>CETH01181636.1_pt1 | contig 15585 bp, 5 predicted proteins | sample 361461 | NCBI WGS metagenome assembly CETH01 (sample SAMEA2622695, study PRJEB7988) | marine metagenome | isolation source: saline water (ENVO:00002010), including
ATATAGAATATTGTGAAAAATGAAATTATAAACCTGAATTTGATCGTGTATCAAATATTATAAATTCATTAAATTACAATGTTGAAATTAAAGGAAATTTAACTGAACCGAGAACGGGATCTTTTGAAGTAAAGCTTAACGATAAATTAGTTTTTTCAAAATTACAAACAGATAATTTTCCTGATAAAAATGAGATTTTAAGTTGGTTTAATTAATAAATAAATGTCTGAAGTTAATAATATAAATAATATCAATTTTTCTGCTTTGAAAAATAAAAATTTTAAAACAATATTTGTTTTTGGTTTTATTTTAATACTCCTCTTTCTTTCAGTTTATCAAGTTGAAGCTAATGAGAATGCAGTTATTTTAAGGCTAGGCAAATATAATGATACTGTTACATCTGGACTTCATTTTAAGATTCCATTTATTGATCGAGTTTATAAAGTAAAAGTTGATTATCAATATAAGAAAGAATTTGGTTTTAGGACTTTAAAGCCAAATGTTAAAACTCAATATAGAACAAGAGGCTATGAAAAAGAATCGTGGATTTTAACTGGTGATTTAAAAATTGCAGAAGTTAAATGGGTCGTCCAATATAAAATAAATAATGCAAAAGATTATCTTTTTAATGTGAAGAATGTTGAAAATACAATTGGTGATGTTGCTGAATCTGCAATGCAGCTAATGATTGGAGATCGTTCTTTTATAGAAGTAATGCAAGCTGAAAGAATTACCATTGGAAATCAGGCTAAGTTGTATATGCAACAATTATTGAATCAATACAAAACAGGCATATCAATTCAACTAGTACAGTTACAGGGTGTAGTCCCTCCTGAGCCTGTTGCTGATTCTTTTAATGAAGTTAATAGGGCAAAACAAGAACAAGAAACATTAATTAATCAAGCCTTGCAAGAGTATAATAAAAGAATATACAAAGTTGAAGGTGATTCAGCAAAAGCTATTACAGAAGCAAAAGGATATGCAACAGAAAGGATTAATGAGGCAAAGGGTAATGCAGAATTATATATGTCTATTTATAATGAGTATATTAAATATCCTGAAATCACAAAAGATCGTTTGTATATTGAAACAATGAATTATGTTTTAAATAAAAATAAAAATAAAATTATTATTGATAAAGATATTGAGAATTTAGTTCCTTTGTTGGATCAAAATAAAATGAGAATTAAATGAATTATAAAACTTATTTAAATATTATTTTAATTGCTCTATTTCTGATTATTTCAAATTCAATGTATGTTATTGATGAAAAGCAACAAGCTATTGTAACTCAATTTGGAAAACCTGTTGGAGAAGCAAAAACAGAATCTGGACTACATTTCAAAATTCCTTTTATACAAACTGTTATAAAATTTGATAAGAGAATTTTAGAGTGGGATGGTGCGGCAAATGAAATACCTACTAAAGATAATAAATATATTTTTATTGATACATTTGCAAGATGGAAAATATCTGATGCCTTACAATTTTATAAATCTGCAAAAAATGAAATTTTGGCTCAATCTCGTTTAGATGATGTTATTGATGGTGCAGTTAGAGATGAAATATCAAATAGATATATGTCAGAAATTATTCGATCTTCTGAAAGAACAATGGAAACATATGAATCTGAAATATCTAGTGATGATTCAGATTTGTTGAGTGCGGGAGCAAGAATAGATATAATCCAATCAATTTTATTAAATGTTTCAAATAAGCTTTCTGAATTAAATTTGGGGATCCAGGTAGTAGATGTTCAGATGAAAAGAGTTTCATATAACTTGCAGGTTCAGGAAAAATTATTTAATCGCATGATATCTGAACAGAATATGATTGCAGAGAAATACAGAGCGCAAGGACAAGGCAAGAAACAAGAAATTTTGGGAAAACAAATTCAAAAAGAAAAGCAAATTATGTCTAATTCATACTTAGAATCACAAAAAATAAAGGGTAGAGCTGATGCTGAGGCTACTGCAATTTATGCGGATGCCTATTGTAATTTAGATTTATCTACTAATAAATGTAAGCATGATGTTGAATTTTATAATTATTATATGTCTTTAGAAACATATAAGGAAACTTTAGATCCTACAACATTATTTATTTTATCTACAGATAATAAATACCTGAGATATTTGGAAAAATAAAAAAATTATTTCAAATCACATTTAAAATATTCATATTAGTATTAAATTATATTCAGAAAACTGTGTATTAATATGTATAGATTAGTTGTTCTTATATTATTTTCATTGTCATTTAATCAGTATGTTAATATTGAAACAGGTTGGGAATTCAATCAATCATCTTCTCAGTCTTTTTATATATTTGAAAATATTGAGATTGATGGAAATACTGCTATTGGAGATGGCTGGGCACCTTCAGTTACTTTAGATTCAAATTGTTTAGATACTCCTTATTCATGTGATGTTGTTGGTGCTTTTATTAATGATGTCTGTGTTGGATGGGTGTATGCTGATATTGATGGAGGAACTACTTTGCCTGTTATGGGAGTTGATAACACAAATTTTGATACTCAGCAATTAACACAGGATTATTGTATTCAAGGTGATATTCCACAGATTAAGATTTTTGATTCATCTTATGGAACAACTTTATCTTTAACTTCAGGGGATGTTTTACCTGGATGGCAGGAAAATAATGCTGAAGTAATATTTAATATTAGTTTTGCTAATAATGGAATTATCAATCTAGAAACAGATTGGTCTTATTATCAGACTTCTCAACAAGCATTTTATTTATTTGAAAATATTCTAATTGGTCAAGAATCAACAACTTCAAATGATGTCATTGGCGCATTTAAAAATAATATATGTGTTGGTTGGTCTTATGTTGATGTAGATGGATATACAACAGTCCCCGTTATGGGGGCAGAGTTAGATGGATTTTATTCTGATTATATGTACGATGAAGAAGTCCCCGTTTTTGTGTTATATGATAATTCTAGTCAATCTTATTATAATATTGTTTCTGCAGTTAGCTTAGAGTCTTGGTCCAATAATTCAACATTTATTATTAATGGTGATAGTAATGTGGAATTATCATTAGATCAGAGTATTCTATTAACTTCTGGATGGAATATGTTTTCTTTGAATGTGGACCCTTTAGAGACTAATTTATATAGCATTATTGCTCCATTACATGGTGACTTACTTTTAGTCTTAGATGAAACGGGTTCTGCAATATTCCCGGATGCCTCAGGTTTGGTTTGGACTGATAATATTGGTGATTGGGAAAGCACTGAGGGTTATTTAATTAAAATTGATACAGATTTTATTTTAGACGTTCCTAATAGTGGAAATATTAATTTACCTTTAAATATTCCTTTAACTTCTGGTTGGAATATTATATCTTATCCTGCACAAACATCTAATGATATTGAATCAGTTCTATCATCACTTCTTTCAAGCCAAAATCTTGCTCTTGTATTTAATGAGGGTGGTAATGTTTATATTCCTGATTATGTAACAGGTAGTGATCCTGTTAATTCAATTAACTCACTTTCTGTTGGTGAGGGTTATTATGTAAAAGTAAATAATAGTGCAACTTTAGTTATTACAGAACCTGCATTTGAAGAAGATGATATGATTGTGGAGAATACGGTGAACAGAGACCAACATTTTACTCCAGTATGGTCTGGCAATCCATTTTCTCCGATGACAATTATTATGGATAATGCACTATGGGATGGTGTAGAATTGGAAGTCAATGATGAGATTGGCGTATTTGATGGAACCTCATGTGTTGGTGCTTATGTCGTTCCAGATGGTGGTTTTCCAGCAAATAGCAATGTTGAGATTGTTACATCTAAAAATGATGGATCTGGTAATGGATATACAGAGGGTAATAGTGTATCATTTAGAGTTTGGCGCGATTCTCAAGAGGTGGATATTGATGTAGATATTAATATGTTTACAGATCCTTCTGGTAACACCATTAACAATGTTTTTGTTGCACTTAGTGCTCCATCAGCTCAGATAGAGGTTAAAGCGCCATCTGTTCCAAGGAACTTTAATGCTGTAGGTCAAACAAACCAGACAAATTTGTCGTGGAGTAAGCCTTCAACAGGGAATTATCAAATTTATAATTATCCAGATCCAGGTAGTAGTAATGCTGTAACATTCACAATTACAAGGGATGGAGATTTAATTGCAGAAAACCTTGATGCTATATCATTTGTAGATACAGGTCTTGATCATAATACAAACTATGATTATGATATTATTTCTGTATCTGTGGTAAACACATCTTCTGTTGTGGAAGATAATGCTTTAACTAAACCAGGAACACCTGTTTTATCGTTATCAGGTGAAGATAATCAAATCACATTAACTTGGGATGATCCTGAGGTTACAGGTAATGATGGTATAATTGATTATCAGATAGATCGTCAGTGGTTTGTTGGAGAGCAAACATATACAGAATCTATTACATCGCTTGATCTTGATGTAAATGATCAAACATATACAGATGCAGGATTATTGAATTCTACAGCATATTCATATAGAGTGCGTTCTCATAATACATCAGGATATTCAAATTGGACATCTTATCAAGAGGAAGTTACTAATATTGGCTCTGATAATATGGATATTGTTTCAGAAATTTTAGATTCAACATATCAAGTTATTTTACCGCCTTCAAATGCGGTTCAATTGAATTGGGTTGCAAGTGATAATGTTAGCAGTTATCGAATCTATGAGAAAAATATTTTATTAGGTAGTTCTTTAGATGGAGAATATATTGACCCAGAATCAGATGATAGAACTCTTTTAAATTCAACATTATATCAATATGTGGTTACTAGATTAAATGACTCCAATGAAGAATCATTACCATCAGAATTAATTGAGGTTACTACATTACCTGAATATATTCCTGAGGCTCCTTTAAATCTTTCTTTAACCTCTGGCCAAAACAATATTGGTTTATCTTGGGAGTCTGTTCCTGGTTATGGAGATCCTATTGGAGGTGCTGCAGCAGTCTATAATATTTATCGATTTAATATTGATGGATTTGATTTAGATAGTATATCTACTAATGATATTATTGGTAGTGTTTCAGGTGTGAATAATACTAGTTATACTAATAGCAATTTAGATGATAATTTATATTATTGTTACGGGGTAAGCGGTGTTAATTCTGAGAATGCAGAAGGTTCTATTAGTAATATTACTTGTGAGATTACTCAAGATCAGCTTGCTGCAACAACGCCATCAAATTTAAATGCAACAGGTGGTAACCAACAGGTAAGTCTTTCTTGGAGTGCATCATCTGGATCACCTACGATCCATTATCAGGTTTATCGATCTGGGGGTGGTTATTCTAATGAGTTTATAGCAGATATCACATCAACTTCTTATACAGATACAGGTTTAGCAAAGAATATGACGTACACGTATTATGTAGTTGCTTGGAATGAGCTTGGTCCATCTAGTGCTTCTGCAACTGCTGTTGCAACAACATCAGGACAATCTAATATTTTAGCAGGTAAGATTCCAGAAGATCTAACAGTTACTCTTGATAATAATGCAAGAGCAAGTAATTATATTGATGGATATACAGAGCTTAATTGGGATGCAAAAGAGTATAGTGAGCTTCCATTTAATTTGTCTTATTCGGGTAATCCATATAGTCCTCATACCATTGTTATAAATAGTTTGATTTTTGAGGATTCTGATGTTCAAATTTCTGATGGTGATGTTATTGCTGTTTTTGATAATCAATTATGTGTTGGTCTTGGAACTTGGCCTTTGCCTGGAGGTCAAATGTCTGGAAGTAAGGATGATGGTTCGGGTAATGGATTTACAGATGGTGCACAGGCGTATTTTGAAGTTTGGGATCAAAGCACAGGTCATGTTCATACTGCTATAGAATCTCCATTATTCACATTTTCTGGTCTTGGTCTTGATTATGTAGATTTAAATGTTGATGATGATGAATATACTATTTACAGGAATGGCGAGGTTGTTGCATTTGGTGTAACAGATGAAAGCTATCAAGATAATACACTTGAGGGTGAGATGGATTATGAGTATGCTGTAGCTGCAGCAAATTCTCTTGGAACATGGACGCTATCTAATGTTTCACAAACAGCTTTAGTTAACACGGATGCATATACACAAAGTGCTCCTGTATTAACTAGTATTGCAAACCAAAGCATCAATGAGGATAATAGTTTTATAATTCCATTGCAAGCGCTTGATGCTGATGATGATATCATTACATTTTTTGCGCAGCCAGTAGACCCTCTTGATCCTGTAAATTGTGTTATAAGTAACAATGAATTAACACTAACTCCCGCTCAAGATCATTATGGCGAATTTGACATCAGGGTTGTGGCCTATGACGATCAAAACTTCTATGAAATAAACACTTTAAGTGATGAGCAAATATTTACACTTACTGTTAATTCAGTTAATGATTCTCCTTTATTACTAAATAGATTGGGAGACTTACAGATAGTGGAAGGGGAATATCAGGATTCTATCATTTATAATTTGTCTGATTTTTTTGTTGATGTTGATTATGACATTATGAATGATGATTTTTTAACTTACAGTTTGTTATATGATAACAATGAATCAGTCTCATCTGAATTAAATGGAGATTCCTTATTACTTACTATTTTAAGTTCAGGAGTTACAAATATTTTTATAACAGCGACAGATAATTTTAATGAGAGCGTATCAGATACGTTGAGTGTTGTAATAGATGATGTTCTTTCAGCTGATAATCATATTTGGCCTACATTATTTAATTTATCTAATGCTTACCCTAATCCATTTAATCCTGTTACTAATTTTGTAATTGATATTCCTTATTATGCTAACATTGATATTAAAGTATATGATATTAGTGGCAGAGAGATTGATCGTGTTTTTTCTGGTTATTTGTCAAGGGGTAAATATTCTATGAGTTGGTTGGCAGATAATCAGCCTTCTGGTGTTTATTTTATTAATATGATTTCAGATATTAGCAGTATAACAAAGAAAGTTTCTCTCATTAAATAAAGTTTACTTTTTTTCTTATTGTTAAAGTAGGATAAATAGTGTTAATTTTCTATCGTGCTAGATATGCTAATATTTAAACAAAACGTTCACTATTTATAAAACAATTGAAAACAAAACTTAGATTTTTAATATCATTTCTGTTTGTTATTTTGATTTCTTCATGCGAGGATAAGGATCAAATTACAGGAACAGCTATTGAACCCGAATTACCTGTTTATGTTGATACAGATTTAAATGGTTATGGTTGTTCTGATGATTTTTTGTGCGGTAATGTGGGTCAGCTATATTACAATTTCCTATCTGATGATTCATATAGTCAAGAATTCTATCAATTCAATAGAAGTAATTTGCTCGTAGGGAACTCTAATCATAATCAGGCTGAAGGTTTGTTTTATTTTAATTCATATAACAGCTTATATTACATTCCATCTGAATCAATATCGGATACATCAGAAAATGTTTTATATAATGGGGATCCAGATAATGGTTTCTTATCTCTAAGCAATTCAAATATCGCAACTTTGACTCAAGATTCTAGCAAAACACTTGATAGCACAGGTTCAATATCATTAACGTCAACAACATTTTCTGTTTTAGATTCTTTAAGTTGGAATTCATCTTCAAATAGATATATTTTTTCTACTGTTCAGGCATTTAAAGACACAGTTGAGTATCCATATGCCTATCAATACGACTCAACTTTTTATTTCACTTTAGTAGACACCGTTTTAAATGATGTTTATGGAGATATTGTATTGTTGGATACAACGGAAATCACAGAGAGGAATTATAGGGAATATGATATTTTAGTTAATGATGGTGATACTACTGATGTGAAAATAAAACGATCTAAAACATTTTTGATTAATGATATTTTTACAAGGAATAATAGCTTAATGTTTCGAGAAAGCACTGATTGCAATGATAATTATCAGAAGGATGAGGCAGAATTGACATTGAGTGATTTTGAATTAGATTGCATAGATTCGGGCGGTCAGTGGTTTGAAGACTCTCAAAATCCATGTAGTAGTTATTGTTCTTTAGGTGGAATAGATACCTCGATGGAAACTTTTTGCTGGGATTATTATTTGAGTGATAGATTAACAGGCCATTGCATGACAAATAGCATTCAAGATGTAACTTTTTGCGATACAGGAAACAACCTTCTCGATGATTCTCCTGAATTTTACTATGATGCTGATGGGAGTGGAACTTGGAACCTGTCTGGTCAAGATTTAGAACCTTGGGAAGATAGAAATTGCAATGGAATTGCAGATATCTCAAATGAAGACCTTGAATTGGAATATCCTGAATACAGCACGCAAGGTGCTTGCTCGGCTCAAAACAAGAGTTGGGATTTCAATCAGAATAAATGTTTTGAAGATAAGGGTAATGGGCAATGGGATGATACAGAAACATGTTATTCAGGTTCTAATAATTGTGATTATACGGATTTGTATAAACGTACAGATGCGCCTGATGTTTTAATGGTTGATTATAGCTCTTCTAATTACCCTGAAACAATTTTAGTAGCGTATCCTAATGATGTTTACAATGATTGTGGAACAGATAATTTGTGCAATGAAGATGAGCCTGGTTATGATTATGGCACATGTGCTAATGGATTTTCTGGTAGCGAAAAAGATTGTTGTATCTATTATGCCTGCACATGGGATTATGGCTTAGAATCATGTGATTATAGTCTGTGTGATTATGATTCTGGTGATAATATATGGACCGAAAACTTGGACCCCAATGGTGACGATTTTACAACAGATCCAATCAGTGGAACAGAAGGTAATAGAGTTTATGAAAATGAAGAATCCATTCTTAAAGATTTTAATTTAGATGGCTTGTATACAGAGGGGACAACACTAACTACCAAATTGCTGTCTTATCAAAATTGCAGTTCAAATTGCGGTGGAGATATTTTGCCTATAATCGAAGATTCATTAAGACAGATCTCCATCGCCCAATCTCAATCTAAAATTGGACAAGAAGTATCCGTTAAGTCATATAATGTTGCAGATCAAGTTGATTTACCTTCTGGGAGCTCAAATATTGTTGATTATTTAAGTAATATAAATATTATTAAAACAGAATTCAACAATGCGTCTGGTTACCCTGATTATGATTATATGCTTTTTCTAGAGTCAGATGAAAAATCTTCTAATGAATCGTACATGCATTATATTATTAAATTAATTCATCCGTATTATTATTATGCTCCTGGAGGAAGTGGACAAGATATTGGAGATATTTATAATGTAGACGAAGATGATTTTTGGAAATCGCTTCGATTGGAAAGTGATACTTTATTGTATTCTTTAGATGGGCAAATCATTGAAGGCCAAACTTATTATTCGAGTTATGTTGTAGAGACGGATACTGCGAGCTATCAAGTTCACAAAGAGTACGAGGTCTCTAAAGCAACAGCTAATAGATATTATGATTTGGCAGAACCAGAATGTTTGAAAATAACAAGGACGATAACAACGACAATGCTTGGGCCAGGAATGCATTTTAGACTAAGAACAGAAACGTATTTAAAAGAAGGGTTTCCTATAGTTAAAGAAGATGTTTCTACCTCTTGGACTTTGGGTCCATGGCAAGATGAAGACTTTTCTCCGATATCATCAATCGAATACAAGGGCTCATCTGGGTCGAGTTTAAGTTCTTCTGATATTTTTGAAGTTAAGAAGAAAATTAATTTGAAAAATTTACAATCAAACCCGGATTTTAATTTCAAACCTTTTAGAATGACTAATACTTTGGGATTGCAAAGGGTTCAATATTAGAATGTTTAGGTATTTATCAATATTATTTTTAGTGTTGGGCTTTGTCTTTGCAGGTACAGATGGCACAATTAGGGGGCAAATTTTGGATGTTAATGGAGAGCCTGTTATAGGTGCTCAAATTTTCATTAAAAAGGTAAACAAAGGAACGGTTACAGATATTGATGGAAATTATTTGCTTTTAAATGTTAATGTTGGAACTTATGATGTTACGTGTATGATGATTGGCTATGCTACTCAAGTTGTAGAAAATGTTTCTGTTGTTATGGATCAAACTCAATGGTTGAATTTTGTTTTAAAAGAAGAAATGGTTGAAGGTGAAGTTGTGTATGTTTCAGGAGAAAGACCTTTAGTGGAAAAAGGGTCAACATCTAAAAAAATTACTGTAGGCAAAGAAGCTATTGAATCTCTACCTATTAGAGATGTAACAGAATTATACAATTTGCAAAGTGGTGTTGTTAAAGTTGAAAGTAAAAGTAAAGGTGTTCCTAATTCAGAAGAACGAGGCCTTGAAGAAGTTCATGTAAGAGGTGGTCGATCTGGAGAAATCGCCTACATGATTGATGGTATGTATATTAGAAATCCTATTTATGGAGGAATAGGGAATGGAACACGATTAAATAAATTTGCTATTCAGGAATTTGATTGGCAGCCTGGAGGATTTAATGCTGAATACGGAGATGCGATGTCTGCTGTCTCTAATTTGCACACAATGTCTGGTAGTGAAGAATTCACATATAGATTTGAGTATGAAACAAGTTTGTTTGGAGAAGCTTTAGGCAGTGAGTATGACAAACTTAGAGATTATCATGATTATAACTTTGGCATGGGTTGGGCTATTCCTGGTTATGAAAAAATAAAATTTTGGGTTTCAGCTCAATCTACAAATAAAGGTAATTACAAAGTTTATAAATTTGATGATAATATTTACAGCACTCAGCCAGAAGGCTATGACGCTAAATATCTTGCAGAATTGTCAGCTTATTATGATACACCAATATGGGATGAAATAAAATACAGCTATACATATCCATGGGATAACACTGCTGGATACAGGGGCTTTGGTTTTGATGTTACTGAGGATTATTTCGCTAAATTAACATATGAAATGACTCCTCAGCATGTATTAAATGTTTCATATTGGAAAGTTGATGCTCACAGGAAAAATTTTGGTTATAATAGATTCTTATATTGGGACGAAGGTCAAAATGAGTTAATGAGAGAGACTAAAAGATTAGCTATGGAATTCAATCACACAATCAATACAACTTCATTTTACACCTTGAGATTGTCAGATTTTACTCAAGATCAGTTCATTGGTGTGAGGTGGCAAGATTCAGATAATGATGGCTACCCAGATTGGTATGAGTGGAGTCATCAAGCAGGTAAGAGTGATTATTCTGATCCCAAAAACCCATCTATCATACCTTTTAGTTACAGTAATAATGGTGAAATTGTTTATTATGACAAATCTGATGGTTCGGGTCCTGCTGATTGGACAAGTGGCTGGTATTATGGAGCTGAGCCGGGAAATTACAATTGGGGTGTTGCTGAAATATTTACAGATTTAAATCAGAACGGAATTTGCGATCATTGTGATGACCCGAGTCATCCTTTGTCAGAATTCACTTTACAAGATGACGCCAATGGTGACGGTGTTTGGAATGGACCCGTTTTAATTGAACCCGCCATATATAAAAATGGCTCGTATTGGTTAACCCCTGAGATGTATGTTGATTATGAAAATTTTGAAGATGCGCAGGGAGCATATTTAAATTATGAGGGATTAACTGGTTGGCATACAAATACAGATGGTGCTAATTTTTTATCGTATTGGGATAGCGATAATCCTAATTCTAGTGATGATTTCCTTAGGCCTGAATTTTTCAGATTTTGGTTTGAAGAAAAAGCTTATGGTGGAAGTGATAGGTTTTTTAGCACCTCAACTGCTAGAACAAAAGAAATTAGATTTGATTATACTGAACAAGTCTCAGATAAATGGAAAACTAGATTTGGCATAGATTACAAATTTCATGAATTAAATTATTATGAAGTAGAAAACCCATGGGATGATGCTTCAGCATTTAGACAAAGGTTTGCGGAACAATGGGATGATTTTGGTGCTGATAATATTGAGTGGATTAATACTGATTCAGGCCCAGATGAGGGAGAAGGTAATGGAACATGGGACCCAGGTGAATCTTTTGATGATTTTAATGGTGATGGAGAATGGAATGATTTCGTTCAGCCTCAAGAATTCTCTACGTACTTACAAAATACATTTGAAGTTCCATGGATGGTCGTTAATGCTGGAGTTAGATTAGATGCAGTCCAATATAATACTAAAATTTGGGCAGATCCAGATGGAAATTTTTCTCCATATAGCCCATATTTTTATTTTGATTGCGGAACTGATGTTGATGATCAGGGAGACCCTCTTTGTCCCGGAGATCCAGGGAATGATGAAACCGATCCAAATGAAAACAACAGAATATGGGATCCGGGTGAGCCAACTACTGGTAATATTACTGATGCAGATAGGTACTCTTATGTAATTTTCAAAGATTCAGAATGGCAGTACAATATAAGTCCTAGATTTGGAATTAGTCATGTTATATCTGATGGAGCAACTTTCACTTTTAATTATGGTTTGTATTATCAAACCCCAATTTATGAGTACATTTATAGAAATGTTAATAAACTAGAGGACCCCGGGCAGACATTTGAAGATGCTGGTCAAGAAAATTCATCTATAGGTAACGCAACAATGTCTGCAGGTAAAACGGAATCTTATGAAATTGCCTTTAATGCTCAAATGAGCAGGGAGTGGGCATTCTCTGCTGGAGTTTGGGTTAAAAGCATGTCTGATTTAACAACAGCTCGTCAATATAGCTCAGGAGTCTATGAATATAAAGTAGCTCAAAATGGAGATTTTGGAACAGCGATAGGTTTTGATTTTAATATAGAAGTTAGGCAAGAATGGTTCAATGCAATGATTCAATACACCTATTCAACTGCTAAATCAACAAGTGAATATGCCGAAGCCGCTTTTGGAGAAGTTGTTGTTGACGCTCCAAAAGCAGAATTTTTAATGGGGTATGATCGAACTCATGATTTGACAATTTCTTTATTTACTAATAAATTACCCTATGGGATGAGTGCGGGTCTTACGGGTTATTATCAATCAGGATATCCTTATACTCCTTTAATCTTTAGTGGAAATAAACCAACAGAAGATTTAAAGAATGAAAATTCAAAAAGAGCTCCTGCATTAATGACTTTTGATGTTTCTCTTTCAAAAAGTTTCAATGTTGGTAATCATAAAATGACGTTTGGGGCAAATATTTTCAATATATTTGACCAGCCTTATGCCATTGATGTGTATCAGTTATCAGGCAAGGCAAATTATCCGGGAGATCATTATGATAAATCTGTAGGTAAGGCTATATCGGGTTCGTATTATGATAGGCCGTGGATGTATTCAAACAATAGAGAAATTAACTTTTTTATAAGATTGGAATTTAATTAATGAATAAATGTAAAATTATATTATTTATCATATTTGGCATTTTAATTGCAGGTGAGAGAGTTGTGCCTAATAATAGTCAAAATCATATTTGGAGCAATTCTTATCAGCAATCAGGTTTTGGCAAGCTTGGACAATTTGGATTTCCATCGAACCCTATGAATGATAGGGCGATTGGATATCTTTTTAAGGGCAAAGCAAAAACAGGTGTTACAAATTATGGTGAATTTATAGAGTGGGATGTCCATCCAGCGGGATTATGGGGCGATTACACATATCTTCCTGCTGTTGCATTTGTTGCAGGACTTCCAGGTCAGAGTTATAGTTATCGATTTAATTGGTATAATAATGATATGAATTCAGCATGCCCATCATCTGGAGACCCTAGCTATACTTTGTGGTGTTCTGATGAAGCTTATGATGACCCTAATGAACTTAATCCTTATTTTTCTTGGTATGAATATGGTGACACAAATTATGTTGGAGTTCTTTTTGAACATTATAATGATCAAGGGATTGTTGGATTGCAAAAAGATTCTGATTTTGAATTCACTGAAAAGCATCAATGGGTCTTAGATGAATTAAATCAAAGATTAATTATATCATTAGAAGCAGATGGAGATTATGATGTGAATCCCAATATTGCTAATGCTTATGGCAATCCAAATGTCAAGAAATCAATAGGATTAATATATCCTTGGGGTCTGCGTCCTAAATTAGTGCAAAGACTTGATGATTTTGATTTGTTTGATTATGGTCAAGATGGTGAAGAATGGACATTTGGATATTGCAAGGATGAAAATGGTACTTATATATATGTCCGCGATGATTGCATTAGTGAAGATTTAGATATTTTAGCCCCTTTTGATTGCGAAGATAATGAATGCGGTGCCGAAGATTATTGTTGGTGCGATGAAATGGATCAATATGAATATTATGGAGCAAATACTGCAGAATCATGGTTTACGCGATGGAACCCTAGTTCTAATACTGATTGGCAACCTAGCACTCAGGCAAGAGACAACACTCATAATAACAATGTTAATGCTGGAGATATATTTGGAGATGAGGTTTATGTAAGCCCAAGTAACACTTTCCCTCTTTTGGCGCATAGTGAAATTGAAGATACTTGGCCAGATGGCTATGATAATGAAGGAAATCTTGTTCCTAAATGGCCAGGTGGATATGCTGAGAGCTACTCACCTGAAGAAACGGGATGTTTTCCGGCAAAAAGGTGGAATGATGAATGTTGGATTGACACAGATCGTTTTATATCAAATCAAGATGTATATATGGAGTTTGATGATAGATGGGCTCATAGAGGCTCTAATGTTAATAACAATGTTTATGAACAAGCTGGTTATCCTATGGGTTTGAAGGTAATGGCTACTGCGCATTCTTATAGTGTGGCCTTTGCTGAAGATATTATGTTTGTTACTGTTGATGTTCGAAATGAAAGTGGTGATAATTGGTGTGCATTTGAAAAAAATAGATATGGAGATAGGGTCTATGTAACAGATAATGATGGAAATTTAATTTGTGGTGATGGGATGGTTATGCCTGATGGCACAAAATTGAATCGCGGAAAAGGCTTTACTTATAGAGATATGTCTATGGGCTTTTATATGGATGCTGATGTTGTGAGTACTGATATTTATGGCAACTTTGGAGTTCACACGAATGCTGATGATTTTATGGAATATTATGATTGTGCTAATCCAGATATTGTTCCAGAAGGATGCAAGGTAATTAATGATGACACTTTAAGAGTGAGTGTTGCAATGATTTATGATTATGATAATCAAAGTGGAGCAGCATCAAATATTGGAATTGTAGCAACACAATTATTGGATTCTCCTTATGCAACACAAAATGTCGATTTAAATGGTGATGGATATTTTGATATTTATAGAGGAGATAAGCTGCAAATGACTGATTGGCATTGGTTTGATTGGTATAATAGGCCAGGTGTTGTTTATAGAGAAGGAGATGCTGGTTGTTGTGCAGGAGACCCCGGATCGGCCCAAGCTGAAAATAAAGAAGAAATACAGTATAAGATAATTGCAGGAGATACAACTAATTTATCCGCAAATGAAAAGTTTTGGTTTTTCCATACAGAGAATCCGTGTTTAGATGAGAATGATACTGATTCATCATGTGATTCAGATATTGAGCTTAATCCTCATTTTGATTCATTGGAGGGTTTAAGTCAGACAAAATTTTTCACAGA
>CETH01037301.1_pt1 | contig 15573 bp, 13 predicted proteins | sample 361461 | NCBI WGS metagenome assembly CETH01 (sample SAMEA2622695, study PRJEB7988) | marine metagenome | isolation source: saline water (ENVO:00002010), including
TAAAGTAATTAAATAAAAAAATAGGAAAAATAAAAATGGCTAAAGAAAAATTTGAAAGAACCAAACCACATGTAAATGTAGGTACTATCGGTCACGTTGATCATGGAAAGACTACACTTACAGCAGCTATTACAAAAACGTTAGCTGATAAAGGTTTAGCAGAGCAAAGAGATTTTGATACTATTGATAATGCTCCAGAAGAAAAAGAGCGTGGTATTACTATTAATACTTCTCATGTTGAATATGAAACAGATGCAAGACATTATGCTCACGTTGATTGTCCTGGTCACGCAGATTATATTAAAAATATGATTACAGGAGCGGCTCAGATGGATGGAGCTATTCTAGTTGTAGCTGCAACTGATGGTGCTATGCAGCAAACAAAAGAACATTTGTTATTAGCCAAACAAGTAAATGTTCCAGCAATTGTTGTTTTTATGAATAAGTGTGATCAAGTTGATGATCCAGAAATGTTAGAACTTGTTGAAATGGAGTTAAGGGAATTGTTAAGTAGTTATGATTTTCCTGGTGATGACACTCCTATTATTCAAGGTTCTGCATTAAATGCTTTAAGTAATGGTGGTGATGATGCTAATTGTATTATGGAGTTAATGGAAGCGGTAGATTCATTTGTTCCAACACCGAAGAGAGATGTTGACAAGCCTTTCCTTATGCCTGTTGAAGATGTTTTTTCAATTACAGGTAGAGGGACTGTTGCTACAGGCAGAATAGAATCGGGTATTATTAAGGTTGGAGATGAGATGGAAATAGTTGGTATGGGTTCTGATCAGAAGACTGTTTGCACTGGTGTTGAGATGTTTAGAAAATTATTGGATCAAGGTGAGGCTGGTGATAATGCAGGGCTATTACTTAGAGGTGTAGAAAAGGATGACATTCAAAGGGGTATGGTTCTAGCTAAAACAGGTTCAATTAAGCCTCATACCAAATTTAAGGCGTCGGTTTATGTTTTAAAGAAGGATGAAGGTGGTCGTCATACTCCTTTCTTTAAAGGTTATAGACCTCAGTTCTATTTTAGGACTACAGATGTGACAGGTAATGTTATTCTTCCAGCAGGAACTGAAATGGTTATGCCTGGAGATAATGTTGATTTAGATGTTGAACTTATAACTCCAATAGCAATGGAGAAAGAGTTAAGATTTGCTATTAGAGAAGGTGGGCACACAGTTGGTGCCGGTGTTGTAACTGAGATTAAAGAGTAATTAATAATGGCAGGTAATAGTAAAAGAGATATAGTTACTTTAGAAAGTACTGCTGGTACGGGATATAGGTATTCTGTTACTAAAAATAAAAGATTGCATCCTGATAAGCTTGAGTATAAGAAATATGATCCGGTTGTAAGAAAGCACGTTATTTTCAGGGAAACTAAATAAAAATAGAGGTGAGTAGTTCAATTGGTAGAGCGCCGGCCTCCAAAGCCGGAAGTTGAGGGTTCGAGTCCTTCCTCACCTGCATTAAATTATGAATAAAATTATAAATTATTTTAAAAGCGTTGGATTAGAATTAAGAAAGGTTTCTTGGCTTAATAAGGATCAGCTTATTAATTCTACTATCATTGTAGGGGCTTTTTCGGTTTTAATTGCACTTTTTTTGTTTATTTTGGATTTTGGGTTAACTCAATTTGTAAAAGTGCTTTTTGATATAGAGATTGGATAATTATGTCATCAACTAAAAATATAGAATCAATAGATAATAATGAAAATATTCATAATTGGTATTCATTAAGGGTTATATCCGGCAAAGAAAAAACAGTAGAACAAAATATTATTTATGAATCTAGAGAAAATGATATAGAACAATTGATTGATGAAGTTTTTGTGCCTTTTGAAAAAGTCGTAGAATTAAAGAATAATAAGAAAATAGTTAAGGAAAAAATGTTTTTCCCAGGATATATTCTGATAAAAATGCATATGAATAAGAAGACTAAATATGTTATTGAGAATATTAATGGTGTTATGAGTTTTGTTGGTCCGAAAGGGGAATTTCCTGTGCCTTTAAGGGATGCCGAGATTAAGAGGATATTTGGCGAAGTTGAAAGGCAGGAGGGAAGAGAGGTTATGGTTACTCCTTTTAAAAAGGGGGATTATGTAAAAGTTATAGCGGGTCCTTTTATTGATTTTTCAGGAACTGTTGAGGAAGTTAATGATGACAAGCAGAAAGTTAAGATTGTGATTTCAATTTTTGGGAGATTGACCCCTGTTGAGCTTGATTATTTTCAGGTAGAATTGGAGAAATAAAATTATGGCAAAAAAAATTATAGGATTTATAAAATTACAAATACCTGCAGGTAAGGCTAATCCAGCTCCACCTGTTGGTCCTGCGTTGGGTCAGCATGGTGTAAATATAATGGAGTTTTGTAAGGCATTTAATGCAAAAACTCAGGATCAAATGGGCAAGCTTATCCCTGTTGAAATTTCAGTTTTTGCAGATAGGTCATTTACATTTATAGTTAAAACGCCGCCTACTTCATCATTGGTTCTGGAATATGCTAAATTAAAAAAAGGTTCTTCTGAACCTAATAAGGTAAAAGTTGGTAAGCTTTCTAAAAGCCAGGTTAAAGATATAGCAGAGATTAAAATGCCTGATTTGAATGCTATGGATATCGAATCTGCTATTAAAATGGTTGAAGGTACTGCCAGGAGTATGGGAATAACAATAGAGGGTTAATTATTTATGAGCACAAGTAAAAGACATGATGATAATTTAAAAAAATGCGATGGAATCAATGAATACCCTCTTAAGGAGGCTATATCTTTAATGAAGTCTTTTTCTCAAGCAAAGTTTGATGAATCTGTAGATTTAGCTATTAATTTAGGTGTAGATCCTAGGCATGCTGATCAGTTGGTGAGAGGGACAGTTTCATTGCCTAATGGTACAGGTAAAAATATAAGAGTTGTGGTGTTGACTAAAGATGATGAGAAAATAAAACAGGCTACTGAATCTGGCGCAGAGCATGCAGGTTTTGATGGTTTATTTGAAAAGATTGAAAAAGGTTGGGTTGATTTTGATGTAATGATATCTACTCCAGATGTAATGGCTCAAGTGGGCAAACTTGGTAAGGTATTAGGTCCTAGAGGATTGATGCCAAATCCAAAGACTGGCACAGTCACTAATGACATAGTTAAGGCTGTTGAAGAAGTTAAGGCTGGTAAGGTTGAATTTAGAGTTGATAAATTTGGAATTATTCATATGTCAATAGGGAAATTGTCTTTCGATGAAAATAAATTATTTGAGAATATTTCTACATGTATTAGCGCTATTATGAAAGCAAAGCCTGTTAGTGTAAAGGGAACTTATTTAAAGAAGTTTACAATTTCTTCAACAATGGGCCCAGGAATAAAAATTGATAAAACAAGTTTCATGAATTAAGGTGAATAATTATGCCAAATCAAAATAATATAAAAATAGTAAAAGAATTAGAAGAAAAAATAAAGGGTTCTTCTGCTCTTTATTTTACTAGATATACAGGAATGAATGTGGCTCAGGCTACCGAATTGAGAAGAGAATTTAGAAATAATTCTGTTGATTATAAAATATCAAAGAACACATTAACCAAGATAGCTGCAACTAACGCTGGTTACGATGCTGATAAGATTGAAGAGATATTGGTTGGGCAAATAGGTATTGCTTATGCTGATTCGGATCCAGCCGCTCCAGCCAAGGTAATTAAGGATTTTGTAAAAGATAATGAGGATTGCTTTGATGTTGTTGGCATGGTCTTTGAAGGGGAGTTTTTTGAAGCTAGTAAATATAAAGAATTTGCAGATTTACCTTCAAAGGAAGAGTTATTGACAAAGTTTGTAGTTTGTTTAAACTCTCCTATGACAAAGCTTTCATCTGCATTGAATTCTAGCATGTCTAAGATGGTTACGGTTTTAAATTCTTTGAAAGAACAAAAATAAAATAAAATTAAGAATAAGGGGAAAGTAATGGCAAAAATAAGTAAAGAAGATGTTTTAAGTTATTTAGAAAATGCAAATATGTTAGAAATTTCAGACTTGATTAGCGATATTGAAGATAAGTTTGGTGTTTCTGCTGCTGCTCCAGTGGCAGTTGCTGGTGTTGCTGCTCCTGCAGATGGTGGTGCTGCAGCATCAGAGGAAAAGACAGAGTTTGATGTTGAATTAACTTCTGTTGGCGATAAAAAGATAGGTGTTATTAAAGTTATTAGAGAAATTACATCTGTAGGTTTAAAAGAAGCTAAGGATATGGCAGATAATGCTCCTTCGGTTATTAAAGAGCAGCTTGCTAAAGATGAGGCAGAAGAAGCTAAGAAGAAGTTAGAAGAAGCTGGCGCAACTGTAACATTAAAGTAATCATACTTTTTAAATCAAAATAGTAGTTGAGTTTTATTAAATCTTAATTAAGATAATTTAGGAGTGCGTCTATTTATGAGTAAAAATAATATTGAAGTCAAAGATTTTACAAAAGTTAGTCTTGATGTCCCTGTTCCTGATTTGTTGGATATACAAATCGCATCATGGTTAGAGTTTCTCCAAGAGGACACTCTCCCTGAAAAAAGATTGAATAAGGGGTTGGAATCTACTTTTAGAAATATTTTTCCAATTGAAGATAATAATAGAAATTATATTTTAGAGTATAAGCATTATTATCTTGGTCTTCCTAAGCATTCAGTAAAGGAGTGCCTTGAGAGAAGAATAAGTTACTCTGTTCCCCTTAAAGTAAAATTTGTGCTTCATATTACTGATGAAAATGATAAAAGCTCATATGTCCAGGATATAGAGCAGGATGTATTTTTTGGGAATATCCCATATATGTCAGATAGTGGTACTTTTATCATAAACGGTGCTGAAAGGGTAATAGTTAGTCAGCTTCAGAGATCTCCAGGTGTGTTTTTTGATCAGAATTTGCACCCAAATGGAACAAAAATATTTTTAGCTAGAATAATTCCTTTTAGGGGTTCTTGGGTAGATTTTACAACAGATATTTATGATTGCATTTATGCGATTATCGATAGAAGAAGAAAGTTTCCTGCAACGGTATTGCTTAGAGCTATAGGTTTTTCTTCTAATTCTGAAATTTTAGGCCTATTTGACTTAATGGAAGATGTTAAGGTTTCCAATGAAAAGGCATTACTTGATAGAACTATTTTAGATGACATAGTTGATGAATCTACTGGTGAGATTTTGATAGAGAAGGGTTCAAGTATATCTTTAGGTATTATTAAAACTTTAAATAAACATAATATAAAATCAATTCCTTTGGCTCTTAATGATAGGCCTAATAAAATAGCTGTTGAATTATTGTCTAATACATTTGATAAAGACCCTACTTCTAACTCAGATGAGGCATTAGAGTTGTTATATAAGCAGCTTAGGGCAGGTGATGCTCCATCAATAGATATTGCACGAAAATTTATTGATAAAATGTTTTTTTCAACTAAAAAATATGATTTGGGTGCCGTTGGAAGATATAGAATAAATAAGAAGTTTGGATTAGATGCTCCTACTAGTGAGCCAGTTTTAACAAAAGAAGACTTTGTTGAAGTTTTTAAGTATTTGATTAAAATGAGAAATGGCGAGCATGGGCCTGATGATATTGACCATCTTGGAAATAGAAGGGTTAGGACTGTTGGTGAGCAGTTAGCAAACCAATTTAATATTGCTTTAAGTAGGATGCAGAGAACTATTAGGGAGAGAATGAATCAAAGAGAAGCAGAGAGCTTAACCCCTCAAGATTTGGTGAATTCAAGAATTGTCTCAACTGTTTTGAGCACTTTTTTTGGTACGAGTCAGCTGTCTCAATTTATGGATCAAACAAATCCTTTAGCTGAGGTTACACATAAGAGAAGGATATCTTCTTTAGGACCAGGTGGTCTTTCTAGGGAAAGGGCAGGATTTGAGGTTAGAGATGTCCATTATACACACTACGGAAGATTGTGTCCTATTGAAACTCCAGAAGGGCCAAATATTGGTTTAATTAATTCTTTGGCTACTCAGGCTGTAGTAAATAATCTTGGTTTTATAGAGTCTCCATATAGAATGATTGAAAAGAATGGTAAATCTTACAATATAACAAATGATGTTCAGTATTTATCTCCAGATGAAGAAGATAGATCTTTTATTGCTGAAGCGTCAGAGCCAATTAATAAAAATAAATTTTCTAATAAATTTATTAGATCTAGAAATGGTGTTGATTTCCCTATATCTAAGCCTGAGGAGATTGATTATATGGATGTTTCGGCTAGTCAAATTGTTAGTATATCTGCTGCCTTAATACCATTTTTAGAAAATGATGATGCTAATAGGGCTTTGATGGGTTCGAATATGATGAGGCAGTCTGTTCCCTTGTTAAATCCGGAATGTCCATTGGTTGGTACAGGAATGGAAGATGTTGTTGCTAAAGATTCAAGGTCTGCAGTCGTTTCAGATGTTGACGGAACTGTCATTGCTGTTGATTCAGATAGTGTCGTTATAGAGACTAAGAGTCAACCGCAGGAATTGGAAATGAACCCAGCAGAGAAATATAGGACATTTCAATTAAAAAAGTTTTTGAGGACAAACCAAAATACATGTATCAATCAAAAACCAATAGTTTCTCTTGATCAAAAAATAAAAAAAGGGGATATTATTGCAGATGGGCACTCTACTCAGGGAGGCAGGCTAGCCCTAGGAAGAAATCTTAAGGTTGCTTTTATGCCATGGAGAGGTTATAACTATGAAGATGCTATAGTTATTAATGAGAGGCTGGTTAAGGATGATGTATTGACTTCTATTCATATTAAGGAGTTTGAGGTTGAGATTCGTGATACTAAGAGAGGTGTAGAGGAGCTTACTAATGAGATTCCTAATGTTAGTGAAGAGGCTACAAAAGACCTTGATTCAAGAGGTATTGTTAGAGTTGGGGCTCAAGTTGGTCCTGGTGATATTTTAGTAGGGAAAGTAACTCCTAAAGGGGAGACCGATCCTTCTCCGGAAGAGAAGTTGTTGAGGGCGATTTTTGGAGAAAAAGCCGGCGATGTAAAAGATGCTTCAAAGCGTTGTGGAGCAGGAGTTTATGGAACTGTTGTCGAAACGCAATTATTTGAAAGAAAAAGGTCTGCGGTAAGAATTGAAGAAAAGAAAAAAATACGAGAATTGCAGTCTGGGGCAAGGCAAGATAGAGTAGAGCTTATTGAAAAAAGGAATGAATTGCTGTATAATCAACTTCTAAAACAAAATTCTGGTGGTATCAGAGATGTGAATTTGAATAAAACCTTGATTAAGGCTAAGACTTTATTAACTAAACAAAGAATTAAAAATTTAGATTTTGAAATTTTGTCTTTAAAATCTCCATGGGTTGAGAATCCAATGGTTTGGAATAAGATTATTAAAATATGGCAAAATTATACTAAAGCCTTGAAGGTCCTAGAAGAGAATTTAGAAAAAGAAATTTTTAAATTGAGAGTAGGTGATGAATTGCAGCAAGGCGTTATGAAACTTGCTAAGGTTTATATAGCTCAAAAAAGAAAAATATCTATTGGTGATAAAATGTCAGGTAGGCATGGTAATAAAGGTATTGTTTCTATTATAGTTCCTGAGGAAGATATGCCTTTTACTTCAAATGGAGAGACTGTTGATGTTATTTTAAATCCTCTAGGTGTTCCTTCTCGTATGAATTTGGGTCAGTTGTATGAAACGATGCTTGGATGGGCAGGTGAAAAGCTTAATAGAAGATATGTAACTCCAGTGTTTAATGGGGCTGATCGATTTGATGTTGAGAAAGAATTGATTGAGGCAGGACTACCTGTATCTGGTAAAATAGATTTATGGGATGGTAGAACGGGTGAGAAAATACATTCTCCTGTTACTGTAGGTAATATTTATATGCTGAAATTGTCTCATCTTATTGCAGATAAAATGCATGCAAGATCTACAGGTCCATACTCTCTTATTACTCAGCAGCCTCTTGGTGGTAAAGCTCAGTCTGGAGGTCAGAGATTCGGAGAGATGGAAGTGTGGGCTTTAGAAGCTTATGGTTCTGCTTATACGCTTCAAGAAATTTTAACAGTTAAATCTGATGATGTTGAAGGAAGAACTAAATTATACAACTCATTAGTTAAGGGAATGAACCCGCCTAAAGCTAATATTCCTGAGTCTTTTAAGGTATTAGTTAAAGAATTAGAGGCTTTAGGCTTAGATGTTTTATTAAATTAAAAAATAATCAAAGGAGTTTATATTGAAATCAAAATTTGATTTAGGTTATAATAAGGGTAGTGATTCTTTTAGTGCTATAACTTTAGGAATATTGTCTCCCGAACAAATTCTAGAAAGATCATTTGGTGAAGTCTTGAAGCCGGAGACTATTAATTATAGGTCTTATAAGCCAGAGAAAGATGGGTTATTTTGTGAAAAAATATTTGGTCCAGTTAAAGATTGGGAATGTCATTGTGGAAAATATAAAAGAATTAGATACAGGGGTATCGTTTGTGATCGATGCGGTGTTGAAGTAACGAGAAAAACTGTAAGAAGAGAGAGAATAGGTCATATTGCTCTTGCTGTCCCTGTGGTTCATATATGGTATTTAAGATCTATTCCTAGTAAAATAAGTTACTTGTTAGGATATACTACTAAAAATTTAGAAAGTATAGTTTATTATGAGAAATTTGTAATAACTAATCCTGGTAAATCTGGAAGAAAATATGGTGAGCTTATTACTGAGGATGAGTATTTAGATTTAGATGATGAATTTGGTATTGATCAGGCTGATTCTGTAGATGTAGATGAAGATAATTATTTTGTAGCCATGATGGGTGGTGCAGCTATTAAAGCATTATTATCTAATTTAGATGTCGTAGAGACTTTGAATGAATTATCTGCTATTGTTAAAGATGATAAAACTTCTATTGCGAAAAAAGAAGAATGCTTAAAAAGGTTAAGGATATTAAAGAAATTTGATCCAAAGGTTGAAAAAAAGGTTTATAATAAACCTGAATGGATGGTTTTAAGTATCCTCCCTATTATTCCACCTGAACTTAGACCTTTAGTTCCATTAGAAGGTGGTAGGTTTGCAGCATCAGATCTAAATGATTTATATAGGCGTGTTATTATAAGAAATAATCGTTTAAAGCAGTTAATGGAAATTAAAGCTCCTGATGTGATTTTAAGGAATGAAAAAAGAATGCTTCAGGAGGCTATTGATTCTTTACTTGATAATAGTAGAATGCAATCAGCTGTTAGAAGTGGTACAAGAAGACCTTTAAAATCTTTAAGTGATGCTTTAAAGGGTAAGAGTGGCAGATTCAGGCAGAACTTACTAGGTAAGAGAGTTGATTATTCTGCAAGGTCTGTTGTTGTTGTGGGTCCAGAATTAAAGTTGCATGAATGCGGCATCCCCAAGGATATGGCTATGGAATTATTTAAGCCCAAAATTATAAATGAATTAATTAAAAGAGGATATACTAGAACTCCTAAATCTGCAAAAATGATGGTTGATGAGAAATCGGAATCGGTTTATAATGTTCTTGAGTACGCTATTAGCAATCATCCTGTTTTATTGAATAGGGCTCCTACATTACATAGATTGGGTATTCAGGCTTTTCAACCTGTTTTGATTGATGGTAAAGCAATTCGATTGCATCCATTAGTTTGCGCTGCCTTTAATGCAGATTTTGATGGGGATCAAATGGCTGTTCATGTTCCCCTTTCTCCCGAGGCTCAAATGGAATCTTGGATGTTGATGCTTTCTAGTCATAACATACTGCATCCTGCACATGGTAAACCTATAGCGATTCCATCGCAGGATATGGTTTTGGGTTGTTATTATTTAACCAGGTCTAAAAAAGGGGCAAAAGGAGAAGGCACAAAGTTTGGAAGTTATTCAGAGGCAAAATTAGCTTTTGAAAATAGAGAAGTTGATTTGCACGCTGTGGTTGGCTTTAGGGATGATGATGGTACCTGGATAGATGAGACTACATTAGGTAGAATATTTTTTAATGAAATTCTTCCTCAGGAAGTAAGGTTTATAAATAAGCTTCTTGGTAAGAAAGATATTGAAAATTTAGTAAGCAGATCTTATCAAATTACAGGAAATTATACTACTGTTGGATTTTTGGATAAACTTAAGGATTTAGGTTTTGATATGGCATATAAGAGTGGTTTATCTATAGCTATTTCTGATATTCATATTCCTGAGAAGAAAGAGTCTATTATTAATAGCGCACAAAAGGAAGTAGAGACTGTTAAGAATAAATTCAATAAGCATATCCTTACTGAAGGAGAAAGATATAATAAAACAATTGATATTTGGACCCGGGCTACTAGCGATGTCGCTTCAGAAATGTTTTCTGAATTGCAAAGTGATAATGAGGGTTTTAATCCTTTATTTATGATGGCTGATTCAGGGGCAAGGGGAAGTCAAGATCAGATTAAGCAATTGGCTGGGATGAGAGGCTTAATGGCAAAACCTAAAAAAAGTATGACAGGCTCTTCCGGTGAAATTATCGAAAATCCAATTAAATCTAATTTTAAAGAAGGTTTATCGGTTTTTGAATATTTTATTTCAACTCATGGAGCTAGAAAAGGTCTTGCTGATACTGCTCTTAAGACAGCTGATGCTGGATATTTAACTAGGAGACTTGTTGATGTTGCACAAGATGTAACCATTACTATTGAGGATTGTGGTACTAAGGCAGGTGTTTTAATGAGTGATTTAAAAGAAGGTGAAGAAATTGTAGAGCCTTTAGAGGAGAGGATAGTTGGTAGGTATACATTGGAAAAAGTAGTAAACCCTATAACGAATAAAACTATTGTTAAATCCGGGCAATTAATTACTAAGGATTTAGTGGAATTGATTACTGAATTAAATATACCTTTTGTTAAAGTCCGATCCGTTATGACATGTGCTGCAGATAGAGGTTTATGTTCAAAATGTTATGGTGTTAATTTGGCTAACCAAGGGCCTTCTAAGGTTGGGGACTCTATAGGTGTTATGGCTGCGCAGTCAATTGGTGAGCCTGGAACTCAGCTTACTCTTAGGACTTTTCATATTGGTGGTACAGCTTCAAGGATTGTTGAGGAATCTCAGAGAATTTCTAGAAGTGCAGGTAAGATAAAATTTTCTGAAAATATGCAATTAATTCCATCTGTTGATGATAATGGCGATACTCAAAATGTATCTCAATCAAGAAATGGAATGATTGAATTATTAGATTCTAAAAATAATGTTTTGACTAGTTGGAAGATTCCATATGGCTCTAAGGTTTATGTTAAGAATAATGAAAAAATCAAACCGGGTACATTATTATTTTCATGGGATCCATATACAGATGTAATTCTTGCAAGGTCAGATGGGTACGTTAGGTTTAAGGATTTTGTTGATGGTGAAACTTACTCTGAGGAAGCTATTGAAAGTGGAAAAAAGATGATAGTTATCACAGAATCTAAGGATAGGAATTTAAGTCCATCTATTGAAATTTGTGATAAAAAGGGAGATGTTTTAGTTGGAGGCTCTAGTTTATTGCCTGTTAAGGCTAATGTTGTTGTAAAAGATGGAGATAAAGTTAGTCTTGGGCAAATACTTGTTAAAATACCAAGGGAGTCTGGCCAGACTAGAGATATAACAGGAGGGTTGCCTAGAATAGCAGAGCTTTTTGAGGCTAGAAATCCTCAAAATCCTGCAGTAGCTTCTGAGATTGATGGAAATGTTTCTTTTGGTAAAATTACGAGAGGAATTAGAGAAGTCATTGTTGAAAATAAAGATGTTAAAAAAGTATATAAAATACCTTATGGCAAGCATATTATTGTTCATGAGGGTGATTTTATTTATGCTGGTGATAGGCTTTGTGAAGGCTCTGTTTCTCCTAAAGATATTTTGAAAATAAGTGGAGCATCAAAGGCACAAGAATATTTGGTTAATTCTATACAGGAAGTTTACAGATTACAAGGTGTTAAGATAAATGATAAGCATATAGAAATCATAGTTCGTCAAATGATGCAAAAGGTTGAGATAAGTGATCCTGGTGACAGCCTTTATTTGTCTGGTGATAGAATTAATAAAGTTAAATTTCTTAAAGTAGTTAAGGATATGCTCAAAAAGGTTGTTGTTGTTAATGCAGGGGATTCAGAATATGACGCAGGAGATGTTGTTTTAAAAGAGAATATAAATGATATAAATTCTGATTTAAAAGCTGATGGTAAAAAAGTTATCAAAACTAAGAAAGCTGTCCCTCCAACTTCGGTTCCATTATTGCTTGGAATAACAAGAGCTTCTCTTAATACTGATAGTTTTATTTCTGCAGCTTCATTTCAAGAAACAACTAGAGTTTTAACAGATGCTGCGGTTGAAGGTAAAACTGATAATTTATTGGGTCTGAAGGAAAATGTTATTATAGGAAGATTGATTCCTGCTGGAACTGGCCATGAAGACAATAGGGACTTTGTAGTGACCAAAGATAGTGTAGATGAAGCTGATGATGATCTGCTTGTTACAGACGTTTTAGGTGACGAGGAATTATCACCTCAGATTGAAGAATAGGATTGAAGAAATAAAAAAAAATAAAAATTATGTTTGTTAACTTGATATTCAAGTTTGTACATTAACGGGCTTTATAAGGAGATAATTAATGCCAACTGTAAATCAGTTAGTAAGAAAAGGAAGGAAAAAGCAGGTAAAGAAGAATAAGGTTCCTGCATTAGACGCATGCCCTCAAAAGAGAGGGGTTTGTACGCGTGTATATACTACTACGCCTAAGAAACCAAATTCAGCGCTACGTAAAGTTGCTAGAGTTAGGTTATCTAATAATATAGAAGTAAATGCGTATATACCGGGTGAGGGTCATAATCTCCAAGAGCATTCAATAGTTTTAATTGAAGGTGGAAGGGTAAAGGACTTGCCAGGTGTAAGGTATCATGTTGTAAGGGGTGTGCTTGATCCTTCAGGTGTTGAAGGTAGGAAGACTAGCAGATCTAGATATGGAGCTAAAAAACCAAAAGAATAAAAATTTATTATGAGAAGAAGACGTCCAGAAAAAAGAAAGATTTTAAAAGACCCAATATATAATGATTTAATTGTTGCAAAATTTGTTAATTATATAATGAAAGATGGTAAAAAAAGTATAGCAGAAAAAATACTTTATACTTCATTCGATATAATTAAAGATAAAATGAAAGTTGATGCTCCATTAGATGTATTTAAAAAAGCTCTTGATAATGTTGGTCCTATGCTTGAAGTAAAGTCTAAAAGGATTGGGGGCGCTACTTATCAAGTCCCAATGGAGGTTTCAAAAGATAGAAGAACTGCATTGGCGATGCGTTGGATTTTATTGTACTCCAGGTCTAGGAAAGGTAAAACAATGGCAGAAAGATTAGCAGGAGAATTAATGTCTGCCTCAAATAAAGAAGGCTCTGCAATTAAGAAAAGAGAGGATACTCATAAAATGGCTGAAGCTAATAAGGCTTTTGCGCATTTTAGGTAGATAATTATGGCTGATATTTTATTAAATAATGTAAGAAATATAGGTATCATGGCGCATATTGATGCGGGTAAAACTACTATGACTGAGCGTATATTGTATTATACTGGAAGATTGCATAGGTTGGGTGAAGTGCATGATGGCGCAGCAACTATGGATTGGATGGACCAGGAAAAGGAAAGAGGTATAACTATCACTTCTGCTGCAACAACATGTTTTTGGAATGAGGGCAAAAATAGAATTAATATAATAGATACTCCTGGTCACGTTGATTTTACCATGGAAGTTGAGCGTTCTCTTCGAGTTCTAGATGGTGCTATAGCTTTATTTTGCGCTGTAGGTGGAGTTGAGCCGCAATCTGAAACAGTTTGGAGACAGGCTGATAGATATAAGGTTCCACGAATTGCTTTTGTTAATAAAATGGATAGAACTGGGGCTGATTTTTATAATGTTTTAGATATGATTAAGGAAAGATTTAATGCTAATGCAGTCCCTATTGTATTGCCTATTGGAGCAGGTCAAGATTTTACAGGCTTAATAGATTTAATAACTAACAAGGCTATTGTTTATACTTCAGATGATGGTTCTACATTTGAAAATGTAGATATACCAGATGATTTAAAAGAAGTTGCAGAAAAATATAGATCTGCATTGATAGAGGAAGCAGCATCATGTGATGAAGAATTAATGGAGAAGTACTTAGATGGAGGGGAATTAACTCCTGATGAAATTAAATCTTCTATAAGACAGGCTACTTTAGATGGTTCTATGATACCTACTTTATGTGGTTCTGCATTTAAAAATAAAGGTGTTCAAAGAAGCCTTGATGCAGTTGTTGATTTTTTACCATCCCCATTGGATATTGAGGCTACTACAGGTACAGATGAGTCTGAGGAGAATGAATTGTCTAGAAAACCTGATAACAATGAGCCTTTTAGTGCCCTAGCTTTTAAAATTATGACAGATCCATTTGTTGGTAAGTTAACTTTTTTCAGGGTCTATTCCGGTACAGTTACTACAGGAGATTTTATTTATAATCCAAATTCAGGTAAAAAGGAGCGTGTCGGTAGATTAATGCTTATGCATTCAAAGGATAGAGAAGAAAGAAAAACTGTTAAAACAGGTGAAATTGCAGCAATGGTTGGGTTGAAGTATACTAAAACAGGACATACTCTATCGGATCAGAATAAAGTTATTCAGTTTGAATCTATGGACTTCCCTGATCCTGTGATATCGGTATCAGTTGAGGCTGCATCTAAAAAAGATCAAGAAAATTTAACTCTAGCTTTAGTTAAGCTTGCTGAAGAAGATCCTACTTTTAAAGTTGAAACTGATCACGATACTGGGCAAACTATTATATCAGGTATGGGTGAGTTGCATTTGGATATTATTGTTGATAGATTGAAAAGAGAATTTAAAGTTGAGGCAAATGTTGGTGCTCCACAAGTAGCCTATAAAGAGTGCATTACAGATTCTGTTGAGCAAGATACAAAGTTTGCAAAGCAAAGTGGTGGAAGAGGACAGTATGGTCATGTTGTTATATCTGTTGAGCCTGGCGAGTCTGGTAAGGGTTATGAGTTTATTAATAAAATTGTAGGCGGAGTAATACCTAAAGAATATATACCTGCTGTTGATAAAGGTATTCAGGAATCATTGAGAAATGGTCCTCTTGCAGGATACCCTATAGAGGATGTGAAAGTGACATTAACATTTGGATCTTATCATGATGTTGATTCAAATGAAATGTCTTTTAAAATTGCTGGTTCAATGGCAATTAAAGATGCAGTAAAAAAAGCAAAACCAAAATTAATGGAACCTATTATGGATTTAGAAGTAGTAATGCCAGAGGACTATCTTGGAGATGTTATGGGTGATATAACATCTAGAAGAGGTATTGTGAAGGGCTTTACTGGTAGAAATAATTCTCAGGTTTTAGATGCAAATGTTCCATTAAGTGAAATGTTTGGCTATGCTACAGATTTAAGATCTATTACCCAAGGAAGAGCTGTGTTTACTATGCAGTTTGGGCATTATTCAAATGTCCCTCAACAAATCCAAGAGAGGATTGTTGAGAAGTTTCATGGTAAGGTTGATATAAAGTAATTAAATAAAAAAATAGGAAAAATAAAAATGGCTAAAGAAAA
>CETH01030517.1_pt1 | contig 15572 bp, 12 predicted proteins | sample 361461 | NCBI WGS metagenome assembly CETH01 (sample SAMEA2622695, study PRJEB7988) | marine metagenome | isolation source: saline water (ENVO:00002010), including
TTTTCTTTTATATTTTTGAAGTATTACAAAAAGATCAAGAGATAAGCTACAGAAGTGATAAACCTTTTTCATACAACAATGCTGTTTCTAAAGCATCTCCTGCAGTGGTAAACATATTCAGTGAGCAATTAATTAATAACAGCATAAATAGACCCAGAAGAAATATAGATTCAATATTTGGTAAAAAAAGAAATCAAATAAAAACAAGTTTAGGGTCCGGAGTCTTATTTAGTTCTGATGGTTACATCCTTACTAATCAGCATGTAATAGGAGAAAAAAATGTAAATGTAATTGTTGAGCTTTCTGATGGAAGAAAAATTAACGCCAAAATTATTGGCATCGACAAAGGTACAGATCTTGCAGTCCTTAAAGCGGATCTAGTTGATGGATCGTATCCTTCTATAGAAATTGAAGACTCTGATAAAGTACAAATAGGAGATATTGTCTTGGCTATCGGTAACCCTTATGGGCTAGGTCAATCAGTTAGTATGGGCATAATAAGTGCAACCGGCAGAGAATATGAAAACCCCTATTCTAATTATTTACAAACAGACGCTTCAATAAATAAAGGTAATTCTGGAGGCGCATTAATTGATTTAAATGGAAGACTAATTGGTATTAATACAATTATAAGATCAAGCTCTGGTGGTTCTGATGGCGTGGGTCTAGCAATTCCTTCTTCTGTTGCTCTTAATGTTATTAGTGATCTTATTCAGTTTGGCGAAGTTAGAAGAGGATGGCTAGGATTTAGTATTGACCAAGTGAATTTGCTAAAACATGGTCGACTAGTAGTGTCGGAGGTAATCAAAGAGAGTCCTGCTAGCAAATCAGGTCTTAATAATAAAGATTTAATCTTATCTATTAATAAACAAGCTGCTTCTTATGAAAATCTTTTTAAAACTTTCGCTAGATCAAAACCAGGAGATACAGTTTTATTAGAAATCTTAAGAAATAAACAAACTATTGATATTAAGATTATTTCAGGAGAGTTAAATTAGTCTTTTTTTCTCTTTTCAATAGAAATAGCATGCGCAGTTAAACCTTCTGCTCTAGCTATTATAGAAGCCTTATCTACTAATTCATTATATACGCCTTTATTCACTTCACTTTTTATAGACACTTTTGTTGAACTAACCATAAAATCTTCTACACATAATGGTGAGCTGAACCTTGAACTAGCATTTGTAGGCAATATGTGACTTGGTCCTAAAACATAGTCTGATAATGAGACAGCTGAATTAGGTCCTTCAAGAACTATCCCTGCTGTTAAGTCTTTCGTATTAATCGCTTTATTTTCAAAAGCCAAGTGAAGATGCTCAGGAGCAAATCTATTAATTATATTTACAGATTGCTCAATATTCTCAATTCTTATGATTAAACCGTTATTACGCAATGAAGCTTTAATAATATTAGATCTTTCAAGGTTAGGTAATTCATTTTTGATAATTTCTTTTATTTGTTTAATAATTTCATGGGAAGTGCAAATCAAAATTGAACTTGCATCTTCGTCATGTTCAGCCTGGGCCATAAGATCCCAAGCCACTATTTCAGGTGAAGAAGTTTCATCAGCTAAAACTACTATTTCAGATGGTCCTGCTATTGAATCAATCCCAACAGTACCAAACAATTGTCTCTTAGCTTCTGCAACATAAGAATTTCCTGGCCCCACAATTTTATCCACTCTAGGAATAGACTTTGTCCCAAATGAAAAAGCTGCTATAGCCTGGGCACCTCCCAATCTAGCAATCTTTCTTATTCCGGCAACTTTTGCAGCTGCGATGGTTAGATCATTTATATGTCCTTCAATACAAGGGGTAGTAAGATATAAGTCCTTAACTTGACTTGCTATAGCTGGACCAGCCGCCATTAAGACTGAAGAGGGGTAGGAGGCCTTTCCTCCTGGAACATACAATAAAGCGCTTCTAATTGGCTTAAATATTCTTGAAACTTCAGTGTTGTTTGATTCTAAATTTAAAGAAGCCCTACATTTTTCATGAAACTCTATAATGTTATTAAAAGAAAATTCTAGAGCTGATATGACTTCTTTGTTAATTCTTCCAAAACTAGCTTCAATTTCATCCTCAGAAATAAAAAAATCTTCGATAAGGTGATTGTCTAGCTTTTCTGTAAGCTCTATAAGAGCATCATCTCCTCTTGAAGATACATCTTTGATAATCTTAGATACAGATGCAATAATTTTATTATCAACAGATTCTTTCTTAGAAAGAAAATTTGTTAATTCTGAATCAAACCCTTTATTGATTATATTTAACTCTTCTCTAAACATAAAATTAATTAAAAACGTCTACAAGCTTATGTATTAACTCTGATTTAGTTTTTAAAGCAGCTCTGTTAACGATCAATCTAGTTGAAATATCTCTTATAACTTGGATTTCATGTAATCCATTGTCTTTCAAGGTCTTACCGCTTTCGACAAGATCTATTATGGCATCTGATAACCCCATCAAAGGAGCTATCTCTTGAGCTCCATGTAAATAAATAATTTCAGACTGCACTCCTATAGACTCCATAAAATTGATAGAACTTTTGGGGTATTTAGTTGCTATTTTCATCCTAGTAGAGCCTATCAATAAATCCTTTTTTCCTGCCAGAGACAGTCTACATTTTCCTATTTCTAGATCCTTTAACTCAATAAATTCTTCTGAGTCTTTTTCTAATAATATGTCCTTTCCTACAATTCCTATATGAGCAGCTCCTGAAGTTACGTATGCCGGTATATCCCAACCTCTTACTAATAAAATTTTAACTTGACTGTTTTTTGTATCAAAAACTAGTTTTCTAGTTTTTTTTGGGTTGTCTTTTAATTCGAATTCGCTTCCTTTTAAAATAGGTAGAATATCTTCTAGTACCCTTCCTTTAGGTAAAGCCAATATTAGTAATTCTTGCTTGTCTTCCATGATAATTTTCAAGATATTCGTTCTATATCCGCACCTAACATTTTTAATTTTTCTTCTATTCTTTCGTAACCTCTATCAATGTGATAAATCCGGTCAATTGTTGTAGAACCTTCAGCAACTAAACCTGCTAAAACGAGACTAGCTGATGCTCTTAAATCAGTTGCCATTACAGGCGCTCCCTTAAGCGATTCAATTCCTTCAATCACTGCTGTATTTCCTTTGAGAGTAATATCCCCTCCCATTCTCGCAATTTCTTGTACATGCATAAATCTATTCTCAAAAACTGTTTCAGTAACCGTAGAATTACCTTTTGCAATAGAATTCAAAGCCACAAACTGAGCTTGCATATCAGTTGGAAAGGAAGGGTAAGGACCTGTAGTAAGGCTTGTAGAGATTGGTCTATCCAATTCCATTATAATTTCTACCCAGTCTTCTCCAGTTTTAATTATTGCTCCCGTGGATTCAAGCTTATTTATTACAGAGGATAAATATTCTGGTTTAGCTGATTTTATCTTTACATTGCCTCCAGTCATTGCGGCTGCAGTCAAATAAGTACCTACCTCAACTCTATCAGGCATTACTGAAAATCTGGTACCCTTAAGAGAATCAACCCCTTCAATTGTAATTATGTCAGATCCTGCACCTTTAATCTTTGCACCCATACTTATAAGACAATTAGCTAAATCTACGACTTCAGGTTCTTTGGCAGCATTTAAAATAGTTGTTTTACCTTCAGCTAAACTAGCTGCCATAATTACATTTTCAGTACCAGTTACGCTAACAGGATCAAAAGAGATTTTACTTCCTTTCAATCTACCATTTACTGACGCTTTTATGTAGCCATCTTCTATATTTATTTCAGCTCCCATTGCACTCATAGCTTCGATATGAAGATTTACAGGTCTGCTCCCGATAGCACAACCTCCTGGTAAGGCTACGGTTGCTTCTTTATATTTAGCTAATAGTGGACCTAAAACTAATATAGATGCTCTCATAGTTTTAACCAATTCATAACGAGCATCTAGATTCTTAATTGACGAAGTATCTACTTGAACCTCCATATCATCGCTCAACATGACATCTACGCCCATAGAACCTAAAAGTTCTAACATGGTAGTTACATCGTTAAGATGTGGTAAATTCCCTACTGTTAATGGTGAGTCTGATAATAAAGAAGAAGCTAATATTGGCAAGGCAGAATTCTTAGCACCAGATGCATAAATCTCACCATTTAAAGGCACCCTTCCCTTAATTAAAAGCTTATCCATTTATAAAGATGTAATCCATTTATCTATCGTTGCCGAAATGTCATTATTATTTTTTTCCATTAAAGAATAAAACTGACTCCTAAAAGTTAAACCTAAATTAATTCCATTTACTACTATGTTGATAATCTTCCATTCATTATTCTTATCTAAATACATACTATAAACGCCAGGATATTTCTTAGAGGAAGTAATTATCTCGATATGCACCTTAACCCTATCAGGTGATTTAGATGTTTTCTTAGGCGGTAACACAATAATTCTTTCATCCTTAAATTCAATTAAAGTTTTTGAATAGGTATTTAATAAGCTTGTTCTAAAAGCCTCAGAGAATCTTTCTCTTTGAGTGGCAGTTGAAACTTTATAGTATTTGCCCATAACATTTCTAGATATTCTATTAAAATCTACTATAGGGCTAAAAGCATTACTGATTTCTTGAATAAAAAGTTCAGAATCTTCTTGATATAAAGCATCCTGAGTTTGCAATATATGAATAATACTATTATGAGTCCTTTCCGCATACTCATGAGCAGATACACTATCCGACAAAATAATAAAACTATTACCTGCAAAAATGGTCAATAGTATGATCTGTCTAAAGATTCTTCTCATGGGAGATAAATATGAATAAGTTATGTTTTAGCATTATTATATCACTTGAGATTTATCTCAATTAAATAGTTTGGTCTATAAATATTATGACATTAGCTTTTGCATCAATAATTTCAGGCATCGCTCTAATATGGATTAGTGCTGAGAAATTAGAAAAATATTCTGTTTTAGCTGCCAAACAGTTTGGAATGTCTCCCTTTTTTATAGGCTCTACAGTAATAGCTTTCGGAACATCAGCACCTGAAATGCTAACTACTTTCTTTGTTTCATTAGAAGACCAAGGGTCGATGGTAATAGGTAATGTAATAGGTTCAAACGTTGCCAATCTTTCGCTTGTGTTTGGTTCAATGTTATTTGTAGTTTCTATAAAGAAACAAAATATCTCTCAACCTCAGTCTATTATCAAGAATTTACTAATTCTCATAGCTTCAAGCCTGTTAGTTTGGTGTGTAATAGCAGTTGATCCATTTAATATCATGACTTCAGTTATCTTATTAATTGCTTTATCAGTTGTAATTACTTTCTGGTATAGGCAAAACACAGAAATGCCTAATGCAGAAAATGATAACCCCTCCGAGAAACCTTTTATCAGACTGATACTTTCTTTAGTTGCTTTAGTTTTTGCTGCTTGGCTTATTACAACTGGAGCTAATCTAATCTTACATAAATTTAGCTTGGGTCAACTATTTATTGGTTACACTGTACTTGCAATAGGGACTAGCCTCCCAGAAATAGCTGCTTCTGTTTCATTGGCCCTTAAAAGTAGATATGAAGCAGTTGCTGGAACTTTAATTGGTTCAAACATCTTTAACGGTTTATGTGTACTAGCCATTCCCGGTCTGTTTAGAAGCAATCAAATGTCTTCAGGATGGACATACTCAGAATGGTCTAGCTTAATGGTAATCCTTTTTGCAATTACTTTATTATTTTGTATATATATCTTTATACTTTCTAAGCAAAGCAGAAGAGCTAGCCTTTTGCTTAGTATATTATTCTTAAGCATCTATTTTGTTTCATTAATTTATGCTTATTAATTTAAATTGAAAAACTATGAAAAAAATTAACCACGTCAAAATAGGAAAAAGAACTATAAGAATAGAAGCTAAAGGACTGGATAAACTGGCTAAGTCTATTGGTAGTGACTTTAATAATGTTTGTGACAAACTTTTACTTACAAAAGGGAAGATCATTACATTAGGGATAGGGAAATCTGGTCATATAGCCAAAAAAGTTTCTGCTACCTTTTCTAGTACTGGCTCTCCTTCTAATTTTATAAATGCAGCTGAAGCATTACATGGAGATGTAGGTGGAATTAACAAATCAGATAAAGTCTTAATCTTTTCTCATTCTGGGCAAAGTAAAGAAATTATAGATTTGTTGCCCTATCTAAAAAGGCTAGGTTGTGATTTCTTTTCAATTACAGGATCTAAAACTTCAATAATTGCTAAAAATTCAAACATAAATATAGATACAGGCATATCAGAAGAAGCCTGTCCTTTAGATTTAGCACCTACCACCAGCACAACAGCTTCTCTTGCTTTAGGGGATGCTATTGCAGTTGCGCTTTTGGAAGCAAAGAAATTTAAAGCGGATGATTTTGCTAAATCTCATCCAGGAGGCAAACTAGGAAAAAGATTAATCCTTAGAGTAGAAGACATTATGAGGAAAGGGAAACAATTACCAACAGTCTTACCAACTGATACCCTTTCTAAAGCTCTAATTGAGATAAGTTCCAAAGGGCTAGGTGTAGCATTGGTGATAGAAAATTCTAATCTTAAGGGTATTTTTACTGACGGTGACCTAAGAAGGGCCCTAAATAAAAAAATAAATGTACTGGAGATGCCTATATCTAAATTAATGTCTAAAAAAGCTAAAACTATTATAGATTCATCTCTAGCTACTGAAGCTATTAAGATAATGCAAGAAAATCAAATTTACTCATTAGTGGTAATTGATAGAAAGAAACAGCCTAAAGGATTAATTAGAATGCATGATTTAGTGGAAGCTGGACTAATTTAAATTGAATAAATTTAGTTCTATATCAAATCAAACAATCCTGCTTATTGGAATCTCTCTTATAACGCTTTCTCCTAATGCTTTCGCTTCTACAAAAACCTCTTTTTTGTCCGAAAACATAATTACTTTTAAAAACTCATGGTATGAAAGCCAGTTTTTAAACAATAAAAAAATAATCCTTAGATCAAATGAGGGGGATGTAAACTTAGACTACCAAGAAATCAATTTGATTGGTGATGTACAAGGCAAATTTTACTTCGATGGAGAGTCTTATTTCATAAAGGCTCCAAGTTTAAGAGCTAATCTTTCCAATAACTCTATTTTATCTAATGAAAAAGTTATATTTGAAACTAAAGGTCTTCAGATTGTCTCGTCTGGAATTGAATTCAATCAAGTAACGCATGAGGGATTGATGATTCTCTTTGCTAATGCAAATTTAAATATAATAAATTTAGGGTCGAAAGCACTTAAAGGAAAGGCAAATAAGATTAAACTCTTACCTCTTAAGAATATAATATCTATGGAAGGAAATGCTGAGTTCATTGAGGGCACTATGAAGATTATTTCTGACGAGATTCTTTATGATCTAACTGAAGATAGAATAATAAAATCATTAAACGCTAAAATTATTAAGAATTTATGAAATTATCTGTTGAAAATATTTGTAAGAGTTATTCTTCCAAAATAGCTGTAGATAAAATTTCTTTTAAAATGAATTCAGGCGATACCTTGGGTTTATTAGGTCCTAATGGTGCCGGTAAAACAACTTTATTTTATATAATTGCCGGCTTGCTAAAAAAAGATTCTGGATCTATTAAATTAGATTCTGAAGAAATAAGTGGTAAAGATATTTCTGAACGATCTACTTTAGGATTATCTTACTTGCCTCAAGAAGCTTCAATATTCAGAAAACTAACAGTAAAGGAAAATATATTAACTTCTTTACAGCAGAGAAAGGATTTAAATCAAGATTCAATTAATAATGAATTGAATAATTTACTTGATGAGTTTAACCTCAATGAATTCTCAGAAATTTTAGGAATAAAGCTTTCTGGAGGGGAAAGACGAAGGACTGAAATTGCAAGATGCTTAGGGTCTAAACCAAAATTTATTCTACTAGATGAGCCCTTTGCTGGCATAGATCCTATAGCAGTTTCAGATCTAAAGAAAACTATAAAACAACTTAAGTCTAAAAATATTGGTGTGCTAATTAGCGATCATAACGTGAGAGATACGATGCAAATATGTGATCAAGTCTTAATTATTAACCAGGGAAAACTAATTGCTGAAGGTGGACCGGCAGAAGTTAGCAAAGACCCATTAGTAAAAGATGTATACCTAGGAGAGGACTTTACATAATAAAGTGAAGCAAAGTTTAAAGCATAAACAAAAATTATCCTTAAATCTTACGCCAAATCTGCAAAATCAGATTAAACTTTTATCTCATAGTGGTTTTGAGATTAGATCAGACCTAGATAAATTGATAGAAGAGTTTTGTAAAGGTTCAGATAATAAGAAGTTAATTTATTTTAGGGACGAAGTTAGAGCAGACCGATATAGAAATGCAATAAATCCAAATTTTATCAATGATTCCTTAGAATTTTTATTGGATCAAGAAAAAGGTTTAAAAGAAAATCTTTCGGAACAACTGATTATCTCTCCGCTAGAACAATATGAAACCTTAATTGGTGAAATCATAATTGATTCAATCTTAGATAATGGAAGATTAGATCCAGAACTCGAATTCAAAGATATAAAACGAATAATTAAAGAAGATTTTGATATAGACATAGATGATAAAAAAATAGAATCAATTCTTAGTTTAATTCAGAATTTTGATCCGCCTGGTTGCGGTTATAGGTCTATCGAGGAATTGCTAGATATACAGGTCAATAATCTAGAGATAGATACAAAAATGCAAAAAGAAATTAGGAGGTCTTTAACTTCGCTTGTAAATCAAGAAATAAGAAAAGAAAATCTCGAGCCTGAAATTAAGATTCAAATAGATAAACTTAATCTGCATCTAGGAGATAACTTTGGTTCTGCTAAAGACTTATATGTCAAACCAGATCTAATAGCCCTTTGCCAAGAAAATGTTTGGCAGGTAAGTTTAAATGATGATTTTATAAAAAAAGAGATTATAGAAATAATAAAAAGAGAAATAGAGTCTTCAAACAAAGAAAAAGTTATAGAAGCTAAATCTTTCATAAGGGGGCTGGATAGAAGACAACAAACTCTTTTCCTTGTCGGTCAATACATATTGACAAGACAAAGTAAATACTTAAATGAATGTTCAGATAAATTACCTATTACAAGTAAAGAAATAGCAAGAGCTCTTCAAATTAGTGAATCTACTATTTCTAGAATTGTAAGCAATAAATATATTAAACTTCCTGATAAGTTAATTCCTTTAAAGGAATTATTGCAAAAAAAAGTAAATAAAGGTGCTGAAGGGAATGATGTTACCCCTAAAGAATTAAAAGATTACATATCTTTGTTTATTTCTGAAGAGAACCCCAAGCAACCAATAAGTGATGAAAATCTAAGAATCTTGTTATTAACTAAGTATCAAATAAAGATTGCAAGAAGGACAGTAGCTAAGTACAGAGAGGAGGCTGGTATTGGTTCAACCCGGGTAAGGAAGATTAATTAAAACTATTTTTAACTACTGTCTTCAAACCAGCCATCGAATTCAGTTTTTGGTTCAGAGATATTGCCTGTGATTGTCCACTTTCCAGAACTAATCTTATCAAGATTCCTTTCAAAAGCTTTACCAGCAATATACACAACCCCTGCGGTTATTGGACCTCCTAAAACTAAGGCATATGCAGGTAAGTAATCCCTTAACGGAAGAGTCATGATTACTTCTAGATTAAGCATATCTAAATTTCCTTTATTATCTCTTGAAATCTCACCAGACCAGGTAAACTGGCTTGAGCCGCTTTTGAGTAAAATTGGCTCCTTAATTAATAGAGACTTATTAGTTATCAGGAATTTACCACTAACGCTATCAGCACTAAATCCTCTTTTATATAATTTTCGAAAATCTAAATTAGTAACCTTTTCAAATGAATCAGTAATATTAAAAATATTAACTAACCTTAAAAGGTTATTTTGGGTTTCCAGGTTACCGCTATTTTTAATTGTTAATCCATTTAGATTTGTAAAAATTTCTCCCCTAATTGAATTATAGTTAAAAAGCCAAGGAAGATTATTCCATGTCAGGTCTACATCTAAGCTTAATGTATCCAATTCAAAATTTGGATTAATCCCTATCTGTTTGATTGCCTTTTCAGGGGATCCTGAAAAAATATTAGTTTTAAGACTTGAAGTCCATCCAATTGAATTCTTAAAGATCCTTAAGTAAGAGCTTCCTTCGTAACTTTTCTTAAGACCCCATTTTCCATAAGTGCCTTTAATGTCGTAAATAGTTAGCTGATTAGTTTCAGGTAATACCGAAAATTTCCAATTTCCATAATCATGACCATTGAAAAAAATTGCTTTCGAACTGACATCAAATTCAACTTTAACGCTATTGTATAAAGAGAGAAAAATATCTTTAGAGCCATTTGACGTTAGATTAATTCTTATAAAATCAAATTTAAAAGATAGATTTCTATCATTTGCTTCAGGTAGAAAAAGTATTCCGCTTAAGTCTTCATTGACGAATTTATATTCAAATCCGTTTTTCGTTTTTGAAGATTTATATCTAGTGTTTGACAAGCTTAGATTTGAAAGATTGGTTTCCTGAACTATTAAGTCTTTCACAAAGAAGTTTCCAGATCCTTCTTTCTCAAATAACCCAAGAGAAATAAGTGAACCTAAGTCTAATTTTTGTAACTCTCCTAGTAATAAGATTTTATCATCGACAATAGAAACGCTTTGTTTCTTCTTACCGGCTATTACAAATCCTTGCGTTGTATTATTCTGAAAATTAAATTTACCTCTGAACAAATCTCCATACTTGAAAGTCAGTAAAGGAGGCTTGTTCAAATAAGGCTTAAAGACCAAACTCAAGTCAACTTTAGAACTTTCTTTTTTTGTAAAGGGTTCAGGTAAATTAATTGAAATTCCTTCTAATTTAGAAGTAACTTCAATTTCAGGGTCTATAAAAGGTTGTTTTTTGATAAAAGAAGGAAGGGTTAGTTTTATTTTAAATCTTGAAGAGCCTTTAATTTCTTTTTGAAAATCAAAAGAAGATAAAATATTTTTAGCTAAGAAAATATCTTCTGCAACTAGTTGAGTATTGGGGCTTCCTTTTTGATAGCCCTTAGTGATATCAAATTTAATGGGAATATCGTTTATTTTTAAGGTTGCGAAACTGTCTTTAAGTCCATTAAAACTATCATATTCCAACGAAGAATAAAGACTAGAAAATTGTAACTTTGTTTTTTTGTTCTTAAAATTCCCATTTTTAATTTTAGTTCTTAACTTTAGGTCTGAATTATTTCCCAAGAGCTCGAGATTAGATACCATAGGAGAAACGAAATAGAAATTAGAGTTATGCTCTCCAGATACATCCGATTCTACTTCAAAAATCTGGCTTAGATTAGATAACTTTAAAATAGTTGAAAAAGGACCTTCAGAATTTCCTTTAACCTCCAATCTATAATTATTATCATCCTTAAATGTCCTGATAGTGGCCTCAATCTTAGATCCATAAAGATCACCATCTATGACCTCTCCTATAAAAGATGAATTGTTAATTCTTGAAATGAGACTGATGTCCTTAATGTCTAGATCAATTAAATTTAGGCAGATATCTTTAAAAAATCCTTTAGATTGAAAAGATGAACTTGAATCATCATATTTATTATCTATTGGTCCCCTGTATATAAATGAAAATTCTTTCAGAGAACCGCAAGATATAGAATTTTGTAACCAACCTTTTGTAAATTTAGTGAACTTTAGATTAGGAAATAGATTTAAAGCATCTGCATAATCCATATCGTTAGAACTAATCTTTAATGCAAGATCGCCTGTATCATCAAATGGGCTAGGGAATAAGTTTATATGTCCTTTAATTAGACTCTGTTTATAAGTTGCTTGAAAAGTGGATTTTGGAATAAAAACTTTTTCATCTATTAATTTTAGATCTAATTCTGAATTTAAATTATTTAAAATGAGAGGATCGTCAAATAAAGTTCCAAGATTAATTATAAGATATGGACTATTTATCTTAAGTCTGGAAGATTGGGGAGTATATCTTAATTTCCCTTCAAGACCTGAGATAGAGAATCTATCTGATTCTAAAGATAAATTCATAAAGTCGGCTCTCAATTGCAATGATTCATGCAATTCTAAAAAAAGATTATTAACATACCCTTTTGCTTTAAAATCTCTAGGCAAACCAAAGAAATGCTGAAATTCGTTAACTAAATTATCTTTCCCTAACTCCACTTTAGGAATAAAAAATAATTTTTGTTGGGAGCTTAATGAAGTAAATACATCTGGAACACTATTTTCAGGAATCTCGTTTATAAATGATGAAATTCTAAAGATATTATTTTTTGGGTCTTCTAATTCAATCTTGGCATTTATTGAATTAACAAAATCTAAGCTTGAATTAAGCTTAAATTTTATTTCACCTAAAAATTTAACTAATTTTAAATCGATAAGAGTGAACCAAACCCTGCCATCAAGAATTCCGGTGGGGCAATCTAAACAAAATTGGTTAATCAGTCCTTGGTTTAAATTAAAGTTAGAGGCCTTTAGATACGCTTTATAATCTTTGAATGATTTAGAACCTACAATCGAATTCATTCTAAAATCTAGATTACCTCCAATATTATTTCGAGCTGTGAACCTTAAAATAGAATTACCTGATTCTAGAACCATTAAAGACAATTCTCCCTTTAAAGGACTTAAATCATTATCGAGATCAGTTAGTGAAATTGTATCAATTCTTAAATTCTTTATAGAAGAAACATAAGACCAAAAATCAGTTAAATTATTTTGATTACTATTTGAATAAGGGTAAATATGGAGATTCATATCTTTAGCGTACAAACTCTCAATTACATTTCCTTGAAGCAAAGAAAACATATTAATCTCAACCTTTAAAGTATTGATCGCTAAAAATTTAATGTCCTTTTTAGCTCCCTTAATAGATAAAGTATCTATGTCTATACTAGGTTTATATGGATGCCAGTAGCTATCTTTAAAAACAAAGTCAACGTGCAGTTCTTGATCTAAGTTCAAAAGGAATTTGAGACTTTTTTCAGAAGTTAAAAGCAAGGAGAAAAGAAAAAACAAACTTACCAACAAGCTTAATGTTGACAATACTAAAGATATTACTTTATTCACTAAATATTATGTCTTACCCATCTTCTTCGATAATACCTAAGCATTAAAAGTAAAGCAGGCCAAGTTAAAGCAGAAAACAATGCAAACAAAAAAGAATTCATAAGAAAAGGGCTATCTGAAAAGTTTGTTAGATCTTGATTTGTATTTATAAAATCTAAAGCAAATACATGCTTGTATAAAATGAATAAGAAGAAGAGGATAAAAGATTGCTGCCATAATGGAGAAACTCTAAATTGATAGAAAAACCTTTGGCATACGTAAGTTATCAGAATAAATAGAATGCCATGAAGTCCTAGCAAAGATCCTTCTATTAAGTCTACAAAAATACCAAATGACAAAGCAGCCATAATTCCTACCCTATCTGGCAAAGCCATGTTCCAATAAATTAAGGTTAATAAGACGAAAGTTGGTTTGATTATTTGAAGATCTGCTGGAAATAAGTAACTATCTATATATAGAGATATAAAGAGCGATAAAAAAATTAGCAATTGATTTTTTAAACTTCTATTCATTCTGATAAATTAAATAAAATTCTTGATTTAAAGGAGATTGAATAAAAGATACTTCTACTTTTAAAAACTCACTGTCAGTAAGATCATCTATAGAAGTTATTTCTCCAACAAATATTCCTTCCGGTAAGATTCCTGCAATACCCGAGGTATAAACCTTTTCTCCTACTTCATAAGAAGCTGTTTTTTTGATGTATTCAATTTTTCCATTTCTACCTATGCCACTGCCCCTAACATTTCCATGTAATTTTGATTTCTCAGAAATGATAGGAGTAGATGATCGCACATCATGTAATAGCATAATTTCAGCGCTATAAAATCCAATAGATATTATTTTACCAATTAGTCCTCTTTGACTAAGTAAAACATCATTTATGTCAACCTCGCTATCACGGCTAATATCTACTGTAAGTAAAGGCTGAAATTCATTAGAAGATAAAGATCTTTTTTTTGCAAAAGAATAGTTATCAAAATTTAATCTTGCAGAAGACCACAATGAGTTTAGCTCTTCATTTTCCTTAGAAACCTTCTCTAGAAATTGATTTATTACTTTTAATTTTTTAATTTCTTCTTCTGCTTGCTCTAAAGAAAGTTTTATTTTAGACCTTGATCTTAAGGAATCAGGTATAGATGCTATTAAGCTAGCTGGAGTGTTAACTAATGCACCCAAAGGCATAAATAGATCATTAGCGTAACCTCTGATTTTAGAGGATGATTCGTAATAAATATCTGAGAACATTAACGAAAAACAAACAAGTAATGAAAGCATTACTTTTGATGGTTTCATTGAAGGGATAGCAAATATTGCCTCACTACTTATATATGAAACTTTATGTTCTCTTCTTCGCATTATCTCTAATAATACTTAGGAGAGGACAGGATTGAAATCTTTAAATAAAATTATTGAGTGGAAAGAAGATCTATATCGTATTTATCCATAATCTCGAGTGCGCTACCGCCCCCTCTTGCGACACAAGTTAAAGGCTCTTCAGCCACTATAACAGGAAGACCTGTTTGACTAGAAATTAGGACATCTAAATCTCTTAACATTGCCCCTCCTCCAGTTAAAACTATACCTCTTTCACTAATATCAGCACTTAGTTCGGGGGGAGATGCTTCCAAAGCAGTTCTTATAGCTTGGACAATTGCAGATAATGGTTCAAGCATAGCATCATAAGCTTGCTTACTATTCATAGTAAAAGTAATAGGTATCCCTTCAGCAAGGTTTCTACCTCTTACATCCATTTCAGTTACTTCGGAGTCAGGTGAAGCTGTACCTATACCTTTTTTTACTTTTTCAGCAGTAGCATCACCAAGCAAAACGCCTTGATTCCTTCTAACATAGGAAATGATTGCTTCATCTAATTTATCTCCACCAGTTTTTAAAGAGTGGGCATAAACTACACCGTTAAGGGCAAGAATAGCTATTTCGGTTGTTCCTCCACCTATATCAACTACCATAGATCCAGTTGCTTCTTCAATAGGCAATCCTGCTCCTATAGCTGCAGCCATAGGTTCTTCAATTAATCTGGCCTCTCTCGCCCCCGCTTTTAGAACTGATTCTCTGATAGCTCTTCTTTCAACTTGAGTGGATTCACAGGGCACACAAACTAAAATTCTTGGACTAGGCCTGACAAAACTATCTTCATGAACTCTTTGAACAAAGTGTTTAAGCATCTCTTCCGTAACCTGAAAGTCTGCAATTACTCCATCTTTTAAAGGTCTAATGGCACTAATGTTACCAGGAGTCCTACCAAGCATTTTTTTTGCTTCGGCTCCTACGGCTACAACTGTTCTTTGGCCTCCAGTATCTCTTATCGCTACAACAGAAGGTTCGTCTAATACAACACCTTTATCCTTTACATATACAAGAGTATTTGCCGTACCTAAATCGATAGACAAGTCGTTAGAAAATATACCTCTTAAACGTTTTATCATTAAAAATT
>CETH01109835.1_pt1 | contig 15563 bp, 30 predicted proteins | sample 361461 | NCBI WGS metagenome assembly CETH01 (sample SAMEA2622695, study PRJEB7988) | marine metagenome | isolation source: saline water (ENVO:00002010), including
ACTCCCAATTTCTTGCTGCTTTCCCTTTTCCACCATATACAATTAATTCGTCAGGATTTTCAGCAACATCTTGGTCTAAGTTATGCTGTATCATCCGGAATGCTGCTTCAATTTGCCAATTTTTGCAACTTAATTGATTTCCTATTGGTGGTGTAATTATTCGGCTCATAGAAATACTATTTTATAAATATCTTTTTAACTTTTTCCAATAACTAGGATTCTTAATTATCGTGCTATATGAGAAGATCGAAATGTTATTAAAATTCATTCTTTTCAACCTATTTATTTTTTTACCAGCTGAACGAGCAGACTGATTATATGTTGAAATACCAACTATGATTTTATCATGGAATTTTTTTGGAAGGTTGTCTTTTATAATATACATATTTTGTACGAAGTCACTATTATCAGTAAAATAATTCATTGGAACCGCCCAATCAATATACCCAGCAGATAGCCATAAATCCCATTCTTGCGAAAATGTTAATTTTGCATTAAAAATATTAGGCTTTACTGCTGCAGAAATAATACACTTTGGTAAATTATTTTTTATTACGAAATTTGCTTTTTTAACAAATTTTGTAATTGAATTACTTTTATAGTCTGAAAACATTCTATGAAAGTCATCATCAAAAAGACCATCTTCTTGATTATTTACTTCATAAAACATAGATAAGCCCAATTTGTTATACCCATACTCTGCACTATGATATCTTATGTAGTCATAATGTATACCATCAACTTGATAATTTTTAGTCAATTCGGAAATGACACTAACCAGATGAAGGTTGACATCCATGTTTGTAGGAGCTAAAAAAAAACCTTCTCTATCGTGATTTATTTTTTTTTCTTTAACTAAGAACTCTTTTTTCAATATATATTCATCATCTTTTTTCCTATCTAACCATTCAGGTTTTAAAAAAAACAAATGATCTATCTGTTCAGGCTTTTTTGGTGATGACCATAAGTAATATATATTTAGCCAGGCATGAACTTTTATATCTTTATTTTTACAATTTGCTAGTAGATAATCTAATGGATCAAAATTTGGATCAATCAAGTTTGATTTTGGTACAATATTGGAATTATAAAACGAATCTCCCCTTCCTCTTACCTGGGCAAAGATATGATTAAAGTTATTTTTTTCAGCAAAATTTACCACACCATCAATAAGACTAGGATTAGTCATATGATCTCTAACTATCCATAGTGCTCTTATATCCTGATGCGAATTTGAATAACTAAGACTAATTAGAAATAATTTAAAAATAATTCTTAAGATCACCATAATAGAATTTATTACGCTGGACTTAAAATTTATTTTTTAGGATGCATCGGTTTCTTTCTCTTCAGAGGTAGAAATTTCAACCAAATCTACAAATTCGATAATTGATACAGGCGCTCTATCATTATCCCGATAACCTAATTTTATTATTCTTGTATATCCGCCGGGTCTATCTACATAACTTGGGGCAATTTCTTCAAAAAGAGACCTGACAATGTTTTTATGCGGAATTTTCTTAATGACCATTCGTCTTGAATGAAGATCATCTTTTTTTGCTATTGTGACAAGTGGCTCAATGAATGATCTTAACTCTTTGGCTTTTGCATCTGTAGTTTTTATTCTCTTGTGGATAATCAACTGTGAAGCCAAGTTCATAAGCAAAGCTCTTCGATTACCAATTTTCCTACCCAGTTTACGACCTTTTTTTCTGTGTCGCATTAATCCTTACCCCTCTTCTGCCATTATTTTTGTAGTGTCCATGCCAAAATTAAGACCCATAGAGCTTAATTTCTCAACTAATTCTGTTAAGGATTTCCTACCAAAATTTTTGTATTTAAGCATTTGATTTTCTTCTTTACTTACTAACTCATGAATATATTTAATTCCAGCAGCTTGTAGACAATTAAAACTTCTTACGGAAAGTTCCATTTCATCTATAGCTTGGTTCAATAAATTTCTGAGAGCGAGTGTTTCGTCGGAAACCCCCTTAGAAATTTCAAGTATCTCTGGTTTTGCAATAGCTTCTACAAATTTCAAATGCTCTCTAATGTAAGTAGCTGAGTAACTGATTGCATCTTTAGGGTTAATTGAGCCATCTGTTTGGACATCAACAGATAAAATCTCAATTGGCTCTTTTGCACCAGGAACCGGTTTTACACTATAACTAACCTTTGTAACAGGATTAAAGATACTATCAATAGATAGGGTTCCAACCGTTAGATTAGGAAGTTCATTTTCTTCAGATGGAACATAGCCCTTACCAATACCAATCCTAAGTTCCATTTCTATTTTACCACTAGTATTAACCTCGGTTATGTACTGATCTGGATTTAAAATTTCAAATTGATCACTGGCAGATTGAATATCTTGGGCTGTAACAGTCTTTTTACCTTTAAATGATAGATTTACTTTATCTGGATTATTATCCATTAATTTAAACCTTATCTTTTTTAAATTCATTATTATATCAGCCACATCATCCTTCACACCCTTGATTGATGAGAACTCATGGTCTACACCTTCAATTTTTACATGTGTAATTGCAGCACCAGGAATACTTGTCAGTAGGACCCTGCGCATTGCATTACCAAGGGTTATTCCATAACCTCTATCTAGAGGTTGGATTGTAAATTTGCCACTTGTTTGTGTTAATGATTTCTCATCTGTTTTTACTTTCAACTTAAATGATTTTTCCATTTATAAATTATCCTTTTTATTAAAAATTATTTAGAGTACAGTTCCACAACTAATTGCTCGTTAATTGTTAAGTTCATTTGATCTCTTTCTGGAATACTTGTAAAAATACCGAGCATCTTAGCTTTATCAAGATCAAGCCAAGGTAAATCAATATCTCCTTTAACAGTTCTTATAGAATCCAAAATTATATCCAATTTTTTACTTTTCTCCCTAACTGAAACATTATCCCCAGGCTTGACTATAAATGATGGAATATTTACGGCTTTACCATTTACCAAGAAATGTTTATGACTCACTAGTTGCCTCGCTGCTGGCCGAGTCGGAGCAAAACCTAACCTATACACAACATTGTCTAACCTGCTTTCAAGTAGTTGCAACATATTTGTACCAGTCTCACCTTTGAGTTTTTCCGCTTTTTTAAATACAATTCTAAATTGTTTTTCCAGGAGACCATACATAAACTTAATTTTTTGCTTTTCTTGCAATTGGATTCCATAATTTGAAACTTTAGCTCGACGCGATTGTGCGTGTTGACCTGGCCCATAAGGTTTTCGATTTAAAAGCCTATCATACTTTGGATTACCAAAGATATTTTCACCAAATTTTCTTACTAGCTTTCCTCTTGATTGGTTCAATTTTGCCATATTCGATTTTCTCTCATATTTTATCGTATTTTAAATTACACGCGCCTTCTTTTTGGCGGGCGACAGCCATTATGAGGCAATGGTGTAACATCTTTTATAGACGTTATCTGCAACCCAGATACTGCCAATGCTCTAATTGCAGACTCCCTTCCTGCACCAGGTCCCTTCACCTCTACTGAAATACTAACTATACCCATTGCTAGAGCAGATTCTGCAACTTTTTGTGCTGTTAAAGTAGCTGCATAAGCTGTGCTTTTACGCGAACCTTTAAATCCAGATGATCCAGCTTTTTGCCATGCAATAACATTTCCAAACTTATCTGTAATTGTCACATGAGTGTTATTAAATGTAGACTTGATATGGGCGACAGCATTAGTGTCAACAATCTTCTTTTTTTTCTTCTGTTTCTTTTCAGCCACAACTTTTCCCTTTTTTTAATTATATAGCTTTCTTACCTAGCCCAATTGTTCGCTTTTTTCCTTTTCGCGTGCGAGCATTTGTCTTTGTACGTTGACCATTAGCTGGTAACCCTCTTCGATGTCTTAAACCTCTATAAGCGCCAACATCTTTAAGCCTCTTTATATTCATAGCATTTAAAGATCTTAATTCACCCTCTACATTCATACCGAGGTCATTAATTGTTTCTCGAATCTTTACAATTTGCTTTTCTGTTAAATCCTGTACTCTTTTTTCAGTATCTATTTTTGCATTCTTACATATCTTGAATGCAGTTGACAAACCAATACCATGTATGTAGCACAATGAGTATGCGATTTTTTTATTTCTGGGAATATCTATCCCTACAATTCTTGCCATTCCTCGTTATCCTTGCCTTTGCTTATGTTTTGGATTTTCACATATTACAAGCACAATGCCTTTACGCCTAATTATTTTACACTTTGCACACATTTTTCTTACTGACGCTCTTACTTTCATCTAATCATTTCTTCCTGTAAACTATTCTACCTCTAGATAAATCATATGGACTCATTTCAAGAGTAACAACATCTCCAGGAAGTATTTTTATAAAATGCATCCTCATCTTACCACTCACATGAGCTAATACAGTATGCTGATCTCCACCAATTTCTACATCAACTCGAAACATCGCATTTGGCAAAGTCTCCTTTATGATACCATCGATTGTAATTGCCTTTTCTTTAGCCATTAGGTTTCACCTTACTAAGAATATGGGGACCATCTTCTTTTATTGCTATTGTGTGTTCAAAATGAGCTGATACCAGACCATCTGTTGTTAAAATTGTCCATCCATCTTCAGCAGTAAATATCTCTTTTGATCCAAGATTGATCATAGGCTCAATAGCGATACACATACCTGCATGAAGTTTATATCCTTGATTAGGCTTCCCAAAATTAGGAACTTGTGGCTCTTCATGCAGATTTTCACCGATTCCATGGCCAACTAGTTCTCTAACAACGGAAAAACCATTAGATTCTGCATGAGACTGAACAGCATACCCAATATCACCTAAACAGTTACCTGGCTTAGCTTGTTCGATACCTTTATATAAAGATTCTTCGGTAACTTGCATCAACCGACTTTTCTGGTCAGAAATACTTCCAACTGCAAAAGTTTTTGCATGGTCACCATAGTATCCATTTAACTCTGCACCACAGTCAATCCCTACAATTTGGCCTTCTTCCAAAATTAAATGATCATGAGGAATACCATGGACAACAGCATTATCCATAGAAATACATAAAGTGGATGGAAAACCCATATAACCTTTAAACGCTGGCCTAGCACCGCGAGATATAATGTATTCCTCCGCTTTAATGTCTAAATCTTTTAAGCTTGCACCTGGCACAACATATTCTGATAACATTTCTATAGTGTCTGCTACAATCTGGCAACTTTTGGAGATCATTTGAATTTCTCTATCCGACCTTATATGCACCATTACATTCTTCTCCTTCCTCGAATCTTTCCCTTTGAAAGGAAGCCATCATAATGGCGCATCATTAAATGGGATTCTAATTGCTGCAAAGTATCTAATGCTACACCAACAATAATCAATAAGCTAGTTCCTCCAAAAAAAGAAGCTAAATCATATTCCACATCCATAGTTTGCATTAATACATATGGAAATATAGCAACCATAGCAAGAGCTATCGATCCTGGAAGAGTTACTTTGGAAAGGATATTATCTATGTATTCTGAGGTCTTTTTACCTGGTCTTACTCCAGGGATAAAACCTCCTTGCTGTTTCATTTGAGATGAAACTTGAATTGGATCAAATGCAATAGCAGTATAAAAATATGTGAAAAATATTATCATTAAACCAAAAAATATCCAATATACAGGATGTTCAAAAGAAAACCAGCGCATTATAGTTGATGAAAAATCACTATCAGTGAAAAACGTAGAAACTGTGCTCGGAATGAACATAATTGATTGAGCAAAAATAATTGGCATTACTCCGGCGGTGTTTACCCTTAAAGGTATGTGCGTATTCTGACCTCCATAGACTTTTCGACCAACGACCCTCTTGGCATATTGGACAGGAATTTTTCTTGTTCCTTGAGTCAGAAGAACCACGAAACAAATAACTAGAAACATAATCCCCATTAGTACTAGTTCAGAAATGAATATTTTTTCCCCTGCAATTACTGCGCGAATCTCATTACCAATAACAAATGGTAATCTAGAAATGATACCGACCATGATTATAAGTGAGATTCCATTGCCTATTCCTCTTTCAGTAACTCTTTCACCCATCCACATTAAAAGAATAGTGCCAGTAACCATGCTAACTATTGCAGTGAAAACAAAAAGAGCACCAGGATTGATTACTACCTGAAGTTCTTTCTCCAAGAAAACTGTAACACCATAAGATTGCATTGCAGCAATGAAAACAGTACCATACCTTGTAATCTGTGTAATCTTCTTTCTACCTGCTTCACCTTCTTTTTGCAATCTTTGAAAATACGGTAAAACTGAACCCATCAACTGGATTATAATCGATGCAGAAATATATGGCATTATTCCAAGTGAGAACAAAGAAGCTTTCTCAAATGCACCACCAACAAACATGTTGAAAAGACCAAATAGTGTATCCTGCAATCTGTCAAATGCCCCAGCTAATGCGTTAGCATCTACACCAGGAATCGGAATGTGGGCACCAACTCTTACAATTATCAAAATTGAAAGCGTATAAAATATTTTTGCTCTAAGTTCAGGGATACTAAAAATTGTTTTTATTTTATTTATCATTCTACTACTACAGATCCACCGGCATTTTCAATTTTGTTTTTTGCTGCTTCACTAAATGAGGAGGCTATTACACTTATTTTCTTATCAAGTTCGCCCTTACCCAGTATCTTTACTGGCTTGAGAGCTGATCTAATTAGTCCTTTCTCATTTAATAGCACCGGATCTACTTTAGAAACATTTTGAATCTTTAAAATATCACAAATGTTGACGATTTGATATTTTTCTTTAAAAATATTGTTAAATCCTCTTCGAGGTAACCTTCTAGAAAGAGGCATTTGACCTCCCTCAAACCAAGGCCTTTTTTTATTGCCCGATCTTTGCCCAGAACCTTTATGTCCCCTACCAGATGTTTTACCTAGTCCAGATCCATGCCCACGGCCTATTCTTTTCTTATTCTTTACAGAACCTTTAGATGGTTTTAATGAGTCCAATCTCATAGACTATACCTCTTCAACCTTAATTAAATACTCTATTTTTTTTATCATACCTCTAATCTGAGGTGTGTCAGTTTTTTCAACACTTTGATTTAACTTTTTCAAACCTAATGCAGCAAGCGTGCTTTTTGCTTTCGGTTTATAGCCTATCGTACTCTTAATTTGTGTGATCTTCAACATAATTTTTAACTAAAGATCTCGCTTATGGAAATTTCTCTTTTGTTAGCAATAGCAACAGCATCTTTTAGATTTAATAATCCATTGAGAGTTGCATATACCAGATTCATTGCATTTTTTGAACCATATCTCTTTGTAAGAATATTATGAATACCTACTTGCTCCATGACAGATCTAACAGGTCCTCCAGCGATTATACCAGTACCTGGAGAAGCTGGCTTAAGCATTACCCTACTAGCACCATGTTTACCAATAATTTTATGAGGAATTGTACCATTTATTAAAGGAATTTTAACCATATTCCTCTTCGCGATTTCTTTACCTTTTTGGATACACATTATTACCTCATTCGCCTTACCAAGTCCAGTCCCTATATGACCTTTGCCATCACCAATTGCAACTAAGGCAGAAAATCTAAACCTTTTTCCCCTTGAGGTTACTTTTGCAGTTCTATTAATTTTTATTACGGATTCTTCGAGAAGATCTAATTCTGATGGATTAACATTTAACAATTTTTTCTCCTTTTAAAATTCTAAACCCTCTTCACGAGCAGCATCTGCAAACGCTTTAACACGGCCATGAAAAGGATATCCATTTCTATCAAACACTACTTTTGATATCTTTTTTTTCTTTGCTAATTTGGCAATACTTTTGCCTACAATGATTGATAAATCTGTCTTGTTTTTTGATTTATCTATTTGATTTTTGAGGTTTTTATCTCTTGAAGAGGACGAAATAATGGTTTGACCTTCAAAATCGTTAACAATCTGTGATTCAAAATGCTTATTGCTTCTATATACGACCAATCTAGGATACTCTGGATGAAACATTGAAGTTCCTTTACTTCTGTTCCTCCTACGTCTTTTACGTTTTAAATTATTATTAAAAATTCCCATTTTTATTCGCCCACAGTTTTTCCTTGCTTAATTTTAACATACTCATTCTTATATCTAATACCTTTACCTTTGTAAGGTTCAGGCTTACGAAAAGATCTAATTTTTGATGCAACTGAACCAACAAGCTGTTTATCTATACCATTGATTTTAATAATAGTTCTATCTGCAGTGATACTTATTGCATCGGGGAAATCAAAATATATATCATGAGAAAATCCTATTTGCAAACGCAATCTATTACCCTCAATACTTGCCTGATATCCAACTCCAACTATCTCTAGTTCCTTTTCAAAGCCATCTGACACTCCAATAACCATGTTATTCACGATTTGTCTTGTGGTGCCATGTAGTGACCTACTAAGTGAGGTATCATCAAATCTATCAATTATAATAGTGTTATCTTTTAACTCAGCCTTAATTTTCTCATGAATTGACCAAGTATGCACGCCTTTAGGACCTGAAATATTTATTAAATTATTCTCTAATTGAATCTTTACATTATCAGGTATAATAATTGGGTTTTTACCTATTCTTGACACTACTAAAAAACCTCACACAAAAGTTCACCACCGACACCAAGCTGGACAGCTGATTTATTACTTACTACTCCTTTAGAAGTTGATAAGATAGAAACGCCAAGACCATCAAGCACCCTTGGTATTTCATCACTCCCAACGTATATGCGCTGCCCAGGTCTACTGCAACGACTTATTTTTTCAATAACTGATTTTCCATTAATATCATACTTAAGAAATATTCTAATTGTAATGAAATCATGATCATTTATAAAGAAAAAGTCTTTTATATATTTTTCTTCTTTAAGGACGAATGCAATTCTCTTTTTTATATTTGATGATGGTATATCTACCCATCTTTTATTTGCACTAATAGCGTTACGTATTCTAGTTAAAAAATCTGCTATAGGATCGGTCATTGACATATTCTACTTCCTCTACCAACTTGCCTTTGTTACACCTGGAATTTCACCATTTAGCGCCATCTCACGAAATGATAATCTAGATAGCTTAAAGCGCGTAATAATTCCTCTGGGTCTACCAGTAATGAAACATCTGTTTCGAAGCCTAATTGGACTGGAAGATTTTGGCAGCCTGTCTAACTTATTAACAGCAATGTCCCTGTCTTCAATTGTAGTGCCAGGATTATTTATTATTGCCTTCAATTCTGCTCTTTTCTTGGCATATTTTTGTATGTTTCTTAATATTTTTTTTTCACGAACAATTTTTGATTTTTTTGCCATTAAGCTACCTCATCCATTTTATTTTTTTTAGGCTTTTCAATCAGAGGAAGACCCATTTCTTTAAGCAACCAATATGCTTCATTATCACTATTTGTAGTAGTATTGATGGTTACATTTAAACCTCTTACTGAATCAATATTATCATAATTTATTTCTGCGAATATTATTTGTTCTTTAATTCCAAAATTATAGTTACCTCTTCCATCAAATGATTTAAAAGAAAGCCCCCTAAAATCTCTACTCCTTGGCAAAGCAATACAAACCAATCTTTCAAAAAATTCGTACATTTTTGTTGACCTAAGTGTAACCTTACATCCGACAGGAAAACCTTTTCTTATTTTAAAGTTAGAAATATCCGATTTAGATTTAGTAATAATTGGTTTTTGGCCAGAAATCGCCATTAGCTCATCAAGAGCACTATCCAAACTTTTTGAGTTCGTTTTAGCATCACCAATTCCCATGTTAAGAGAGATTGATGCTAATTTAGGTACCTCTAAATTATTTGAATATGAAAATCTAGTTACTAAACTAGGTACTACGGCTTCAAAGTATGATTTTTTCATATTTGGATAAAAAACAATACTATTTTTTCTTGGCTTGCTATCTGATTTATTTTTAACCATTACTGTATCTGCGTCTCTTCATTTGTTTTTTTAAAAATTCTGACTTTTGAACCATCCTCTAAAATTTTATATCCGATTCTAGAGGTCTGACCATTTTGTACAACCATAATATTAGAAACATGTATTGACGCTTCCTTTTCAACTATACCCCCATTCGGGTTTTCCTGAGATGGTCTGGTTGATTTTTTTATAAAGTTTATACCCTCAACAATAACTCTCTGCTTTTTGGGAGAAACAAACAGAACCTTGCCTTCCGAACCTTTATGAGCCCCGCTCATTACTTTTATCATCATTCCTTTTTTAATTATCATTATAAAACCTCTGGAGCTAAAGAAATTATACGCATATAACCAGAATCCCGAAGCTCTCTACCTACAGGTCCAAAAATTCTAGTCCCTCTTGGCTCACCTTGGCTATTCAATAAAACAGCTGCATTTTCATCAAAACGTATTGAACTACCATCTTTTCGACTGTATTCTTTTCTTGTTCGAACTACCACCGCACGATGTACTTCCCCCTTATTTACCATACCACCTGGAATTGCCTTTTTTACGGTAATAACTATTTGATCTCCTACACTAGCATATTTTCTACCAGAACCACCTAATATTTTGAAACAGAGAATTTCCTTTGCTCCAGTATTATCAGCCACTTTTAATCTTGTCTCTTGCTGTATCAACTTCTATTCCACTATTTTTGATTGTTGTAATATTTCGCTAACCCGCCATCTTTTATTTTTGCTAATTGGCTTTACAGATATTATTTTAACTATATCTCCCTCTTTAGGTAAAACTTTTGAAACATGAGCAAGATACTTTTTATGTTTTTTTACTCTTTTTTTATATACAGGGTGCGAAATAACTCTAGTTACTAATACATTAACTGTATCTTTCATTTTTGTCGATATAACTTTACCAACTAAGTTTTGACGATTTATTGCTCTAGACATCACTTATTTTTTTACTTTCGTTTATTTATTCTTTGAAATACCTGTTTTTATTCTAGCTATTTTCTTTTTCATTTTCTTTATTTGAGATAAATCCTCTAATTGTTGCATACTTTTTTGAAATCTCAAGTTTTGTAAAGCCTCTTGAGATTCTTCAAGCTGAGTCAAAAGATTTGAATCAGAGGGAGAAATATTCACATTATTATCATCCATTTATAATACTCTCCTCTCAACAAGCTTCGTTTTTATTGGCAATTTATGACTAGCATTTCTAAATGCTTCCTCTGCCATAGATCTATCTACACCATCTATCTCAAATAAGATCCTACCAGGCTTAACATTAGCCACCCAATATTCTAAGGCACCTTTACCCTTTCCCATACGGGTCTCAGCGGGCTTAGAAGTAATAGGCTTATCAGGGAATATCCTAATCCACATTTTTCCAACTTTTCTTACTATTCTTGAAATGACAATTCTTGAAGCCTCTATTTGCCTAGCAGTAATCCACCCTGGCTCCATAGCTTTTAATCCAAAACTACCAAAAGCCACATGATTGCCCCTGGTTGACATACCTCTTCTATTACCCCTATGGTGTCTTCTAAATTTTATTTTCTTTGGCTCTAACATTGCTAATTTCTTTCACTCAAGGTTTACAAATCCAGACCTTAACACCTATAATTCCATAAGCTGTCTGCGCCTCACTAAGAGCATAGTCAATATCAGCCCTTAATGTATGCAGAGGGACACTTCCATCAGAGTATTTTTCACTTCTGGCGATCTCAACACCACCTAGTCTTCCTGCAATGTTTATGCGGATCCCATTTGCACCCATACGCATTGTGGCTTGTATAGCCTTGTTGATTACTCTTCTGTAGGATATTTTCTTTTTCAGCTGCTGACAAATATTTGAACCAACTAATGCAGCATTTAATTCAGGTCTTTTGACTTCAGAAATATTTATTTGGGCATCTTTTTTATTGGTTAGCTGCCTTAATTCCTTCTTTAATTTATTTACCTCTTCACCACCTCTACCTATTACAATACCTGGCCTAGCTGTATGAATGGTGACTGATACCTTCTTAGACGTCCTGTTTATTTCAACCCTAGATATACCAGCATTTGGAAGCCTGTAAGAAATATATTTTCTAATATTAACATCTTCTTGTAATGATTCAGAAAAATTATTCTTTTCAGCAAACCAGATTGAATTCCAACCCTTATTTACATTTAACCTAAAACCTACTGGATGTGTTTTTTGTCCCAATGTTCTTTCCTTATATTATTCAGTTGTTAGTACAATAGTTAAATGACTACTTGGCCTTCTAAGCCTTGAAGCTCTACCCATCGATGCAGCTCTAAATCGTTTCATTACAGGACCTTGATTTGCATAGGCTTCTTTAATTCTAAATGTATCAGGGTCCAAATCATTATTACCTTCAATTTGCATTAAATTTGCAACAGCAGATCTAATCGTTTTTTCAATAACGACAGATGCCTTTTCAGAAGAAAAATGAAGATAATCTATAGCAGAACTAACTTTCGAGCCACGAACTCGATTGAGTACTTTTCTAATTTTCCTAGCTGACTGCCTATTATACTTTAATGTTGCTTTTGCTTCCATGTTACTATTTTCTATCACCTGAATGCATTCGAAAAGTTCTCGTCGGAGAAAACTCACCAAGTTTATGTCCAACCATATTCTCTGAAACAAAAACTGGAATAAACTTATTGCCATTGTGCACAGCAAATGTATGTCCTACAAATTCTGGTATAATAACAGATCTCCTAGACCAAGTTTTTATGACAGATTTTTTACCAGCATCATTGATCTTCATAACTTTCTTGAGCAATTTTCCATCAACAAATGGCCCCTTTTTTAATGATCTTCCCATTTTTATTTACGTCTCTTAATTATCATCATGTTAGATTTTTTATTTTTCTTTCTAGTTTTATAACCTTTGGTTGGCTTACCCCATGGAGTTACAGGATGTCTCCCGCCGGAACTTTTACCTTCACCACCACCATGTGGATGATCAACAGGATTCATCACTACACCCCTTACCTTTGGCCTACGTCCCAACCACCTTGAACGACCAGCTTTACCAGACACAACTTGCTCGTATGTTCTATTCCCTATCTGGCCAATTGTCGCTAAACACTTATCAGGGACCATCCGTATCTCACCAGATGGAAGCTTTAAAGTTGTATAACCATTATCATGAGCCATGATTTGAGCATATCCACCGGCAGATCTTACTAACTGACCACCTTTTCCTGGAACCAGTTCAATGTTATGCACAAAAAGCCCTGTTGGGATATTAATTAGCCTTAAGGCATTTCCTGTTTTTAGAGGAACTTTTTCACCCGATATTACTTTATCACCAACTTTGATATTTAGTGGGGACAAGATATACCTTTTGTCACCATCTAAATAATGAATCAAAGATATATATGCTGACCGGTTTGGATCATACTCTATAGTAGCTACTTTACCCTCAACATCAAATTTATTTCTCTTATAATCAATTATTCTATATCTCCTCTTGTGGCCCCCTCCTCTTCGCCTAACCATTATTCTACCAGTATTATTTCTGCCAGCTTTTTTTCTTAGGGCAACCGTTAACTTCTTTTCTGGTTTTTGAGTAGTCAAGTCAGCAAAGTCTGATCTTGAGGCAAACCTACTTCCAGGAGTAACTGGCTTTAAATTACGTATACCCATATTAGCTCTCTGTATCTACTCCTACAAAATCTATTACATAACCATCTTTTAATGTAATTATTGTCTTTTTGTAAGAAGATCTCCTGCCTTGGGTTCTAATCGTTCTACCATTACTCCTTGTAGTCATCTGTTTTAATTTTCCATCAATATTCATAGTCGCAACTTTTGAAACAATAACACCAAACTTTTTTTCCACAGCTTCTTTTATCTGTTTTTTATTAGCTCCTTTTTCTACAATAAAAGCATACTTATTCTCTCGCTCTTGCATTATTGCCATTTTCTCAGTCATAAGTGGTTGAATTAATAATTTTTGAAACATACCTAAGCCAATACTTTAACTAAATCAGATAGTCCCTGTTTATCAGTAACTATAATTTCTGAATCAAGCAAATCATAGACACTAACATTCTTTACATTTTCGACATACACATTTTTTAGGTTTCTTGATGAAAGAATTAAATTTTCTTGAAAACTAGAAACCAATATTGTCACTCTGCTATCATTTAGTTTCAATTTTTTTAGAAAAGATATAAAATCAGAAGTTTTTTTTGAATCTATAGCTATTTTATCAAGCACCTTAAATTCATTTTTTGAAATCTTATCAGAAATTACAGATCTCCGGGCAAGCTTACTCATTTTTTTCGGCAATTTATGCCTGTATTTATGTGGCTCAGGACCAAAGACAACTCCACCACCTCTCCATAAAGGAGACCTAATTGTACCAGCTCTTGCAACACCACGACCTTTTTGCTTCCACGGCTTTTTTCCACCGCCATTTACCGCTGCTCTATTTTTCGAAGAATGAGTACCTTGACGTAAATTTGTACGCTCAGATAGTACAGCTTGCCTAATAACAGAACTCTTAAGTTCTACTTTAAATAATTTGTCATCAGCATCTACTTTTTCTATCACATCACCACTTAAACTATGTATGTTAATTTTCATAAAAATTTTACCTAGTAATAATAACTATTCCGTTAGTAGATCCTGGCACACTACCCTTAATGAGCAATTGGTTATTATCCCTATCAACTTTAATTACTTCAAGTGATTTCACACTAACTTTTTCATTACCATACCTACTTGGCATTTTTTTCCCAGGAAAGACTCTCGAAGGATAGGAAGCTGCGCCTATAGACCCAACGTGCCTATGTGTATCACCCTGACCATGAGTTTTTCTCTGCTGACTAAAAGAATATTTTTTCACTGTCCCGGAAAAGCCATGACCCTTAGATTTACCACTAACTGTTACGTAGTCACCTTCTTTAAATATACCAACATTAAATTCCTGACCAGCCTTATAATCAAATTTAGGCACTTTATTAAACTCAGCTAATATTCGCTTCGGTGATACTGAACTCTTACTAAAATGACCTATAAGTGGCTTATTAAGATGTTTTTCCTTTGCCTCACCAAAACCAACCTGCACAGACTCATATCCATCTTTTTCAACTGTCTTAACTTGAGTGACCATGCAAGGACCAGCCTCAAGAACTGTTACGGGGATAGCCCTACCTCTAGAATCAAAAACTCTAGTCATACCAATTTTTTTTCCAATCAAGCCTCTCACAATATCATTAGACCTTAATTTCTATATCTACACCTGCTGGCAAATCCAACTTCATTAAAGACTCTACTGTTTTTGGGGTAGAATTAATTATATCGACCATTCTTTTGTGAATTTTAGTTTGAAATTGCTCTCTTGATTTCTTGTCAACATGTGGAGAACGTAATACAGTGTAAATAGAACGCTTTGTTGGTAATGGTATGGGACCAGATATTATAGCACCAGTAGACTTAGCCGTCTTAACAATCTTATCTGTTGACTTATCAAGTAATATATGATCATAGGCCCTTAGGCTAATTCTAATGGATTGGTTCGCCATAATTTTTATTCTACAATCTCAGTTACCACACCAGCGCCAACAGT
>CETH01055760.1_pt1 | contig 15555 bp, 14 predicted proteins | sample 361461 | NCBI WGS metagenome assembly CETH01 (sample SAMEA2622695, study PRJEB7988) | marine metagenome | isolation source: saline water (ENVO:00002010), including
GACCTTCGGGTTATGAGCCCGACGAGCTACCAAACTGCTCCACCCCGCGACGAAGAGTCATCAGTATGGCGCTTGCATTGATGGATCTGCAACCTCAAACCCATAAGAACAATGAACTATCGCATTCGAAAATCTACGGTTCGAGCCAATCTTCCAGTTCCATCAAGGTCTCATCAAATGCCGTCATAGCGACCGCAATTTCACTTCCTGTTCCCTGACTTTCATCATGCTGTGCGCCTACAAACGAGATGTTGCCTGATGGGGTTGTTGGAAGCAGCGTAAGGAGTAGGAAAGCTATGAGGCCAAGCCCTAAGCCGACCAGCATCGGCATGGTGTAGCTGTCTTGAACGTCGATCATACGTCCTGCCATTGGAGGGCCGATTAAGGCACCTAGACCACATGCTGTGTAAAGGATTCCCATAAGCGAGCCGAGCCCAACTACGCCAAATAAATCGGCTAATACGAGAGGGCTAACGGCAACGAAAGATCCATATCCGATTCCCATTACGAGCATGAAAATCGCGAGAGTTGTGAACGATGAGCCAGCCAAGAGCCAAGTCATAAAAGCTATTGGGCATAGAACGAAACCGAACCGAAATATGCGGAACGTTCCGAACCGGTTGGTGAGCCAACTGAAGCCAATTCGAGACAGGACACTAGACCCACCTAACAAACCGACGAGGGTTGCCGCCGCAACGGGAGAAATTCCTCTTTCTTTGGCGTAGGGCACGGCGAAAACAAATGGAATAAATAGCGCAATGGCGTAGCAAAGAGCCGCAAGCCACAGCCTTCTGAAAATTGGGGACCTAAAAGCTTCTCGAACTCTTGAGGGGGCTGCTCCAGCTTCGCCGGGGGCTCGGGCCATCATCAACGTACCGACTAAAAGAATTAGCGATCCTACGACGGCAAAAATCCGGTAGGTGGTTCTCCAGCTATACAGGTCAATGAGTCGTGCTGCTAATGGGTTCATTACCAGCGTCCCAACTCCGATACCCGCAACCGAAATGCCCACCGCCGTAGCACGTGATTTTTCGAACCATCCGCCTACGTGGGCGACCATAGGAATATAGGCGCACGCGGCTGCTATGCCAGCACCTAAACCAAACGTGACATACCCAAGACCTATGGAGTTCACATTGCTAGTAGCCCAGAGACCAATGAAGAGTGCTACTGCTCCTGCCGCTAACACCGGTCGAGGCCCATAGCGATCGGAGAGTCGGCTCGTAATGAGGCTCAACCAGAAAAACGAGAAGGTGGTGAGCCCAAAGATGACAGCCGTTGAACCTTTACCGGTTCCGAAGTCGTCTGCCATCGATTGGAAAAAGGCGCCGAAGCTATACACAGTGCCCAGAGCTACAGCAGAAGAGAAGAATGTGGCGACGACAGTAAGCCACGCGCGAGGCGAATCGATTATCTGACTGTCGCTCATGGTTCCTACTTCACACAGTGCATTTCTTACTCGGTGTCGATAACCCGAAATCCTTCGGCGAGGGCGTTGGCTGGCATCTTCGCTGTCGCTGCTACGCCTGACGCCCATTCTCGTAGCAAATCATCTAGTCCTTCGATGCGATCAGTTTGGCTTGAATGACATCTCAATGCCTTGACCTTCTCTTCAAAGGTAGTCGTGATGTCAACGTGCATCATTTTTCCCTGTGGTGCAGACATCCACATCATCCAAACTTGAGTCACCGTGTGGGGTTGATGACCCTCAGCCAATAGTTCCGGGTGAGATCTGGGATTTCGCGCATCGGGATATACGGCTGCCATCGTCGCCCACGCTGTCGCGAGATGGTCGGGGTGTGATCCGTATATTCGATCCCAATTCGCCTCCGTGGGCTGAGTCACAACCACATCTGGTTGAACGATTCGAATTACGCGCGAGATATCACGTCGAAGGTCAAGGCTGTTGACAACTCGCCCATCCGGATAGTTCAACCAATGAAGGTCCTCAACTCCCACTGCCAAAGCCGCCGCTGTCTGTTCTTCTTGTCGTAATTCGGCCAGCTCATCTTGATTCAGCGGCAAGTCATCACCACCCGCCTCACCACTCGTCACTAGGCAATAAGAGACCTCTGATCCGGCTTTCACAAGCGCGGCCATAGTGCCAGCGGTACCGAAATCAACGTCATCAGGGTGAGCAACAACGACTAAGACTCGCGAGGGCGCCTGAGCCTCCCCCTCAGCAGTAGGGATAGTTCCCGTCACAACGCTATGCGGCGTCCGCGTCGTCGCGCTGAGGTGACTCCGCGATAAGAGATTGGGCTCTAGCTATATACCCCGAAGCTGTTTCGACCCAACGCTGATATCCGGCGAGGTCACCGGTCCGGAGCGCCGCATCGGCACGGTTAAACGCGTCTTGGGCAAGAGCTAGCAGTTGTTCGATCGAGTACTGTCCTGAGTCATCTTCGTTCTGAGAACTATCAGAGGAATCTTCTGGATCGTCATCTTGAGGTGTTGCCGAGTCGGGCTTCACTTCTGAAGAACCGGATTCAAGATCTACGTTTAGTCCAGGGATGGCGCTAGCCAAGGCAGCTTCAAAACTGTCGGCGATAACTACTTCTGGGCCCACCCCGACAATCACCAACTGCAATTCAGGGACCGCTGTTGTACCTGTCGCTTCGATGTATAGAGGACGCACATAAAGCAAAGAATTCTCTACCGGGATGAGCAGCAGGTTGCCAGGCACAACCGTCGATCCGTTCTGGTTCAGCAAAGTAACGCGTTCAGAAATCTCTTCTTCAGTTTGAATATTGGAGTTGAACAACGCGGGACCGTCGACCGGGGTAGAGGAACGAATCTCGTAGACCTCTATTTGTCCATATCGCTCTGGGTCGTTGTGAACAACCATGAAACCTTCAAGGTTTTTACGCGAATCATCATCGGAGAAGGGTACGAAGGGCCGGAAGATAACAAATGACTCGTCATCATCGCCCGGCAGTCGCATAAGAAGATATTGGGGTGCTATGCGAACCTCGGAACTGCTGATGATGTTTCCCGAAGCATCAATGACAGATTCCACGGCTGTTTGCCCAATGGAGTTACCTGGATCTTGAGCGACACTCCAGGCGCCGGCTGCGTCGTAGAACTCCGAGGCTTCAGTGATTCGGTACCGGCCCCACATATCCGTTTGCATCCGGAATAGATCTTCGGGGTAACGGAAATGTTCGGCTAGTTCTTTGGGCGGAGCATCGTCAGTAAACAAATCAGGGAATTGCTGACGGTACGACTTCGCTATCGGGTCCTGGTCGTCGACGATGTAGAACTCGGGAGTGCCGTCATATGCGTCTATGACAACCTTCACTGAATTTCGTACGTAGTTCACTGAAGCTTTAAGGTCACCTGATCTGACCGCCCGCGGATTGACTCGCTGCGCATAGGGGAACATATCCGTTGACGTGTACGCATCGAGGATCCAAGTCACTTTGCCGTCAATGACTGCAGGGTAGGGATCTCTATCGAACTTGAGAAATGGGGCGAGGGTTTTGGCGCGGTCAACTACGTCGCGCTTGTACAGAATTCGGCTGTCTGAGCCAAGTTCACCGGAAACCACAAGATTGGGTTCGGCGAAACGAAGAGCAAACGCGAGCTTTCGAGGGAGAGAATTAATGTTGACTCCGTCGGCTCCGTCGTAACGAGTGACTTCCGTCCGATCGTCGTTATCTTGAAAGTCGACCTCGTCGCGTGTGGCACCAACAATGGCATAACCCTTCAATCCCTCACCGACATATAGACCTGGAAGGTCCACATCCAGGCTCGAGGCACCGGGTCGGGCAGCGACTGGTATATCCGCTAACGCGTAGTCGGGCCGACCGTTAGCGTCGATCGCATTGGCAGGTGCAGCGGCGATTCCGTAGCCGTGGGTAAAGGCGATATGTTCAGACTCCCAGGAGCTATTCGGGAGATCTGTTTGTTTCAGCTCTCGAGCTGCAAGAACCACTTGGGTAGTGCGTCCGTCAATCTCATAGCGATCAACGTCGATATCTCGAAAGTCATAAAAACTCTTGATGCCTTGGGTCTGTTGAAAAGTGTCTCGCATCACCGCGGGATCAAGCAGACGCACGTTGCGGACGGTTGCCATATTCTCTTCGATTTCTTTGGCTGTGAGGGTGGGCTCATAATTGAAATTTTGGGGACTCACGTCCGCTAGACCCATAGCGACTCGGGTCATTTCAATGTTGCGTTCGATATAGGGAGCCTCTTTTGTTGATTCTGAGGGCTCTACTTGGAATCGTTGGACCAACGCGGGATATATGGTCCCGGCAAGGCTCGCGACCAACGCCCATAAACCCACTGCGATAATCGGGTAGGTAAAACCGCGACGCCAGATGTTGAAAATCAGCAATCCGAAACAGAACACGCTCACAATCATCAGAAGCTGGAGTGCTGGCAGTTGAGCTTTGATATCGGTATAGGTAGCACCCGTGACGAAGCCGCGTTCAGACAGCGTCAGTTCGTAACGGTCGAGGTAATAGCCAACGCCCTTAACCAACGCGAGCAACCCCAGCAGCAACGACAGGTGGGCTTTCACCTGAGGTGTCACCCGAGACCCAGGTTGTCCCTGGATGCGTATTCCACCATTGAGATAGTGCTCAATGGTTGTAACAACAAAAATGACGAGAATCGCCGCAAAAGCCCAGTTGACAACAAACGTTAGGAATGGAAGTTGAAAGACGTAAAAACCAACATCAATACCAAATTGTTGGTCGACTATTCCAAAATCCACGCGGTTTGTGAAAAATAGCCAACTTTGCCATTGAGAAGAGACACCTGCCCCTACCAGGAGCGCGAATAACAGCGAGATCACACTTCTGATAAGAATCGCTCGTCTTGCAATGAACTGTCGCCACCGCCTGGACATTTCGTCTTCTGGTCCAGGTAGAGGGACTGTGGGGGCGAGCCGGTCAGCAATGAATAGATTCAGCCACAGAGCCACGAAAAAAATCGCCGTGAATAGCAGTCCTAAACCAATCTTTGCCCACAGCACCGACGTCCACACTGATGACAGTGCCAGGCTGTCAAACCATAGATAATCAGTCCAAAAACCGGCCAAACCTCTAATCGAAGTAAAAAACAAAAAGACGGCAAGTCCACCAAAGCCGAGAAGCACTCGGCCCCTGTTGGTCCGTCGACGACGAGATTTCATTTCTTCAGATGGTCGCATATACCTGCAAGGTTACTGGCCTATTGGCACGACCAGACTGCGACACCCTTGACTAATGGGCGGAAGTAGGTGACCGGAGGGAAACACCTCGCCTTTTCGCCGTGCGACGGCAGTTCCATTGTCGTGGCAAGCAGTTCCGCAGCAACCTTCAGGGGGCGTTTGCCAACTGACCTGCTGGTCCGCAGGGATAGTTGCGTAAAGCCCTAAAGCGAACGCCTCAGCGATTGCGTCCGTGGCTATTAAGTCCACAGCTGATCTTTTCCACTCTCGATACACAGCACGCAAGCGAGTTTCAATTGCAACTTCATCATCTAAATGGGCCATGAGTCGACTACGTAACCAATCCCCCGCTGCTCGCGCAGTCTTGTTTGGTATTCCGTCAACATTTACCTTTACCCCGCCTGCGCCGAATTTGGCGGCGGCAGCTACGAAAGGAGTAAGTCCTTCGACTAGTTCGTCGTCCATAGCCCTAGGAACTAAATGTGACACCTCAAAAGTATTTTGAGACGAACTTTTCAATTCCGGCAGTAAAGCTTCAAGTCGGACGGCCAGGTTCCTTTTTAGTTGACTCACTGCGGACCGTGATAGTTCTGCCACGGTGCTACGTAGACGATCATGATGGTCGACAATTGCTTCAGCTTCGCCGTGAAGCGACTCGTATGGGGATTGTTGGATCACCGGAATTTCACCAGTGCGAATGAGAACCTCTCTGGCCCATTCGACATCCTCAAGTTGCGGCTCGCCTAAACGGTCAAATAGTTCGTCAATAACAGCACGTCTACGAGGTGGTGCGGTGCTAGGGAAGGTAAGAACATCGAGAGCAGTGGCCGGTTCATTTTCACCAGATTGAAAGTCGTTAGACCAATCTTCGTCTTCGCCCTCAGCTTCTTCGCGTTCTAGCGTAATTCGATGGGATTGAAGATCTATCACTGTTCCTGGACCCACCGACGCAACGTTTTCAGTTGAATTTCCTTCTTCCAAGTCCGACGAATTTCGGCTCGCCGTCGCAAGGACGTCTTGGACGGAACGCGCAGCTGCGAGTTCATCTGTTAAGCGATGCATCTCCTGGCTGACATGTTGAAGAAATGTCTTTACTTCATCGATTGAGTAGCCCCGAAATACATGGGTGAACTCGGCGGTAGCTACCGCATCGGGATCAATTCCTGACGCCCCTTCGGCGTACTGCGCCATAACGACCGAGGGTACCGATCCTTGCTGTGCTGACGTGGATGGTCACTCGAAAATGGGTCGCTCGGTTAGCTCTTTATCTCGATCCCGCTCACATCTCCCCCTAGCGATTTAAGTTTCGCTAAGGCCTGATCCAGGTTTTCTACCCCCACCACTTCAACCATGTCTCCTAGAACCGCATTTGCTTGATCTACTTGAGTGGCCGGGACAAGGAACAAATCAGCTCCGCTTCGCATCACGCTGTGACTTTTTTGTTCAACGCCACCTACCGGACCTACGTTTCCTAGCGGATCAACAGTTCCAGTAGCCACAACGTCTAATCCAGCCAGCAGCTCTCCCGGAAGCAATCGTTCGAGCAACGCCAGTGTGAGACCAAGTCCTGCTGACGGACCTCCAACTCGTTCGACAGCAAACTCAATCTCGAACGGCAAATCGGCCATTTCTGCATATGTGCTAATTGAGACTCCCAGGAACGCTTTGCCTTTTCTTTCAGCGAGAGAAACCGTTTCTTTTCGAATACTTCCATCTATTTGTAAGACAGAGAAGGAGAATTTGTCCCCCGGGGATTTGGCTTGTACTGCTGTGCTGAGGTCGCGAGCGGTGACAACTGGTTTGTTATCCGCCTCAACAATCACATCACCTTGATACAGCACTCGATCCGCAGGGGTTTCGGGAACGATCTGAAGAACGAGTGCACCTGCTTCAGATATGACGTCATAGCCAATTCGCTCTAACGCGACTCGAGTAGCCACATCAAGGCTCCTCGCCATTTGTTCCCGTCCGAGGGTTCTGTTCTGTTCGATTGTCCGATTTCCCAGGATTTCTTGACGATCAGAAATCTCTATCGAGTCATCAAGCCAACCGCCCACCATTTCTAGTAGGGAGGGCTGAAGGTTTGATTTGACAGTCACCATTTCGATGCGCCCATCAGCCTCGTACGTCTTTGATTCCTCTACTTGCAGCATCGGCTCAATATCTCGCGTAGTGCCGGGGCTGGTGAGAACCTTTGACGTGATAGTTATTCGATCTAGAGCAAGCAAGCTCACCATGCCCAAAGAAGCGAGACCAACAATGACGAGCGCCCACGTTGGCACTCGAGGTGCGGGCGACACCTCTCTCGCATCAGGGCCAGTATCCTCGTTCTCGGTGAGCTCAGACATCGGTTACAAGCGTGCCACGCTACACAGTGGTGGGTACACGCGGGTCGGATGAATTTCATGAACGAAATAGAACGCGATGGAGAGGCAACTGCAGCATTAGGTGCAATACCCTCAGCAAACTCTGGCGACGGCGACTTATCAGAAACAACAGAAACGGTCTCCGAATCAGCGTCACAAGTCCGACCTCACTTGAATGACCCTAGACATATTCTCCCAGTCCAGACCTATAAAGGCACTTCGTTGTGGCGGAAGCTAGTGGCCCTTCTTGGACTCGGTGCTTTCACTGTGTTGAGTGGTTTAGCCATCACTCTTGTTGTAGGCATCATCGCGATCGTCGCTGCTTTGGTAGTTCAGGCAGCAATCAGTTGACAGATAAGGGCCTTCGCGAAGGCAGAGTCCGGACTGCTATGGCCGGTCACCTAGGCGAAGAGTCTTCAGCCCGGGCCTCATTAACGAGCAGAGATTCCTCTACGCGCCGGTTAGCGATTGGCGCACTCGCGCGTCTTAACTCTTTGACGACTTCCGAATTGCAGGCAGCACTGGATGATCCGAGTTCATCGGTACGACGGAAAGCCCTAGAAGTGGCTGCTAAACGTTCCGATATTTACGCCAGACATCATTTGTCTGATTCTGACCCTTCGGTCGCAGAGACAGCAGCATTCGCTGTCGGTGAGCAGTTAGATGCAATTGCGACAGAATCGTTGATCTTGATGGCTCAACGACATGACGACGCTCTATGTCGCGAAAGCGCAATAGCCGCGCTAGGAGCTTTGGTTTCCTCGGCTGAGATTCATCGTGTGGCGATCTTGGATTGTCTTTTGGACGCGATGGGTGACAAGCCCCAAGTGAGGCGGCGCGCTGTTCTTGGGCTTTCCCAGTTTGAGGAACCGCGGGCACAGCAAATGGTGGAGCGAGCATTACTCGACAAAGACCGGCAGGTTCGATCGGTAGCCGCTGATTTACTGGGAGTAGTAGCAGATTAGTTAGCTAAAGCGTCAACGTTCTCCGTTGCTAGCTTTCTTTCAAGCTGCCACCCTCGCCCGTCGGCGAGTTCATCTTGGTTGTTGGCAAACCAGATATTGAAGCTCCGGGGCTGCAAAGGTTGTTCCGCTAGACCCAGCATGTCAACGCGTTCTTGCGCCTCACTTGCCGCAAAAAGGATTGGTCGTCTTAAGTCACCTTCGGCGACGGCTTGTTCGAGAAGCTGATGCAGTTGTATTTGGGATATATAGCCATCGCGTACTCTGGTGTCAGGTTGTACGTCAGGAGCGTGGCGCAACAAGGCGGCTAGAAAGAGTCTCATTCCTTCAGAAGAATCGACATCCCAGGCGGGACCGGAGTCAAGATAAGCGAATTGCAAGTCATTCCTCTGCGATAGAGCCGCCGAGCCTGCTCGGACATAAATTTTGCGTTCCGCAGGTAGTGATTCAATTGCCTCATTTTGGAACTGCTCGGCCACCTCAAGGAAAACCATCCCGCACGCAGCCGCTGATATAGCTGAGTTGAGATCTTCGCCTAATTCAATGAGCGTCACGTTTTCTGCTTCTGCAACCTCCGCAGCGCGCGTCGACGCATTGCGGGCTGCGATACCTAAAGGTGAGCCATCAGTGATGACACACCAATTAGGTGAGGGCTCACTTTCAAGGAGAGCCAATACAGAAACCTCAATTGGGGGAACGTGAGTTAAGAAACGTGAGTCATTCTCCCAATCCAATGTGGAAGTCGGAACCACTCCTAGGGCTTGCTCGGCAACCAAGAACGGATACACCGCCCCCATCGCGGTCTCATTGACGAACGTTAAGGCAACGACTTCTCCTAAAAGGTCCGGTACCGACTGTTCCGCAATTTGGGGGTCGCCGCGATGGTCGAGGATGTCTAATTCCACGACGTACCTTCCGCCCACTCCTCCCTGCGCGTTGACATCTGACCAATAGGTCTCAACTCCCGTGAGGCGAGCTCGATCGAGCTTCCCGCCTGGGCCCGTCATGTCGGCAACTATCCCAAGGCGAACAACGTTGCCATCGAAGCCAACTGATCGCTCCACTGACCGTGTGCGCTCTCCTTCCAGTTCAGAAGGGCTGTCACGTTCATCAGAGCACGCAGCAATAACTGACATTGACAAAAACAATGGTGTGGCGAAGATGCTTAAAACTTTTCGGCCAAGCACGTCACAGTCACCGACGTTCGCCATAGGTGTTAAACGATGACGAAAGCTCGTCAAAATTCTCTAGTGCTCGGCCAGCCCCCAACACAACCGCTTCCATGGGCGTTCGAACGGTCCTTACCGGAACCCGCGCATCGTTTTCTAGGCGTTGCGCTAGCCCTTTTAGAAGGCCCCCGCCACCTACGAGATGAACGCCGTGGACCAGGAGGTCCTGAGAGAGTTCAGGTGGCGCTTGACTCAGGCAGTCAATAACCGAATCCACTACCGATTGGACGGGTTCTTCCAAAGCCGATCTGACTTGATCGGGCGTCAATATAAAAGTTCTAGGGAGACCAGTGGTGAGGTCACGACCTTTCACTTCAGCATCAAATTCATCTTCGACGGCCCATGCAGAACCGATTTGTACCTTGATTTCTTCGGCTGTTCGTTCTCCTATCGCGACTCCGTGAACACGTCGCGCATAGTTCTGTAGCGCCGCGTCAAAATCGAATGAACCGACCCTGATGGCTTTGAGTGAAACGATTCCGCCCATAGAAACCATTGCCGTCTCAGCTGTTCCACCGCCAACATCGATAACCATATTTCCAACAGGTTCGTGAATAGGTAAGCCCGATCCGATCGCGGCCGCCATTGGCTGGTCGATAAGACGAACGTCGCTTGCGCCCGCTCGACGAGCCGCGTCGGTTACGGCGCGCCGTTCAACAGGAGTGATAACTGACGGAACACATACCACGACACGCGTCTTGCCGAACCGTCCGACTCCTACTTGCTGGAGGATCAGTCTGATCATCCGCTGTGTAGTGTCGAAATCAGTTATCGCTCCTTTCCGGAGAGGCCGAACCGCGACAATGTACGAAGGTGTCCTACCGATCATCTGCCAAGCTTCACGCCCAACCGCTAGAACATCGCCAGTTTGTTCATTCATAGCTATGACTGACGGCTCGTTCAGCACGATGCCGCGGCCACGTTCGTACACCAATGTATTGGCGGTGCCGAGGTCAATCGCTAGGTCACGTGCCAGTGGAACGTCTCCTATCGCGATCTGTTAATCGTTCATGCATGTCGTCTTCACCCTCATGTTCATCTGGTGCTATTGCATCTAGATGTTTACGGAAACTGTCGATGCTCGACTCCCATGGAGTTTTCTTACGACCGCTAATCGCCAGACACAGCATCCCCAAAAGGGTGATCGCTGCAGCAAGACCGAGAAAGGCAAGGGGACTCATTATGGGTGCTCTTCAACTGGTTGCAAAGATCCCACGTCGGTAATGTCTTGTGCAGCAAGCGCCCAATCTTCTCCGTCTTTCCATACCTCTCGTTTCCAGATAGGCACGGTGGCCTTAAGGGTGTCTATGCCAAACCTTGCGGCTTCAAATGCTTCAGGCCGATGTGGGGAAGACACCGCTACAACAACCGAACTCTCGCCAATAGCGAGGGGCCCAGTGCGATGAGCCAACACCACGCGTGAAATTTCAGGCCACAACTTCCGCATCTCGTCGACTATTGCCTCGAGACGAGGTTCGACGTGTTCTTCGTAGGCCTCATACTCGAGAAGCGACACATCGTCGCGGCCTTCGGCATGATCCCGAGCGGTTCCCGAAAAGAGCACCACGGCGCCACACGACGGGTGGAGACACCAATCGTAAATTGCACCGATCTGGAGTTCATCCGCAGTCAGCACAACCCATGAATCAACGTTTTGTGGAGGTAGCACATGTTTATGGTACGCCCATAAAGCCCCACGTCCCTATCGCTTCGACGGGTCGCGGGTAATAATGCTCATTGGATAGGTACCTTTTGGGATGTGGACTCAAGCGACAATGCCGAACAGAATTCAGATGAGTCATCCGAGCCTGAGTTTGCTGCTGGGTCTGCCGACCTGTTTTCTTCTGAAGAATGGCACTTGGGAAGCTCGATCGATTGGTCCCAAATTCCAGATGACCCCGACACCAGCATTGAGGAAAACCCCACCAGTAAGTACGCCCTACATCCCGACGATCGAATCTGGCGTCATCCAAGCGAACTCCAATACTTAGCGCCGGACGCTAGAGCATTAGGGCAACGGTCCAGCACTCGCAGGTTGATCGGCTCAGGTTTGGTTGGCGCAATCATTGGGGCAGTGGTAGCCGCTTTGGTTGTCGGCACTATGCTGTCAGGCTCAGACTCTGTGATCGAACGAGTCGTAGAACGGGAAATTACCACTGCGAATGTCGCGGCGGTAACGCAAAGCGGTGCCAGGGCTTTAGAGGTTGCAGACATTGCCGCGATAGTGACCCCAAGTGTTGTGCGAGTCGAAGTGCTTCGCTACGGCCAAGTAACAGGCACTGGTTCCGGAGTCATTTTTCGAGATGACGGTCACCTGATAACAAACACCCACGTAGTCGACAGTGGGGACAGCTTTCAGATTGTTCTCGCCGACGGCACCATTTTTAGTGCCGAATTAGTCGGCATGGACTGGCGAACCGATGTCGCTGTGCTCCGACCTGCAAGTGACGGTCAAGCCTCATTCATACCTGCGACTCTTGGACGCGCTGATCAACTCCGCGCCGGGGAAACCGCCATCGCGATCGGATCACCTTTAAGTCTGCGTGGTGGGCCGACCGTGACCGTCGGGGTCATCAGTGCCACCAATCGGCGCCTCCAATCACCGCAAGGCGACTGGTTGTACGAATTAGTGCAGACTGATGCGCCTATATCTCCTGGGTCTTCAGGCGGAGCTCTAGTGGATTCTCGGGGCGCAGTGGTCGGCATTACTACAGTTATCGCTGTTACCGAAGTGGGTGCCGAGGGCTTGGGTTTCGCCACTCCTATAGAAATTGCACGTGATGTCGCTAACGACATCATCCAATGGGGTCAACCCCGCCATGGAAGACTCGGTATTCGAGGCTCCGATGCTCAGTCAGATTTTCTTCCACCCAGTCACTCTGCAGGCGTGCTGGTTCAATCTGTAGATTCGGGTGGCCCAGCGGCCGCTGCAGGGCTACAAGTGGGTGATGTGGTGGTCGAATTGAATGGTGCACCTGTCGATGACATGGGGGCGCTGATAGTGGACGCTCGAATGCTGGAGCCGGGCACCGAGGCTTCCCTTCGAGTCTGGCGGAGCGAAAAGTTGATGCTTGTAACTGTCAAGGTGGGGGAACTGGATTAGTTGTCTCCCGATCTTGTTACTCGTCTTAGCCAGGCGACAGCCGCGTAGAGCAAGCCAATAATTGATGTAGCGCCGAGTGCTAGCGACACATTCTGTCGTTGTTTCGCATTCATCGAATCCCAGGGCATACCAGCATCCGCGGCAACGAATACTTGATCATTGCCATAACGGGGAACCCAACCTGTAGAACGAAGGCGGTCGTTGGCCACTACCCACGGGTAGCGGGTATAGGGGAGCAATCCGGTGGGTGCTTGGTGCCCAACTCGTCGCGCTACATATCGGTCCAATCGGCCAGGGAGTGGTACTGGGAGCCGGATAATGGGTCGAGCTCCGACAAGTTCTCTAACTTCTTTTGCTGTAAGCCATCCGTCGGGGGCAACGTTAAATACGCCTGAGTAGTCAAGTTGAGCAACGGTAGCGACTGCTGTAGCAAGGTCGTCTAAATGAACAAATTGTTGAGGCGGGTCATCTCGACGGGTGCGTATTGGAGCAGCTGCTAACAACGCTTCGCCGATAAGCCCTGTCGCATTCGGTGATGCGACTGCGGTCGGACGCAATATGGTCACCCGGCGATTTGGATCTATGTCAGCCCATTCGAGGGCTGTGCGTTCCGCGTCGGCCTGATGTACTGCGAATGCTGACTCAGGGTTAGGACGCACGGGCGCGTCCTCAGATATGGGAACCGAGTTGTTGGGCCACGCGCCATACACCATCGCGCTTGACACGACTACTAGTTGAGAAACCTCTGATTCGTTGGCTAGTTGCAGCAAGCTGATCAAATTTTTTTGGTCAGATTCATCGGAGAATGCAAGGTGGACAAGGCACTGGACGTCGGTCAACGACGCTTCATCGAGCCCATATGTGAAGCTGGTGACCTGGTCGAATATTTGGGACAAGGCTTCAGCTATTCGGGACCGCAAAGCCCCATCTGCACCGGAGATAGCAACTGTGGTCATTGATACTTTCTCGCTCCGCTACATGAAGTGGTTGGGGGTCTGAGGTGACGTTCCACTCGCACCGGCCTACGATGCGAATGTGGCTACTGACGATCCCTTTGAAGAGGATAATCCTTTCGGAGGTCTTCCGTTTTTGGGGGATCTCGGAAAGATCTTCAATCACCAGGGGCCCATAGCTTGGGATGTGGCTCGACAGTTCGCCTATCAGATAGCTACAGATGGGGTATCGGAGACAAATGTTGATCCCTTACATCGCATCAAGCTAGGTGAATTCGCGAGGGTCGCAGAGCTGCAGGTTGCGAACGTCACCTCACTAGATGTCGCTAGCTCAGGTCAACCCATATCGGTTGAGGCTGTGACGAAAGCGCAATGGGCGTCTGCGACCCTTGACGCATACCGTCCGCTGCTCGATCGTCTTGCTGGGCGTCTCGCTCAGGGCGGTCCACCTCCTGAAGTTTCAGAAGCTGACGCCCAAATCCTTGATGGTCTTCTGAAGGCGTTGAATCCGATGATGATGGCCATGAGCGCTGGTTCTATTGCCGGGCATTTGGCTACTAAAGCATTCGGTAATTACGTGTTACCTATCCCCCGACCCGATGATCGCATTTTGATCGTTGTCGACAACGTTGATGCCTTCGCTGAGGAATGGTCTCTGCCCGCTGAGGATGTTCACTTGTGGGTGTGTATTAGCGAACTTGCGACGCACAGTGTGTTGTCGGTAGGTCACGTGAAAGCAGCTTTTGAGCGCCTGTTGAACAGTTACGTTGATGGTTTTCAGGCTGACCCGCGTGGGTTTGAAGATCGTTTGATGGACATAAATATTTCGGGCGATGATCCAGCAGAGCTACAGGAACAGCTGCAGGGTGTTTTGAGTGATCCAGAAAATTTGCTTGGTGCTTTGCGATCTGAGGCTCAAAACGCGGTCGTTCCTCAGCTGGAAGCGCTGTTGGCGGTAGTTGTGGGTTACGTCGACTTCGTCGTCGACAAGGTCGGTCAAGGACTGTTGAGTTCCTATGCGTCTCTTTTGGAGGTGGTTCGACGTCGGCGTTTCACTTCAAGTGCTGGGGATAAATTCGTTGAGAAGTTGTTTGGGGTTGAAATCACATCTGAACTCGTTGATCGCGGGGCGGCATTTGTTGCCGGGGTGGTTGAGAGGGCAGGTGAACCTGCTCTCGCGCGACTTTGGACAGACCCAACTGCTCTACCAACTCCGAGCGAGGTTGAGGCACCTGGCTTGTGGTTAGCTCGGATTGATTTGCCTGCTGATGGTCACGACTGATCGGTTTCGTGTTCCGATGGAGCAGGAACCATACGTTTAAGCCATCTGGGCATGCGGCTGCTGAGCTTTCGATATCTCGCTTCGGTCCAGACTTGGTCGGCGATTACTCGCGATGGAGTTCTTTTTCCCCGAGCTAGAGCGATCAGGCCGCCTAGGTAGAGGAATGCAGCTATTCCGCTTGAGAGAGCGAGGATGATTAGGCCGGCGCGTAAAGGTAGAACACCGTTGGGCGCTATGACTGGGATAAGGGCGCCTAGGACCCAGAACAATTGGAATCTGGTTTCGAAACGTGCAAACGATCGGCCTTGGTTCGCTCTTGGAGCGTCGCGTTGCACTATCGCGTCGAAGGACAGTTTGCCGAGGCCCGCTGCGAATCCAACCGACATCACAAACGCTAGAACGGCCATTCGGTCGCCTGGGAATGTGGCGAAGAATCCAACTGCCGATGCAATGGTTAGTACTCCGCCGAGCAAGTATTCCTCTCGAACGAGGCGACGTA
>CETH01443743.1_pt1 | contig 15551 bp, 12 predicted proteins | sample 361461 | NCBI WGS metagenome assembly CETH01 (sample SAMEA2622695, study PRJEB7988) | marine metagenome | isolation source: saline water (ENVO:00002010), including
ACTCAAAGGGTTTGTATAAATTGGCAAGGGAAGGAAAAATAAAAGAATTTACAGGTATATCTGATCCATATGAGAATCCAAGTAATGCTGAAATAACAATTAATTCTAATGGGGAAATACCTCCACAAGAATTAGTAAATATAATTTATGAAAATTTGATAAAGTTTGGTTATTTGAAAAGATAAAAAATGAAATATGTTGTCACAGGAGGAGTTGGATTTATAGGTAGCAACCTAGTTGATAGGTTATTAAAAAATAAGCACCAAGTTATCGTTATAGATAATTTAGAATCACATGAATCAAGAAATAGATTAGAGTCATCTGAATTGAGTCATTGGAAGCATAATAAAAATTTAAAAATTCTTTTTGATGATATTTCAAATATGAAAGATTATAAATTATTTGAAGGGGCGAGTACTATGTTCCACTTTGCTGCGCTACCAGAGGTTCAATTATCAATAAAAAAACCCTTAAAATATCATAATGCTAATGTTAATGGCACAATCAAAATGCTTGATGCATGTGTTCAATCAAAAATAAAACGTTTTATTTTCTCTTCATCAAGTGCAGTATATGGGGACGCACAAAATTTACCAACAAAAGAAGAATCCTCTTTAAATCCAAAAAGTCCATATGCTTTGCATAAAATCATTGGAGAGAAATATTGTAAATTATTTGAATGCCATTATGGGCTCGAAACTTTTTCTCTAAGATATTTTAATGTCTATGGCAAGAGACAACCTATGTCAGGACTTTATTGTACGGTTATAGGTAAATTTATAAATCAAATAATCAAAAATTTACCACTAACAATAAATGGGAATGGAGAACAAAGAAGAGATTTTGTTTGTGTGAAAGATGTTATTGAAGCTAATATGATTTGTTCATCAATTAAACATATTAAAGAAAATGTCATTAATATTGGTTCAGGGGTAAATCATTCAATAAATGAACTAGCTAGTTTATTAAATTCCTCTTATCCAACAATAAATAAACCAGCAGCTTTTGAACCATACGAGACCCTTGCAGATATTTATAAAGCAACCAATTTGATCGATTGGACACCAAAGACTGAATTAAAAACGTGGATAAATGGATATAAAGAAGAATTAGGATTGTAATTTTACTAATTGGGAATTTTAGGATAATAATTTTATGAAAAAAACAGCATTAGTTTCTGGTATAACAGGACAAGATGGCTCTTATTTAGCTGAATTATTAATTGAAAAAGGATATATAGTACATGGTATTATAAGGAGATCTTCATCTTTTAATACATTCCGCATTGACCATTTATACAAAGATAAAGATATTTTAAATGAAAATCTTTTTTTGCATTATGGAGATTTGAATGATTCCAGCAACTTAAATAGAATGGTCGAGAAAGTTCAGCCAAAAGAAATTTATAATCTTGGTGCACAAAGCCATGTGCAAGTAAGCTTCGAAGTGCCTGAGTACACAGCTGAAGTTGATGCGATAGGTACCCTACGTTTTTTGGATGCAATAAAAGATACTGGTCTCAAAACTAAATTTTACCAAGCATCTACTTCTGAGCTTTATGGCAAGGTCAAAGAAATACCTCAAAATGAAGATACACCATTTCACCCAAGGTCGCCTTATGCGGCTGCAAAATTGTATGCATATTGGATAGTAAAAAATTATAGAGAGGCTTATAATTTATTCGCATCAAATGGGATTTTATTTAATCATGAATCAGAAAGGAGAGGTAAAACTTTTGTGACAAGAAAAATATCTGTTGGAGTTTCAAAGATAGTGTTAGGTATTGAAAAAAATATCTCACTTGGTAATTTGGATGCAAAAAGAGATTGGGGCTATGCACCTGAATTTGTCGAAGGTATGTGGAGAATATTGCAAACAAGTGACCCAGCTGACTTTGTTTTAGCAACTGGAGAAACCCATACAGTAAGAGAGTTTGTAGAAAAAGCATTCAATGTGCTTGGGGAAGAAATTATCTGGAGCGGGGAAGGTGTTAGTGAAATTGGAGTATTAAAGAGAACTGGACAACAAGTCGTTAATGTCAATGAAAGATATTTTAGACCAACTGAGGTAGATTTATTAATTGGAGATTATACAAAAGCAAAACAAACTTTGGGTTGGGAACCAAAAACAAAATTTGAAGATTTAGTAAGTATTATGGTAATGTCTGATTTTAAAAAAATAAAACAAAGAAATAATTTATAATGAGAATAATATAAATGCTGATAACCAAATCTTTTTCATATAGTCTTTTGAATATTAATTATTCGTCATTTCAATTATAACTTATATATGCATAATGTATTTATTTAAACATTAAAATTGGTTTCTTATCAATTAAGAATCTTTGTTATTGTTTTTTAATAAAATGAAAAGAATTTATAGAACAAACAAAATTTATGAGTAGGTATTTAATCACTGGTGGTGCGGGTATGATTGGCTCCAATCTGGTCAAAGAGTTAACTAAACAAAAACAAGAAGTGATAGTTGTTGATAATCTATGGAGAGGTAAGCTTGAATATTTAAAGAAAACAAATGGTGAATACTGTTTAGATCTTGATAAACAATTTTTTAATAGAGATTTATCAAGACCTAATCAAATTGATGATTTAATTAAAGATGTCGATTATGTAATACATTTAGCTGATATTGTTGCTGGAATAAGCTATGTATTTAAGAATCAGTTAGAAATATTTAGAAAAAACATATTAATAAACTCTAATACAATTCATTCAGTATCAAAAAGTAAAATCAAAGGATTTTTATATATCGGTACAGCCTGTAGTTTTCCAGAAACATTACAAAATACATATGATTCTAAATTATTAAAAGAGGGTGACTTATATCCAGCGCTTCCTGAATCTGCATATGGATGGAGTAAACTTATGGGTAATTATGAAACAGATCTTCTAAGCAAAGATTTAAGTTTCAACGTTGCTCATTTAATTTTGCATAATGTTTATGGTAGCCCTTGCGATTTTGGCATAGAGAGAAGCCAAGTAATTCCTTCATTAATAAGGAAAGCAATCAATTACCCTAGCGAACAATTCATTGTTTGGGGGAGTGGAAAACAGGGTAGAGCATTTTTACATGTAGATGATGTTATAGATGGGATAATTAAATCTCTATCTTATGGTTGGAATAAGGGTGTTATTCAATTAGGACCTTCAATCTGTACTCCAATCGATTTAATAGCAAAAGAAATAGTCTCAATAAGTAAAAAAGATATAAAGATAATTTTTGATACTTCAAAACCTGAAGGTGATTCATCAAGAGCTGCTGATTTCACAAAAGCTAAAACAATACTAGGTTGGGAACCAAGAATAAATATTAATCAAGGTCTTAAACAATTATATAGATGGGTTAAGGATGAATCAGAAAAATCAATATAAGACCTTTAATTTTATTGGTATAAAGATTCAATGTTTATCATACCTTGATTTGTATGAATTTATAATTAATTGGCTGAAAAGTGAATCGAGTGCACACATTGCGGTTATGAATGCATATTGTTTAGCACTTGCTCATAAAGATAATTTCTTATCAAAAATATATACTGAGGCAAACCTTATTGGTCCAGATGGGATGCCTTTTGTTCATTGGATGAATTTATTTTCTAACAAAAAAGTTAATCGGTTTGATGCTACAAATTTGTTAATAAAATTAATCGAATTTTCCGAGGAATTAAAATATAGTTTTTTTTTATATGGAGGAGAACAAAACGTTCTAAATAAAATGGTAAAGAATCTCAAAAGTCAATACCCATATATTAGAATTGCAGATTATTATTCGCCACCTTTTAGACCTTTAAATAAAACAGAAAAAGAAAATGTTATAAAAAGAATCAAGAATTCTAAAGCAAAAATTATTTGTGTAGGCCTTGGCACTCCAAAACAAGATTATTGGATTTATGAACACAAGCATAAAATAGATGGAGTTCTTTTTTTGCCCTGTGGAGCAATTTTTGATTTTTTTGGTGGAAGAATTAAAAAAGCACCTAAGATAATAAGTTATATTGGATTTGAATGGCTTTATAGATTGTTTTCTAAGGATTTTAAAAGATTATTTTATAGATACACAATTTTAAATATGTATTTTTTATTTCATTTATTTCTACAAATTACCGGTATTAAAAAATATGATAATTAATTCTGGTGGAAAAATTTCATCACAAGACTTAGTAACTTTAATATGAGATATACTAATTGTATTTAATTATTTTGACTATTATTATAACCCAAAATACTAGATTCAAATGGATTTTATTGATTTAAAAGCTCAGCAAAGCATAATTAAAGAAAAGATTGATAAAAGAATCAAGTCTGTCCTTTCTCATGGGAAATACATTATGGGCCCAGAAGTTTTAGAACTTGAAGAAAAACTAGCTAATTATGTAGGTGTTAAACATTGTATTTCTTGTTCTTCTGGAACAGATGCTCTTCTTATTCCATTAATGGCTAAGAATATTGGTCCTGGAGATGCAGTGATTACTACCCCTTTTACTTATATCGCGACTGCAGAAGTGATAGCTTTACTTGGAGCGGATACGATTTTTGCTGATATATATTCTTCTACATACAACATTAATCCATCTGCAATAAATGGTGCAATAGAATTGGCAAAAGAACGAGGTTTAAAGCCTAAGGCAATCATACCTGTTGACCTATTTGGATTGCCTGCACGCTACAGACTTATTAAAGAAATTGCAGATAAAAACAATTTATTCATCCTTGAAGATGCTGCACAAGGATTTGGAGGAGAAATCAGAGGAATAAAAGCAGGTGCATTTGGAGATGTAGCTGCAACAAGCTTTTTTCCTGCAAAGCCTTTGGGTTGCTATGGTGATGGTGGTGCAATATTTACTAATGATGGAAAATTGGCCAATATAATGAAATCAATACGTGTCCACGGAAGCAGCTCTGATAAATATGAAAATATAAGAATTGGAATAAATGGAAGACTTGATACTTTTCAGGCAGCCATTCTTTTAGAGAAATTAGAAATTTTTGATAATGAAATAATGTTACGAAAAAAAATTGCAGATTATTATACCTTAAATATCAGATCAAAACTAAAAAAACCCTTAATTCCTAACGAATATGTCTCTTCATACGCTCAATATTCTCTGCTTGCTAATTCGAACGAAGAAAGGAATAAAAAGATGGTCTATCTAAAATCAAAAGATATCCCGACTATGATTTATTATAAAAAACCTCTTCATTTGCAAAAAGCATTTAATAGTCTTAACTATAGTGTCAATGATTTTCCAATTGCTGAATCTATATCCAATAGCATATTCTCAATTCCAATGCACCCATATTTAACAAGGAACCAACAAGATAGAATCATAGGTGCTATAAATGATGAATAAACGAATATGTGTAATTGGTGCAGGATATTGGGGTAAAAACCATATTAAAACACTATATGAATTAAAAAGCCTCAGTGGCATAGTAGAATCCAATAAAGTTACTCTTCAAAGTCTATTAGCGACTTATCCTAATGTTAAAGGCTATACAGATATCAAAGATGCTTTGGAAGATGAATATGATGGATTTACAATTGCAACACCCGCAGAAACTCACTTTTCAGTTGCTAAAGAAATTATTTTAGCTGGGAAACATCTACTAATTGAAAAGCCAATGACATTATCGATTAAGGATGCAGAAGAATTAGTTCATTTAGCAAAATTGAAAAAAATAAATCTGATGGTTGGACATGTGCTATTATTTCATCCAGCAATAATAAAAATAAAGAAAATTATTGAAAATGGTGAGATAGGTGAGCTACAATATATCTATAGCAACAGATTAAACCTTGGTAAGGTCAGAACTAAAGAAAACGTGTTTTGGAGTTTTGCGCCTCACGATATTGCAATATTTCAATATTTTACAGAATCTTATCCAGAAAAAATTCAATCTGCTGGAAGTAATTTTTTACAAAAGGGAATACATGATTCATCATTAACCCATATAGAATATCAAAATGGGATAAAAGGACATATTTTTGTAAGCTGGCTACATCCTTTTAAGGAACATCGATTAGTAGTTATCGGTTCAGAATCAATGATATCATTTGAAGACTCTATAAAAGGTAAACCATTAAAGTTATACTCAAAAAAATTTGATTTAATTGATGGAATACCAGAAAAAATTGATGGTCCAGTAAAAGAAATCTCATACGATAATAAAATGCCATTAACCGCTGAGATTGATTATTTTTTAGAACATTTAAATGGAGAAAAATTAACCAAGTCAAATATGTACCATGGACTTGATGTCGTAAAAATCCTTGTTGAAGCTAGTGAACAATTAATTAAAGATTATTAATGAAGAAAATGTTACTAGATCAAAAGAAAATAATTAAAAGAGTGTAATTATCTATAAAAATTGTAAAATATATGTGGCTGGACATAAAGGTTTGGTTGGCTCAGCAATAGTTCGTTGCTTAAAGAATAATGGATATAATAATATAATTGAGAGGACAAGAAAAGAGCTTGATTTGCTCGAACAAAATGCTACTGAATATTTTTTTAAAAATGAAAAACCAGATTTGGTCATAATTGCAGCGGCGAAAGTTGGTGGTATTTTTGCAAATAGTACTCAGCCAGCTGAATTTTTATATCAGAATCTTATGATTCAAAATAATATCATTTATTACTCACATAAATATAATGTAAAGAAATTATTGTTTTTAGGATCAGCATGCATATATCCAAAGCTCGCAAATCAACCAATTGTAGAGAATGAATTACTTAGTGGTTTTTTAGAGCCAACTAATGAGGCTTATGCAATTGCAAAGATTGCAGGAATTAAATTATGTGAAGGGTATTTTAATCAGTATGATAAAAACTTTCTTTCTTTGATGCCTAATAATTTATATGGACCAAATGACAATTTTGATTTAGTAACATCGCATGTAATCCCTGCATTGATGAATAAATTCCATACTGCAAAACAAAAAAGTAAAAAAAGTGTGACAATTTGGGGTACCGGCAACCCATTAAGAGAGTTTTTGCACGTAGATGATTTAGCAAATGCAATTTTATTTGTAATGGAAAAAATAAATGCAAAAGAAATTTATGAAAAAGGTATTTCACATATTAATGTTGGATCAGGCTTTGAAATATCAATAAGAGACCTTGCAATAATTATTAAAGAAGTGACTGGCTTTAATGGGGAGTTATATTTTGATATCTCAAAACCAGATGGTACTCCTAGAAAATTATTAGATGATACTATATTAAAACAAAAAGGCTGGCATGCGAGAATTTCATTACATGATGGGCTAAGAGATGTGTATAGTTGGTTTCAAAAGAATAATTAATAGGGTAGTTTTAATGGTAGTTGTGTATTATATGAAAAATAAAAACATATGTTTATAGTAAATTTATGAATAAAATATATTTAATAACGCAAATTCTTACGAATAGCTTTGTAGGTAGTTAGTCTGTGTCAAAAGAAAAAAATATTTGTGTAATTGGTTTAGGTTATGTCGGATTACCTCTTGCTTTAGAATTTAGCAAAAAATACGAAGTCGTAGGTTTTGATGTAAATCAATCTAGAATTGAAGAACTAATTAATGGTTATGATAGAACAAATGAAGTAGATGAAATAAAATTAAATAAGCAAAAAAGCTTAAGGCTTACTCATCAGAAAAAAGATATTTCTGATTCGAATATTTATATCATTACTGTCCCAACCCCTGTAGATAAAAATAATAAACCAGACCTTAAACCACTTATTTCCGCATCAAAACTGGTAGGGAAAAATTTACAAAAAAATAATATTGTTATTTATGAATCAACTGTATTCCCAGGATGTACTGAAGAAGTATGTGTGCCAATTTTAGAAGAATATTCCAAATTAAGGTTCAATATAGATTTTTTTTGTGGATACAGTCCTGAAAGAATAAATCCAGGTGATAGAGAACATACCTTAACAAAAATAAAGAAAGTGACTTCAGGCTCAAATTCTCAGACATTGGATACTATTACAGAGCTATACAATAGCATTATATCTGCTGGAACTTATAAAGCAAAATCTATAGCAGTAGCTGAGGCAGCAAAAGTTATTGAGAATACACAAAGAGATGTAAACATTGCATTAATAAATGAGCTTTCTATTATTTTTAATAAATTAAATATTGATACAGAAGAAGTGTTGGAAGCCGCTAGTACGAAATGGAATTTTCTCCCATTTAAACCTGGATTGGTGGGTGGACATTGTATTGGTGTAGACCCATATTATATTGCAAATAGAGCTTTAGAAGTTGGCTATCATCCAGAAATTATTCTCGCAGGCAGAAGAATTAATGATAATATGGGTCATTTCATAGTAGAGAATACTATCAGCATATTAACAAAACAGGGCATAAATCCAATTGGAGCAAATGTTGCTGTGCTTGGATTGACATTCAAGGAAAATTGCCCTGATTTAAGAAATACCAAAGTGTCTACAATAATTGAAAGACTTCGGGATTTTAAAATTAATTTAATAATCTCAGATGAGTGGGCTGAAAAAAGTGATGTACAAAAAGACTTTAAAATGGAACCAAAAGATCTTGCGGAAATAGAAATTCAAGATGCCATAATTATAGCTGTGGGGCACAAAGAGTATATCAAACTTAATAGAATTGATTTTAAGCGAATATTAAAACCAGGCGGAGTATTAATTGATGTAAAATCAATATTTTCTAAAAATACATTCAATAATTTGGATATAATCCATTGGAGATTGTAATTAATTAGATGGCTGATAAGATACTCATCACAGGAAGTTCAGGTTTCATAGGAATGCATTTATCAAAAAGTTTATTGGAGGATGGAATCTCCATACTTGGGGTGGATAATATGAATGATTATTATGATCCCAAATTAAAGTACGATAGATTAAAGCAGCTGCAAAAATTTAAAAATTTTGATTTTGTACAAGCCGACATATCTGATAAGGAAGTCGTGGATAAAGTATTTAGAAATTTTAAACCGGACAGAGTGGTAAACCTTGCAGCTCAGGCAGGTGTGCGTTACAGCTTAGAAGACCCAGGCGCTTATATTCAGGCAAATATTGTAGGTTTTATGAATATTTTAGAGGCATGCCGTCATAATAAAGTTGATGGGTTAATTTATGCATCAAGCTCATCAGTTTATGGAGGTAATAAAAAAATTCCATTTTCAATTGATGATTCAGTAGACAAACCAATTTCAATTTATGCTGCGTCAAAAAAATCTAATGAACTAATGGCATATTCTTATAGTCATCTTTATGGTTTAAATACAACAGGGTTAAGATTTTTTACGGTATATGGCCCATGGGGAAGGCCGGATATGGCAATGTTTATTTTTTCAGAAAAAATTTTAAATGGTGAGCCTATACCAGTATTTAATCATGGTAAAATGCAAAGAGATTTCACATTTATTGATGATATTATAGAGGGTACAAAGTCTAGTATCAAGCTTAATTATGGGTGTGAAGTTTTCAATTTAGGTAATAATAAAAGTGAAGACTTAATGGATATGATAGCTTTGATTGAAGAAGGCTTGAATAAGAAAGCAAGATTTAATTTTCTTGATATCCAACCCGGTGATGTTGAAAAATCTTTTGCGGATATAGATTATTCTAATAAAATGCTAGATTTCCGGCCTAAAACATCAATTAAAGATGGCATACCTAAATTCCTAGATTGGTATAAGACATACTTTAATATTTAAATTATAATTTTTTATTCATTTCCAATTATAGATGAAATTCTTGAATTTGTTTAATTGATTCTATTTTTTACTTTTTTAAAACTTTCTCCTTAATTATTTCTAAGAAAATAAGGTACGACTACCATTATTTATTGTCGTGAGGATTAAAATGGAACCATTTTTTAATTATTTTGTATAAATAAAAAAAATTGGTAGTTAAAAAGGTAGTTGTATTAAATCACCTTGTTTGTAAATTAATCAACAAATTGGTTTCACTAAATTTATAAGTAAACAAAATAAGTATACCATATGAGTAGTATTTATCGAAAAGGACGTGATGGTTATTTTTATTATCAAACTTATGTAGTTAATCATAAGAGTGGTAAAAAAGACAAAAGAATATTTCATTCATTGGGTACCAAAGACCGCAATGTAGCTGAGCAAAAACAAAAACAACTTGATTTAAAATACGATAAAGAAGTCTATGAATCTGTTGTGAAAAAAATATCTGCTTATTGTATAAACAACCCTAAAAGAGTATTGGGAATTTCATTAATCATCATACTTTTAACATATTTTAATCTAAATGATGAAAAAAAAAGAATTGATAATGATTTAGTGATTGAAAAACAAAAAACATCCTTAATCAAAAATTCGTATAAGAATAAAACAATAAATGATTCATTAAATAATTTAAAAAAATTAAAAAATGATACGATAATTAATCTAAAAATGTCATTGGATAAACAGGTGATTGAAGATGAAATTGTTAAAATTCCAACCTATGATATAATACGAATTGAGAAAATTTCTAATCCATTTAATCAAGGAAAATTATTTGTAACTGCAGATTCAATGGCAAATGAAAAAAGTCTACACTATCTATGCAAAATTCTTAGAGATAAATATAGAAACTTTGAATATATAGATATATTTATTTATAGCAGTGATAATAATGGATATGAGATGGCTAATGGTAATGATATGAGTATTAGCTCAGAAAAAAAGAAAAAATCCTGGCTTGCGATGTTCTCCTATAACCCAGTAGAAGGAGAGATATTTAATGGAAATCCAGGAGGTTATTTAGGTGCATACTAAAAAATTATTAGGATTAATTATGAAAAAATACATCATCATAATTTTAACTTTTGCAAATGTAGTAATCGGGCAAACTCAGAGTCAAATCAACCAAGCAAAAAAAATCATAAAAAATTCTAATATGTCTGCAAATGAAGCTAGGGCAATGGCTAAATCACAAGGACTTTCTGATAAACAAATTGATGCAATATCAAAAAAAGAGGTTGATGGTTTAAAACTTAAAAATGAATCAAAGCAAACAGAGTCTTTAGACGCATTTAATATACCAAGTGATTTGTCAAATGACATAACTAATGAGGCTAAGAATCAGGATATGGAAAATTCTATGACTATCGAGACCTCTGAACTTGAAGTCGTAGATGATTCAGAAATAGATATGGAATCAAAATCTCAAACTTCCTTCAATGAAGTTACATATTTCGGATATGATATTTTTAAGAGAGATCCAGCATTGTTTCAATCAAGTTCTGTTGGTGCTGTCGATCCAAACTATTTAATTGGTCCAGGTGATGAAATCATAGTCATGTTATGGGGTGAAACACAATTTCGACAGGTTTTAGCAGTTGATAGAGAAGGATTTATTTTTATTCCTGAAGTTGGTCAAGTTTTTGTAAATGGATTAACACTGAATTTATTAGAGTCAAAGCTATTTCGTGTACTATCTCAATCTTATGCTAGTTTAAATCCAAGTGGGAAGAAAGCTACTACCTTTCTTGATGTTAGCTTAGGTAATCTCAGGCCTTTACGCATCCAAGTATTGGGAGAAGTCAATCAACCAGGAGCATATACAGTGAGTCCATCAGCAACCCTTTTTTCTGCATTATATTATTTTAATGGTCCAACAACTCTTGGATCATTAAGGGACATTAGATTGATTAGAGGTGGTGACGAGTTAGTTTCTATTGATTTTTATGATTATCTATTAACTGGTAAAAAACCTCAAGATCAGAAATTGCAATTAGATGATGTGATTTTTATACCAAAGAGATTGAGGTCTGTGTCAATTCAAGGCGAGATAAATCGCCCTGGTATATACGAACTTAAGCCAAATGAAACGCTTCAAGATATTATATTAATGGCTAGAGATTTAAAAATCACTGCATATATGGATCGCGCCCAGATAGATCGAATTATCCCGTTTGACGAGAGATCTGAATTAGGTATGGATAGAATGTTCATTGATGTAAATCTTGAAAATATTTTGGAATCTGATCAAAGTTTTGAACTTCAAGATGGTGATCGAATAAATATATTTTCAATTATGGATCTTCGCCAAAATGTTGTTTCGTTATCAGGTGCAGTCGAGAGACCAGGGAATTATGATTTGGGTGAATCTTTATCTTTGAGTGAATTAATTATAAAAGCAGATAGTTTATTAGGTGATGCATATCTTGAACGTGTAGATGTTGTAAGAGTTAAGCCTGACTTCACTGAAGAGTTAATTAAGTTAAACCTCACAAAAGTAATCAACAAAGAACCAGACCATGACATATTACTTCAAAGTATGGATAGAGTAAAAGTTTATAGTATGACTGAAATGATACCAAAAACATATGTATCAATAACTGGTCATGTAAAAAATCCTGGAAGGTATTTATTGAGAGAAAACATTACGTTATACGATTTAATATTTAAAGCTGGAGGTTTTATTGATGAAGAGTTCAAAAAGTTAACTTACCTCGAACGTGCAGAACTTGTTCGCATCCGTTTTGAAAATAATAAAAAAGAGATTATACCTTTTGATTTGGGAGGGCTATTGAATGGTGATTTAATTGGGTTGACTTTGCTTCAGCCAGATGATGCTGTAAGAATTTATAGTTTAAAGGAGATAGAAGGTGCTACTCGATATGTTTCAATAAATGGACATGTCAAACGACCTGGAGAATATGAACTATTTGAAAGTAATATGACTCTTTATGATCTTATTTTCAAAGCAGGTGGATTTGATGATCCTATTTTCAGAAGCATGGCCTTTCTCGATCGTGCTGATGTAGTAAGATATGAATTAGATGGTATTAGCCAAAAATTAATTCCATTTAATTTAAGGGATGTCTTAGACCGAACTTACAATCTTGATTTAGAACCAGGTGATGAGGTGAAAGTTTATTCAAGAAAAGTTTATAACGATGTAAGAACTGTAAAAATTAGTGGTCAAGTTAATTTGCCTGGAGCATATGGATATAAGAACAATATGACACTAAAAGACCTTATCCTCGAAGCAGGAGGAGTGTCAAAAGATGTTTTTCGCTATAGAATTGAAATTGCACGAGTTGATCCCAATATTATAAATGAAAATACTTATGCGCAATCTTTTGAAATTGAAATGAAAAATGACTACACAATAATAAAATCAGGAATTTTATTTGATAAAAATAAATCATTCAAACTTCAACCTTACGATCATATTTATGTTAGGCAGGATCCATATTTCAGTATGCAGAAAAAAGTTCAAATTTTAGGCTCTGTCTATTATCCCGGCGAGTATGCCATCCTAAATCCAATGGAAAATGTATTTGATTTGATAGAAAGAGCTGGTGGATTAAGACCAGAAGCAAATACAGAAGCATCAATTTTTATAAGGAATCAAAAATACATTAAGCTTGATGTAAAGAAAATCATGAAAAAACCTAATTCAACTGAAAATATTAAAATACTTGAAGGTGATTCATTAATAATACCTTCTAAATTAGAAATAATTCAGATTACGGGAGAAGTAAATGTTCCAGGATTTTATCGATATACCAAAGGACATAGAGTCAGTGATGTAATAAGAGAGGCTGGTGGGTTAAGTGATGATGCTAATAAAAAGGGAATTCACATTATTTATGCAAACGGAAAATCAAAAAAATATAATAGATTTTTTAGAAATCCGAAAATCAGTGATGGTGTAAAGATTGTTATACCTAAAAATCCTGAAGAAGAGCCATTCGACATTACAGAATATTCTAAAGAATTAACATCAATCATAGCAAGCGTGGTACAGGCAGTAACAGTGGTTGTTTTAGCCAGAAATTAAAAAATACTTATGACCCAATTCTTTCAGCCAGAAAAACAAAAAAAAACTAATAATGAAATATCTCTAATAAAAATCATAAATATATGTGTAAAACACTTAAGGTTCTTTGTCATCATTCCATCATTTTTTTGTATTATAACTATTATCTATGTATTCCTTATTGCAGAACCAGTTTTCACTTCATCAGCTAAAATTATGTCTGGGTCAAAAAAATCAGCTATTTCAAGATATGCTGGTATAGCATCTACAATGGGAATAGATCTCTCTGGAAGTGGGGATCATGAGTGGGTATATCGAGATATATTACTGAGTCGGAGATTAGCAAAAAAGGTTTTGAATACTCGCTTTGATACTGATGCATATGGTAAACAAAAACAATTAAAAAATATACTGAGTATACCTGCTACAGAATCTCAAGATGAAAAGATAATAGAATACGAAAATATAAGAATGCTAATTGAGGATATGATCGAAGTATTCGAAGATATTAATACTAGAATTTATACAATAAAATTGCACGCTTCTGAACCAAAGCTAGCAAATGACATATTAGAGTCATTAATTAAAGAATTAGATTTACATCAAAAAGATTATAATCGTATGAAATCGAGTAAAACTAGGCAGTTTGTTGAATCGAGGATTACTGAAACAAGAAAGGAACTTGAAAAATCAGAAGAAGAATTAAAGGATTTTAGAGATAGAAACAGAAGAATTGAGAATTCTCCAGCTTTGCTTCTTGAGCAGCAACGGCTGGTAAGAGAAGTGGCAGTCCTTACTGGTGTCTTCACTACATTGAAACAGCAATTGGAAACTGTGAAAATTGAAGAGGTTAGAGACTCTGATTACGTGATAGTAGTGGATCCACCTATGATTCCAATTTACAAATCAAAACCTAGAAGAAAAATTTTAGTTTTAATGGCTGGGTTTTTAGGTATTGGCCTTGCTTTTATTTACGTACTCTTTTTGGAGTCATTTAGGAACATCAACAATAAAGAAAAACAATTAATGAATGAAACAAAAAAAATATTCATTCAACAATACAATAACACATATAATATGATAAGAAAAAAGCTATTTTTTGATTAGCTCAGAGATTTTTATTCTTTAATTAGCAATACTTCTTTATTATGGTACTTTTTATTGTTTAAATATGAGATTAAGATATTAAATAAATTAACCCTTATGAGATTTTTATTTGAGCTATGATTTTGACATAATTGTAATTGGTGCAGGAGTTGTGGGATTAGCTATTGCTAATGAATTGAAAAGTAACACCTCTAAAATTGTTTTAATTGAGAAAAACAATTCCTTTGGTTTAGAAACATCAAGTAGAAACAGCGAAGTAATTCATTCAGGGATTCATTATCCACAGGACTTCCTAAAATCTAAATTATGTATTTTGGGAAGAAAACTATTATATGAGTATTGTAAAAATAACAAAGTTAGTTTTGAAAAATGTGGTAAGCTAATAATTGGAAATGATTTTAAATCTATGAATACCATTAGTTCACTTGATGTAATTGCAAAATCAAAAGGAATTCGATCCAAAGTTCTTTGTCCTGATCAAATAAATGAATTAGAACCAAATATAATTGCTTCTTGTGGTTTATTGATTGAAGAAAGCGGTGTGATTGATTCTCATCAATATATGCACAGTCTACTAGTTAACCTAAATAATTTCAATATTCCTGTTGCTTTCAAGACTGAATTAATCGGTTTGCAGAGATTAAATATAGGATATGAGGTCAAACT
>CETH01183811.1_pt1 | contig 15533 bp, 14 predicted proteins | sample 361461 | NCBI WGS metagenome assembly CETH01 (sample SAMEA2622695, study PRJEB7988) | marine metagenome | isolation source: saline water (ENVO:00002010), including
TTTTATACATTTTATCAACAACTTCTCTAATAGTTAAATCTGTAGTTTCAATTAAAATTGCATCTACTGCTTTTTTTAAGGGGGATTCTTTCCTATTAATATCTATTTGATCTCTATTTATAATCATATTCTTAACTTCTTTTATATCAATAGATTCATTTAATTTCATTTCATTAAATCTGCGTTGAGCTCTACAATCTACAGATGCTTCTAAAAAAAATTTAAATTCTGCATTTGGAAAAACAACAGTCCCTATATCTCTTCCCTCACAAATGATATCATTATTTAATGATACATTACGTTGTATTTCAACAAATTTTTGTCTAATCTCACTAATTGCACTAACTGAACTAACCAATTGATTTACTTCATTAATGAAATAATATTTAGAATAATCTTTATTATTAATATAAATAGTATTCAATAATTCAGGTTTAATGACAAGATTGATATGAGACAAATGAGATATTATTGATTTTGGCAAATCATTATCTAATTTATTAATAATAATATATGATGTTATAGCTCTATACATTAAGCCTGTGCTAAAATGCAAGAAACCTAATTTACTAGATAGTTTATTTGCAATAGATGATTTTCCTGATGCAGCAGGACCATCAATAGTAATAATCATTTTGAATCTTCTCCCTCTTTCAAAAAGCTAGGTAATATATGAATTATATACACTCTTTTTAAAGAGAAAAAAATATTATTTTTATTATATGTATTTTTTAATCTCAAAATTTCTAATTTTTTTATACTTTCCTGATTTCAAATTCCCCAATTTAAAACCAGCAAACTCATATCGATGTAGCTTTGAAACTTTCAAATTAAAATAATCAAATATTTTCCTTATTTCTCTATTTCGGCCTTGACACATTACTACATCCCAAACATATGATTTATTATCATTTTTTTTTATAAAATAAATATTAGCTTTTAAATTTCGACTTCCATTCACCTTAATACCTTTTTTTATTTCCAACAATTGTTCTTTAGTAAATTTCCCATCAGATTCTACATAATATTTTCTTTCTATATTATTACTAGGATGTGAAAATTTATTTGCAATATCGCCATTATTTGTAATAAGAATAATTCCGGTAGTATTATAGTCTAAACGGCCTACTGTAAAAAGTCTAATATTAGATGGAATCAAATCTAAAACTTTTTTTCTATTTAATTCATCATCAGAAGTACAAACATAATTAATAGGCTTATTTAATACATAAAAAAAATCTTCTTCAATAATATTTAATACTTTATTCTTATACTTAACAAGATCATTAGTTTGTATTTTATAAGAAAAATCAACCATGATTTTTCCATTAATTTTAATTAATCCATCCTTTATAAATTCATCACACTTTCTTCTTGAACCAATACCACACCTTGCTAAATATTTATTAAGACGCATATTATTTCTTAACAAAACCTACTTTTCTATATACTTTAGATAATGTCCTTCTAGCTTTCCAAGAACATTTTTCAGATCCATTTTTTAAAATTTGATTTAAATAATTATCATCTTTAATGATTCTAGAATATTCATTTTGTATAGGAGATAAGTATTCATTAATAACTTCTATTAAATCATGTTTTAAAACAGAATACATTTTCCCCCTATATTTATCTTCAACTTCTTTTATGCTTTGATTATTCAGGATAGAATAAATATCTATTAAATTTGATAGCCCAGGTCTATTTTTTGAATGTTTTATTTCTTTCCCTGAGTCAGTAACTGCTCGATTAATTTTTCTTTTAATATCACTTGGAGAATCGAGTAAAGTAATAATATTATTAAGGTTTTCATCAGATTTAGACATCTTTTTCATAGGATCTTGCAAACTCATAATTCTTGCACCAACCTCTGGTATAAAAGGTTCTGGGACCTTAAATGTCTCAGAATATTTATTATTAAATCTAATGGATAAATTTCTTGATAATTCTAAATGTTGTTTTTGATCGGAACCAACTGGAACTAAATCTGCTTGATAAAGCAAAATATCAGCAGCCATAAGAATTGGATATGAGAACAAACCTACATTAATATTTTTTGTATTTTTTGATTTATCTTTAAATTGTGTCATCCTATTTAACTCACCTAAATATGATATACAGCTTAGAATCCACATAAGTTCTGCATGTTCATGAATATGAGACTGAATAGCAATAATACTCTTATCTGGGTTTATTCCACAGGCAATATATTGAGCTACAAAACTCAGACATCTTTTTCGTAAATCTGCTGGAACTTGATTGACTGTTAATGCATGCATATCAACTACTAAAAAAATACTTTCATATTCATTTTGAAGATTTTTCCAATTCTTTATAGCACCCAAATAATTACCAATACATAAATTACCTGATGGCTGAATACCTGATAAAATAATTTTTTTCTTTTCCAATTAAATTTCCTTTTTTCCTAAATATAAATATGGATGCCACGACTTATTTTCTTTTCCTGAATTTTGCAAATAAAATAAATTTGAAGGTTTTGTAGGTCTTTTAATTAAATTCATATTAGTATCTTTTAATAACTTGTTACCTTTTATTAAATTACATTTTTTACATGCTGCAACTAAATTAGTCCAAATATCTTTACCACCCTTATCTTTTGGCAATATGTGATCTATAGTTATGTCATTATACTTTTTACCACAATATTGGCAAGTACAATGATCTCTTTTAATTATATTTCTTCTTGTAAGCGGTATAGAGTCATATTTAATGTAAATATATTTTTTTAATTTAATAATATCTGGAATAGGAAACTTAATATTAACTGATCTTATATAATTATTTGTTTGTGATACGACTTCAACTTTATCTAGAAAATACATCACAATCGCTTTCTTAACATAAATAATATTAATAGGTTCATAACTGCTATTCAATAATAATACTTTATCGTTACTTAACATTTCTATTAATCCTATAAACACTATGAAATAAAAACTTCAATTTGGATGAATACAAATCACTTTTTTTATTAATAATTGAATTTATTTTTACTTCTCCAGAACAATGCAGAAAAGAACCAGTGTTATCAATAAAAACACCAACATGAGATATGTTGTTTTTTTCACTGAAAAATATCAAATCACCCACATCTGAGTCTTCAAGATTAATCTGTTCCATATTACTATATTTAATTTGTTCAGAACAATCTCTAGGAAACTTAAGACCTATCATTTTAAATAAAGTCTGAATTAAGCCAGAACAATCAAATCCTAATTTTGTTTTTCCACCCCATAAATATGGTGTTCCAACTAATGATTTTCCATATTCAATCATTTTTGATATTGTAATTACAGATGATTCATTTTGATTCATATATTTTGTATTTTTATCATTATATTCTTCAATATAAAAACTATGTATCCAACTAATATAATCATCCCATTGCCTAACCTTCAACCAATTATTTTTTTTATCAAGAACAATTAAATTTTCACCCTTCAAAGCTTGAGTAACCATCTCTGATTTAAATGTAGAATCAGAATATAAAGAAGCTATAGAAACTTTAACAATTACATTATAATCACTCATAATTAATCAAACTACTTTTATAAACCTACGTTTGCCTATTTTAATTACTGATTTTAAACCTGGACTTAATATGAAATTAATATCAGTTATTAATTCATCATCTATCTTAACAGCTGATTGATTAATTAGTCTTTTTGCCTCACTCTTACTAGATACCAATTTATTAATTAATAAAAAATCAATAAGTTTAATATTTTCTAATACAGCTATTTCATCAATATTATCTGGAACACTTTTCTTAATAAAAATATTATCAAAATTCTGTTCTGCTAAAGAAGCTCCTTGATCATCATAATAAATTGATACAATCTCTCTTGCTAATTTTCTTTTTAAATCTCTGTGGTTTATTTTGTCAGATTTTAAAGATAATTTATAATCATTAATATCTTTAAGAGATAAATCAGTAACTAACTCAAAATACTTAAAAATTAAATTATCTGGTATAGATAATATTTTTCCATACATGTCATTAGGTGAATCATTAAAAGCTATGTAATTATCATATGATTTAGACATTTTGTTTACTCCATCAGTACCTTCTATTAAGGGCAAAGAAATCACAGCTTGTTCTTCCATGTCATATTGTTTTTGTAAAGCTCTACCTAATAAAAGATTAAATTTTTGGTCAGTTCCTCCTAACTCTACATCTGAACGTAAAATCACACTATCATAGGCTTGTGCTAGAGGATACATAAATTCATGTATTGAAATAGGTATATTATTTTTATATCTTTTACTAAAATCATCTCTTTCTAGAAATTGTGCAACTGTAAAATTTGAACATAATCTTATAATTTTAATAAAATCTACCTTTGAAAGCCAATCAGAATTATAAACAATTTTCAAATTATCAACATCTAATATCTTAGATGCTTGCTCTATATAAGTTTTAGCATTTATTTTTGTTTGCTCAATATCAATTTGAGGTCTGGTTTTATTTCTACCAGTTGGATCACCTATCATTGCAGTAAAATCACCAATTACAAGAATCACATTATGTCCTAAAACTTGAAAATCTCTTAATTTTTTCAATACAACACTATGTCCAAGATGCAAATCTGGTCTACTAGGATCACATCCCAATTTAATATTTAAAGGAATTTTAGTTTTTATAGACTTTAATATTTTATCTTTTAACTCTTCTTGAGGAAGAATTTCCTCAACACCTCTTTTTATAATAGATAATTGTTCTTCTAAAGAATATTTCATAATTATTTTATCTCCTTTTTAAGGATCTTTTAATTTCTTTTTCAATATCTTGATTTTTTTTATAATCTCTTTTATCCCACAATTTTCTTCCTTTTGCTACAGCAAATTGAATTTTAATTTTCCCCTTTTTAAAATAAAGTTTTAATGGGACAATAGTCTTTCCTTTTTCATCAGTTAAGACTTTAATTTTATTTATTTCTTTTCTATTAAGTAATAATTTTTTTTCTCTATTTGGATTATGATTTGAATATCCTAAATGAGAATATTCTGAGATATTCATTCCTATGATAAATACTTCTTTATTTCTTACACGAATATATGATTCTTTAATATTCACTTTATTTTCTCTTATTGATTTTACTTCAGAACCTTTAAGAACTATTCCAGCTTCATACTTTTCTAAAATCTCATATTCATAATGAGCTTTTCTATTGACTGCTATATTTGTATTATTCAATTTTATTTTATCAATAAGATTTATTATATCATAAAATAGCTGATTTCATACAAAAAAAAAAGCAGGACATTTTAATAAAAAATATCCCGCTTTTTCTTTAAAACAATTAAAGTAGAAAAAATTACATCATTCCACCCATTCCACCCATTCCACCCATATCTGGCATTCCACCTGCAGGAGCACCTCCGGTGGCAGATTCTGGTTCTGGTTCATCAGTTATTACAGCTTCTGTCGTTAATAGCAACCCAGCAACACTTGCTGCATTCTGTACAGCTGTACGCGTAACTAATGTAGGATCAATAATCCCTTCTTTTATTAAATCAGCATATTTTTCTGTTCTTGCATTAAATCCATAATTACCTTTTTTATTCATTATTTCATTAATAACTACAGAAGGTTCAAGACCAGCATTAGTTAAAATTTGTCTTGCTGGACCTTGTAGAGCTTTCTTTAATATTTCTGATCCCAAAACTTCATCTTGAACTAGACCTTTAGTATTTATTTTATCACTTGCTCTAAGTAATGCAACTCCTCCACCAACTACTATCCCTTCTTTTACTGCAGCACGAGTAGCATGCAAGGCATCTTCAACCCTAGCCTTTTTTTCTTTCATTTCAACTTCAGTTGCTGCACCAATATTAATGACAGCAACTCCGCCCGATAACTTAGCTAAGCGTTCTTGGAGCTTTTCCTTATCATAATCAGATGTTGATTTTTCAATTTGAACTTTTATTTCATTAACTCTAGAAAGAATATCATCTTTTGACCCTTTTCCTTCTACAATCGTAGTATTGTCTTTATCTATATTAACCTTTTTTGCTTCACCTAAATAAGATAAAGTTGCATTCTCTAATTTATATCCGGCCTCTTCTGAAATAACTGTTCCTCCAGTTAATTTTGCAATATCTTCTAACATAGCTTTCCTTCTATCACCGAATCCTGGAGCTTTTACAGCAGCTACTTTAAAAGTCCCCCTCAATTTATTCATTACTAATGTAGCTAAAGCTTCTCCCTCAATATCTTCTGCAATAATTAAAAGGGGTTTTCCAGCTTGTACAACTTTTTCTAAAACTGGTAACAACTCTTTCATATTACTTATTTTTTTCTCATGAATTAAAATCATAGGGGATTCAAGCTCTGTTTCCATTGTTTCTGCATTCGTAACAAAATAAGGAGACAAATACCCTCTATCAAATTGCATTCCTTCAACAGTCTCTAAATAAGTATCTATACCCTTAGCTTCTTCTACAGTAATAACTCCCTCATTACCTACTTTTTCCATTGCATCACTAATGATTTCACCTATTGAACTATCATTGTTAGCTGAGATTGTGCCAACTTGAGCTATTTCAGATTTTTCAGATACAGTTTTTGTAACAGATTTCAAATGATCTACAACCTGCATAGATGCTGCATCAATCCCTCTTTTTAAATCCATAGGATTTGCACCAGCTGTAACAATTTTCAATCCTTCTGAAATAATAGATTGAGCTAAAACTGTTGCAGTTGTAGTACCATCTCCTGCAATATCAGAAGTTTTAGATGCAACTTCTTTAACCATTTGTGCACCCATATTTTCAACGGGTTCAGATAATTCAATCTCTTTAGCTACAGTTACACCATCCTTAGTTACAGTAGGCGCTCCAAATTTTTTATCTATAACTACATTCCTTCCTTTTGGTCCCAATGTAACTCTAACTGCATTTGCCAACGAATCTACTCCATCTTTTAATTTATTTCTTGCACTTGTATCATAATTAATATTCTTTGCCATAATAATATATATCTCCTAGTTAAATTTAAATTATTGCCAATATATCTGATTCATTCATAATCAACAAATCATCACCTTCAAATGCAATTTCTGTTCCTGAGTATTTTCCATAAAGAACTTTGTCACCAACAGAAACAGACATTTTTATTGTATTGCCTGAATCATTTACCTTACCTGGGCCAACTGCTACAACTTTTCCCATTTGAGGCTTTTCTTTTGCTGTATCTGGTAAAATAATACCTGAAGCAGTTTTTTCTTCAGCTTCTTGGGGTTTAACAACCAATCTATCTGATAATGGTTTAATTTTCATAATATAATACTCCTTTTAAAATAAAATTATTTTCATCATTTTCTATTATTACAAATTTAATGCCAAAAATAAAAAAATGACATTTTGACAGCCTGCTGACAAATTACTTGCCCGTACTTCCAAATCCACCAGATCCTCTTGAAGAATCAGACAAATCATCAACTATTGAATAACTAATACTAGAACTATCGCAAGCAACTAATTGAAAAAGTCTTTCTCCTTTTTTAACAGTATAATCAAAATCTTTTATATTATCACAGCTTGCCATTATCTCTCCTCTATATCCACCATCTATCAAACCAATTGAATTAGACATTCTCAGAGGAGTTTTGCTTATACTAGAACGAGGAAGAAGATAATAGGCTTTACCATCTTCTGGCTCACAACAAATTCCAAATTTAATTAATTTAGTATCTCCTGAATTAAAAATAACATCATCTAAAACATATAAGTCTAAACCTGCATCACCATTATGAAAATGACCATGGTTTAAATACATTTTTTTAGATTCTTCATTCAATGTTCTAATTAGTAATTTCATTTTCTCTCCTTCTATGGATCTATCCAATCTCCATATTTTTTAATTAACTTGATCAACTCATCAACAGATTTCTCAGAGGGGATTCCTCTTTTAATCACATTATGGCCTTTGTATAGAGAAATTTTCTTTACTCCAGTTCCGACATAGCCATAATCCGCATCTGCCATTTCTCCCGGACCATTAACTATACAACCCATAATTGCAATTTTCAGACCTTTTAAATGAGATGTTTTTTCTCTCACTAATGCTGTTGTTTTCATTAAATCAAATTGTGTTCTTCCACATGAAGGACAACTTATAAAATCTGTTTTAGTTATCCTTGTTCTAGTTGATTGCAATATTTCAAATGACAGCTTATTTAATTCATCAATTGATGTTTTTTTTGAATTTGAAATAAATAAACCATCACCAAAACCATCAACAAAAAGTCCCCCTGAATCTACGGACGCATCTATTTGCAACCTTTCTAATTCTGGAACCTTATATTTTAAATTTATTATAATAGGATTCCTTATTTTATTCTTTATCAAATGACAAATAAAATTTCTTTGCTCAACCATTCCATGAATATTTGATGTTTCAAGAAGAATTACTAATTCTTTATCTTTTTTAATCAATTTAATTAATTCAAAATCTAATACATGACTTGAATCAATTTCTAAGAACTTAAGACAACTTATAATATTTCCATTTAAATATTCATCAATAGTTAATTTTGGATAAACATTTATTTTATTTTCAATTTTAGACCAAAAACTATAGTCATAAATTATTTTTAATTGCAACGGCAATTCTATATCTATTTTATTTTCACCTAAATAAATATAATCTGATGCCAAATCATTAATCTCCCACTTATCAATTTCTGACATATATCTATATCCGCATGAATTAATTAAGTCATAATCAATAATATCATTTTCAGATAAGTCAAGTACAACTACTGGAACATTGCCACCTCCAATATTTAATATTGAATTTGTTTCTCTTCTTTTATAATTAAAGGGGTCATAAATAGAATTATTTAAATGATTAATTTTAGAATGATTCTCTCTTTTATTATATCTATTAACTATTTTTTTTGCAATCGGAATTTCAAATTCTGGTTCCTCAGTAAGAGAGACTCTAACAGTATCACCTAGACCATCCTCTAACAATGAACCAATACCAATAGATGATTTAATACGACCTTCTATTCCTTCTCCTGCTTCAGTAACACCTAAATGTAGAGGATAAAACATATTTTCTTTTAACATTTTATTTACAAGAAGCCTATATGCTTGTACCATAATAATTGGATTACTTGATTTCATTGATAAAACTATATCATGAAAATTATGATCTTCACAAATTCTTAAAAATTCAAGAGCAGATTCAACCATTCCAATAGGAGTGTCACCATATCTATTCATGATTCTATCAGAAAGTGAGCCATGATTTGTTCCTATCCTCATAGCCGTACCATTTTCCTTACAAACTTTAACTAGAGGAGAAAAACGATCATAAATTCTATTTAATTCATTTTCGTATTCAATATCAGTAAATTCAAAAACTTTAAATTTCTTGTTGTCAGCATAATTGCCAGGATTTATTCTAACTTTCTCAACTATTTGAGCTGCTTCTAAAGCAGCATTTGGAGTGAAATGAATATCAGCAATAATAGGTTTAGTATAGCCTTCTGTATTTAATTTTTCTTTAATGTCTTTTAAAATACGAGCTTCTTTGATACTAGGAGCAGTTATTCTAACATAATCTGCACCAAAGTCAAAAATCCTTTTAGTCTGTTCTACAGTTGCATCCACATCTAGTGTATTAGTTGTAGTCATACTTTGAATTCTAATAGGATAATCACCTCCCAAAGGGATATCACCTATATTAACTATCCTTGTTGGGTATCTTACATACTTATCTAAATTTTGACAATATTTATATTTTGACATATAATAATAATTGGTAGATTTATTTAAATAAAATCATCATATTTTATAAATAATTAATATCTCAAAAAATGAGTAAACTAAATTACATAAATAAAAAAAAATTAAATAATTATATTATTTCAAATGAAAATGATTTTTTCATAAAATCAATAAAAAAATTAATCACCGAGATTGAATATAATAAATTAACTACAATTGGAAAATTTGCGTTAAAAAAAACGATCCAAGAATCTTTTGTGAATCGTTATGATTTTAATAAATATTTAAAAAATAATCCTACAATAAAACAAAATGAAATTGAAAATCCAATATTCATTGTAGGACTCCCAAGATCAGGAACAACATATTTACATAATCTTCTTATTGAAATTCTAAACAGAGAAGGATTAAAATTCTGGGAGCTCTGTGAGCCCATACCTAAAATAAAAAATAAATTTATTGATAAAAATACAAGGAAATTAAAAACTTATTTAATTTATACTTTATTTAGAATGTTCTTAAAAAAAGTACAAAAAATGCACCCCGTAAAACTAAACTCTTACGAAGAGTGTTGGCATCTATTTAAATACAATATGAATATATATAATTTAGATTTCCAACTAAATCTTAAAGATTATGGAGAATGGATAAGTGAGCATACAATTAAATATGCATATACAGAATACAAGTATCTATTAAACATAATCAGTGAATCAAAAAATAAACCATTAATATTAAAATGTCCTGAACATTTTTTATTTTCAGATCATATTATAAATAATTTTAAGAATCCAAAAATAATTTGGATACATAGAGACCCGGCAAAATGTATTTTATCATATTCTAATATGATGTATGAAGTACAAAAATTCTATTATGGAAATAATTCAAAAAATCAGATTCAAGAAAGCAATTTCATAAAAAATAAATTTAATAAAATGATTAAAAGAGGACTCTCAATAAGAAAACAAAACAAACATAATTTTATAGATATATCATATTACGATCTAATTAAAAATCCAATATTAGAAATAGAAAAGATTAAAGACAAACTTTACAATGAAAAAATAAACACTAATAAAAATATTGAAAAATTAAAAGCACTAAAAAGCAAAGTTAAATATTCAAAAAACACATATAAAATAGACATTGAAAAAATATACAGGGAATTTGATTACTACATTGAAAAATATAAAATAAAAAAAGAATTTAATTTATAATAGCTATCTTAGTAGTTCCACTACTTCTAGTAGGGTGACTTGCTACAACCAAATAAATACCTGTTTGAATTTTATTACCCTGATTATCCTTACCATCCCAATTAAAAATTGAATTATAAGAATATTTTGGAAATTCTTTAATAAGCCTTCCTTCTAAAGTAATAATTTGAATTTTAGATCCCGAAGGATAATTACTAATTATTATTTCAGAATCCTGATCAGTAAAAAAAGGATTAGGACTTACTGAAATATTTTTTACAGAAACATTATCTGAAAAAACTGTTTCTATTACAGAAATTCCTTTATCTGTCGCAATGAAGACATAACCATTTTCATCAAAAATGACATCATTAACAACATCAGATAGTAAATTAGAATTCATACTATTTATACCTGAATTATCTGGCCACAATTCACCATTGTTTTTAATAATTTTCAAGCCATATCCAGGAGTAGTAATCCATGCATTCTGCTGATAATCTACACGAACTTTACTTTCTATATTAAATGGAATCTCTGAATAATAATAATATGGACTAATTGAATTTAATTCAAAATCAAGTGTATTCAATATGGTTTGATTGATTAATACTTGATATCCCATAACTCCTAAATCAGAGATTACCCATAATATATCATTTCCACTTTGATCCTTTCCAAAATCCAAAGACCAAACATTTACTCCTACAAGTTCTTCAATTAATCCGTTATACCAATTCCCTGAATCATTATTTTCAATTACTCGTATTCCACCATATGAATAATTATTATAAGATTGATAAGCCAACCAAAAATTATTAAAAGGACCTTTTGTCATTTCAGTTGGAATCAAGTTATTAAGATTCTCATCAGAAAAATAAGTCCAATCATTATTATTGTTTTTGCAAGCAATTGGAACATTAACAGTATCATTATTAACATAATTATTTTCTGCATATGGATTTAAAATATATAAGCCTTCTTGATCTTTAAATAAATCATTAACTACCATAAAACCATCTGTACTATTTGATGTAATACCACCTAGACCACTGAATATTTCACTACCCCATGATTCAGATATTTCTAAATTTTCAAAATCAATTTCTAATAAACTGCCTAAATATATATTTTCAACAGACATATTATTTGCAATTAAAGAATCAAGAATCTTAGAATAATGAGGGTGAGTTAATTCTGGATATAAATTAGTATTCAAAAAATAGCCTGTATTATTTTCACCAATAATAGATAATGGTTTTCCTCCTCCAGATAGATACATTAAATATTTACCATAATATTTATTTATATCTAAAGACATATAATTGGGATATTTCCCATTTAAAATGAAATCTCTAGAACTATTAAATGAATAAAAATTTTTAACCCTGGAATTACTTAATGATAATGAATTTTCTAATAAAAATCCTCCATCTTTAGAAATTCCAATTAAATCATTATCCATTAAATATATACTAGAATAATCATTTTTAAATAGAGTATTAGGTATAATTTTATCAAGAATATTAAAATTTTGATCTAAAACCAATAAACCATTATTTTCAATCGCTAAATAAAATTTATTATTCAAAATTTCAAAATCTACAAAATTAAAATTTTCAGATATCTCGTAAACAATATTTGTTCCTTCATAAAAGGAATTATCAGTTAAAGAATAAATATTATTTTCATTTAGCATAGATTGAATAATATTAATATTATTATCAAAACAACATAAATATAGACTGAAATCTTTATATAATTGATTATCTACAAAAAAGTATAGTCCATCACCAACAAAAATATTTTGAATATTTTGATTTTCATAATACTTGTTCCAAGATGATGAAAACATTAAAAAATCATTATCAACGCTTGCTGATAACAATCCTTTATTTGTTGCAATATAGATTGAGTCATTATAAACATTTAAATCTTTTATAATCATATCATCATCTAAAAACTGATCATAAATATTTAAATAATTAGGAAAATCATTATTAGAATATTGAACAACACCATATCTATTATTATTTTTAACAGTACAAAACACATAATCATCTGAAAAAGTAATTTCATCAATTTGATCAAACATTTGATAATCAATAATATAATCAAGATTAAAATCATCATTCAGTATTTGGATAACACCTGGATTAGAACTTCCAATCCATATTCTTCCTAAAGAATCAACATTAATCGAATTAATACTTTTATATTTTAAATTATCAATGATAACATCTATGTCATCATAAGCTCTGTTATAGGAATAAAGTCCACCTTCAGTTGATACAATCAAATTTTCACTACTAACAATCACATCTTTAGGATTCAAAATAGAAGTGATACTTTTAATATATTTAAATTGAGAATTAGAAGGAATTAAAAAAGAGATACAAATTAATAAATAAAAGAATTTCAATGCCTATTTTAATTGATTAAAATTTTCGATTGATTCAATTGTAGCCAACATCGCTTCATAGCCTTTATTATCATGCATATTATCTAAACTTGATCTAGCAATTGCCTGCAATGAATTATAAGTTGTCAAGATTCCAAGTGTAACAGGAATTTCTGAGTCTATTGATATTTTAGATAATGAATCTAGAACTGAAGAAGATATATAATCAAAATGAGCAGTTTCTCCTTTTATGATACAACCTAGAGTTAATATAGCAGAATAAGTATGTTTTTTAGATTTCAATATCTGTTTTACAAAAGCAGGTATTTCAAATGCTCCTGGAACTTTGTAAACATCAACTTCACATTGATTATCTGAACAGGCTAAAGCACCTTGAAGAAGATTTTCTGTTATTTCCTCATTAAATTTACTTATAACTATTGCAACTTTATTTTTCAATATTATCTCCCATAATCAAATGACCTAATTTATCTCGTTTAGTTTTCAAATAATCTTGATTAACTTCATTTGATTCACATTCTATTGGTTCCCTACCAACAATTTCTAAACCAAAACCATTCAGACCTACTATCTTCTTAGGATTATTAGTAAGTAATTTCATTTTTTCAACGCCACATTGAAGTAATATTTCTGCACCTATACCATATTCTCTTAAATCTGCATCAAAACCTAATTTATGATTGGCTTCAACAGTATCCATTCCCTCATCTTGCAACTTATAAGCTTCTATCTTATTTTTAAGACCGATACCCCTACCTTCTTGTCTTAAATAAACTAAAACACCACTTCCATTATCATTAATCATTTCTAAAGTTTTACTCAATTGCAAACCACAATCACAACGTTTAGAACCAAAAATATCTCCAGTTAAACATTGAGAATGCACCCTTACTAGAATCTCCTTATGAGATTCTATTTTACCTTTAACTAATGCAATATGATGATCATTATTAATTTTATCTTCAAAAAGATGCAAATCAAACACTCCATAATCTGTAGGAAAAGGTACAGAAGAAATTAATTCAACAATTTTATCATGCTCTCTTCTATATTGAATTAATTCAGATATAGTAATTAAACTTAAATCAAATTTTTCAGCAATTTCTTTTAATTGAGGGGTTCTAGCCATTGTACCATCATCATTAACTATTTCAACTAATAAAGATGATTGTTTTAAACCTGCTAATTTAGCTAAATCCATTGCTGCTTCTGTATGTCCTGCTCTTTGAAGAACACCTCCATCTTTTGCTATTAAAGGGAACATATGACCTGGCCTTGCTAAATCTTCTGGTTTAGAATTATCATTTACTAAAACCTGCACTGTTTCCCACCTATCATTTGCTGAGATACCTGTCGTTGCATTTTTTACTGCATCAACACTTACTGTGAAATTTGTTTCATGAGAAGCCGTATTAGATACAACCATTGGTTGCAAATTTAATTCTTTTGCTCTTTTATTTGTAATTGAAACACATATTAATCCTCTAGCTTCTTTCATCATAAAATTAATATCTTTAGGTCTTGCTTTTTCTGAAGCTATAATAAAATCACCTTCATTTTCCCTATCTTCACTATCAACTACAACCACCATCTTTCCTTTTCTAAATTCTTCTATTGCTTTTTCTATTTTATTTTTATCGTACAATTTTCAAACCCCTAATAATTAATAATTTTTTCTACATATTTTGACAACATATCTGTTTCGACATTAACATAATCTCCAACAACCTTACTACTTAAATTAGTATGCTCCCATGTGAAAGGGATAATTGCCAATCGAATATTACTGTCATTAATTTCAGCTACTGTTAATGAAATTCCATCAATAGCTATAGAGCCTTTATAAATACAATGTTTCAAAGATGTTTTATCTAAATCAATAATTAAATCAACCTGATTATCAGTTGATTCTATGTCAATAATTTTACCAATAGATTCAATATGTCCTTGTACAAAATGACCATTTAATCTTGAACTGAGACTTAAGGCCCTCTCTAAGTTAATCCGACTTTCTAATGAAATATCTTTTAAATTTGTATTACTAAGAGTTTCTTTAACAACATTTACAGTAAAAACATTATTATCTAAATTAACGACAGTTAAACATACCCCATTTAAAGCAATACTATCTCCTAAATTCATTTCAT
>CETH01179056.1_pt1 | contig 15530 bp, 13 predicted proteins | sample 361461 | NCBI WGS metagenome assembly CETH01 (sample SAMEA2622695, study PRJEB7988) | marine metagenome | isolation source: saline water (ENVO:00002010), including
CAAATGGCTAAATACGGAGACCGCGCTCGTATCGGTATGCTTCTACCCTCAGTCAACCGCGCCGCCGAACCGCAGATCACTGAGATGTTACCCAGTGGCGTGTCTCTGCACACTACACGCCTAAGGCTCTTGTCGAGCGAGGAAGAGCACATCAACGAAATGGTAGTCGATGTCGAGCGCGGCTCCGTAATGCTAGCCGATGCCGACGTCGACCTAATCGTTTTTCACTGTACTGCGGCTTCAATGTTTGCCCCTGGCTTCGACGATGAAATAATTGATCGGATCGCCACCGCGACCGGTAAGCCGGCTACGTCGACGTCCAAGGGCTGCTTGGAAGCATTTGGTATGGTTGATGCAAAGAAAATTACACTAACCACACCCTATATCCAGATCACAAACGACCGAGAGGTCGCATTCCTAGCCTCCCACGGCATTGAGGTGCTTTCCGAAACTGGCCTCGGCATAACAGGTGATGGAGGCGCGATGCTGGCGGTTGAGCCTAACGAGTGGCGCCACCGGGTCACCAAGCAGGACGAACCAACGTCGGAGGCCGCATTTTTAAGCTGTACCGCCATCCGCGCAGTCGAGGCGATAGAATCGATTGAGGCGGAGATAGATAAACCCGTCGTGACCTCGAACCAGGCCATGGTTTGGCATGCTCTTCGCAAGCTCGGGATAGATGATCGGCCGTCCGGATATGGTCGACTGATGGAGGTTGCATAGGTCTTTAGATATGGTTCTTGTTAGGGTATACGGCTTGGTGTCGGATCTTCATTAGCAGGAAAATCTATATCTCTGCGCAAGTATAGGAATATATTATTTGACGAGGTGCCCGTCCCTATTCCCGGGATTCGGGATAGGGCCTCTCCGCTATTTGAGGAATACCGGCCAGTCTTTTGCCACCGACTAGGTTGTTACCTTCTTTAGTCACTAGATCTGAGTCAAATTGACATGCTTCTTCGTCCGAGAAAACGAGAATATCATAACCTTCAGGCATAGTAATGAGAAATCAGGCTGCACGCACAGGAGAAACCAGCGCGCGGCTCCTAATCCTGCTCACTTACCTGATCGCGAACTGAGAGGTCGGCTTGTATTGCAACAACAGCCAATGGCTTCCTCCTCTAAGCATATAAACTGGACTGTGTCGCGAATGTACAGATTGGTCATTTAGCTGAAAATTGTTCCGCGTTCACGAGCCACAACCAAAGAGATCTAGACTAATAAACTTTAAGCAGCGGCCCGCTTCTGTCCCATCGCACCTGCTAGTAGTTCAAATGAACGTATCCTCGCTTGATGGTCCCAGATCGCAGCCGCAACGATCAACTCGTCCGCGCCAGTAGCATCAATGAGAGTGCCCAATTGGGCGCTGATAGTCTCTGATGTACCATGATAAGAACAGGCCAACATCGTCGATGCCTGCATTTTTTCCTGGGGCGACCAGAATTCCTCAATATCATCAATAGGCGGCGGTAACCTGCCACGAGTGCCGCGCACCATTCGGGTAGAATTCTGTTGTGGAGACGTAAAAAGCCGCCTCGCCTCATCTTCGGTGTCAGCAACGACTACGTTGCACCCGACCATCACATAGGGCTCAGCCAACTGATCGGATGGTTCAAATCTCTCTCGGTAGATATCAATTGCTTGTAACAACGCCTGGGGCGCGAAATGGGATGCAAAGGCGTATGGCAGACCAAGCATCGCGGCAAGTTGCGCACCAAACAGACTGGAGCCAAGAATATAGAGTGGAACATTGGTGTCCTCACCCGGGATGGCATGAAGCCATTGGTTTTCTTGCGGCGGGCCCAGAAGCGCTCGAAGCTCAACCACGTCCTGAGGAAAACGTTCCGAAGATTCAGGGCCGCGGCGCAAAGCCCGCCAAGTTTGTTGATCGGTACCGGGCGCGCGCCCCAAACCTAGATCTATACGGCCGGGAAATAACGTCGCCAAGGTACCAAACTGTTCGGCAATTACCATCGGCGAATGATTGGGCAGCATTATACCGCCTGATCCCACTCGGATGGTACTGGTGCCGCCTGCGACATGGCAAATACACACCGCGGTCGCGGCGCTGGCGATTCCGGAAAGATTATGATGTTCGGCCAACCAGTACCGGTGATAGCCTACCGCCTCTGCATGTTGCGCTAGATCTAGCGCGTTGGACAACGCATCCGCCGGGGTGAGCCCCTCGCCGATATTGGCGAGATCGAGTACTGAGAGTTGAACCATATTTGTATTCTAGAACTTTATGTAGCCGGACGAAACAGTCTCGTTTGGGTATCAAAACTAAGCGAGGCTCGAAGATCCAGACGGGTTAGGAAAGCTAACCCCGCACCTTCCCTTGGGAAATCAGATGCCACGGGTCCGGCACCTCTCCTAAAGGATATTCGATTAAGGTAGGGCCCGGGTTGGAAAAACCCTCTGAAATAGCATTTTCAAGCTCCGCCGGATTTTTAACGCGAAACCCCTGTATTCCAAACGCATCAGACAGTTTCATTAGATCTGGATTTTGTAGTTCGACGGCAATTTCCTTGCCATGAAACAACTTCTGCTGAAAGCGTTTTACGTTGCCGAATGCTCCATCGTTGAACACCACGAGAACGAAATCGATTCCATGTTGGGCTGCAGTCGCTAGCTCTTGTACATTAAACATGAATCCACCATCTCCGGAAATCGCGAGCACCTTCCGGTCAGGCATGCCTACTTTAGCGCCCATTGCTGTGGGTGACGCGTAGCCTAAAGTGCCTTGGTATCCAGGGTTAATATAAGTGCGCGGTTGGTGAACTGGAAAGGCAAGTCGTGCGACATATCCCAGCTGAGTCAACTCCTCAACGAAGATACCATCTTCTGGCAGAGCTCTCCGAATGGCGTGGAGGATTGGGATCTGCGGATCCAGCCTATCAAATTCTGATTGCATGTTGGCCTTCAGCACAGTCATTTCGTCGGCGATAGCGGTACGTGTTCGATTGTAAGCGGGTATCGCATCGGCAAGAGCCAAGAGACCCAACACCGCGTCGGCATGTATTTCTACTTCAGGACTATGGCTGCGGGTCATTTCCGCCGTGTCTATGTCGAGGCGAACGAATTTTAGGCCGTCGTCAGCGCCCCAGCCAGGTACCATCGGTACCAGCCGCGTACCGACACCTAGCACTACATCGGCGTCCTTCCACAGATGGTGACCATGGGGTGGGGTCAGCGCCAGCGGGTTGCGGGAATCTATTGCACCAAGGGCACCACGCGACATCACCACCGGCGCCTGCAAAATCTCAGCTAGAGCGAGCAGCTCCGGTCCTGCGTCAATGGCACCGCCGCCCGCAAATATTAGCGGATTTTCGGCACTCCCTAGTAACTTAGCCGCCCTTTCTACCAATTCGGGGTCTGGGGATACTGTTTCATAGGCGTTTGGAGGATCGATGGGCGTTACCTCGGCCTCCAACCTCATGATATCAAGCGCCATTTCAACCTCGACTGGACGGGGCCGTCCCGTTTGCAACTGACGGAATGCTTCCTTCATAATTAGCGGTGTATCAGCTGGCATATCTATCCGAGCTGCATATTTGGTAAGCCCTTCAGCAATAGCGAGTTGATCAGGCAATTCGTGAAGTTGGCCGGTACCCTTACCAATCATCGCCGACGGAATCTGACCTACTACGCACATCATTTTTGAATTTAACGAATAGCCCGTTGCAATCGCGGCTGATGCATTCAGTAGGCCGGGCCCTGGAACCACAATAACGGTCCCAACTCGCCCGGTTGCTTGAGAATAACCGAGCGCCATATAGGCTGCACCCTGTTCGTGGCGCGTATGAAGGATCCGGATCTGGCTCTGAGCGTCATGCAACGACGCAAACAGAGGGTCCAGTTGAACACCCGGAATGCCGAATGCAGTATCGACACCGTTACGGACCAAAGCATCGACGATGGCCTCGCCGCCGCTCATGATTTTAGCGGTCATAAGCGCTCTTTTTTTAAAAAGGGTACCGTCATAACTTGTAATAATAGATTTTTATCGGCGCGCCGGGATAGAACGGGCAGGTTGATAGTATCTAAGATATTGGTACGTCTTTCTTTACTTACGAGATGTTGAGCTCTCTTCGCCATTTATACCCGCCACTCTTCCGGGTTCCATCATCGGCGAATGCGGTAAAGAGGTCGAGACCTTAGGTCAGATTAACTAACAAGGCGTTCCACTTTACCGAACTGTTGACTTTGTTATCATCAGACCGATAACGGGGAGACATACTCATGGGCATTGCAGACACCAAAAAAAAACTACCCGCAAACCGGATGATTTTCGACGTGCGGCGCGACCCCGCGCTCTACACTGATTTCTTCAATAACTTCGAAAGTATTATGGAGAGCTATCAACTAAGCAATGAAGAACGACAAGCCTTTCGTGATTTGGATATCAAGAAGTTAGGAGAATTGGGAGTTCACCCCTACTTCCTGCCTCAGGTATCGCGCCTTTTCCACGGAGCGGCCTATAATCATAACAACTCTCCCTCGGCTCAGGCCTACGGTAAAAGTGTCGTGGACGGAAAAGGGAAAACCAGATAATGGCAGAACTGGCATTCGTCACCGGGCTAAGTCATGCGCCGGGAATGACCGGCTGGTTAGATCGCGCTCCTGAACGAGAGCAGAAATCTCTGACCGAAGGCTTCACTCTACTGGGAGAAAAGCTACGTGCAGCCAAACCAGACCTGATCATCGGCCTTGCCAATGATCATGTTCTCAACATGCCGGTCGACGATACCCATGATTTCTGTATCGGAACTTCCGCTGCCTGGACCGGGCCAGCAGAGTGGTTCCGAGACTGGGTAAACGTCCAACCCTATTCTGTCAGGGGAAATTCACCGGTGGCGCAACTGCTGTTTGACGGACTTTCCGGATACGGATTTGACATTATTTCAAGGAACGAACTTCTATTTGACGACAATTGGTCGGTACCCTTGAAATACCTAACTCCCGATTACGACATACCGCTTGTACCAATCCATATGAACTGTATCGTTCCACCGATACCGTCACCCCAGCACTGCTTCAACTTCGGCCAGGCGGTACATAAGATCATAGAAAATGACCTACCAACCGACATGCGCGTCGCTTTCATGGGTACCGGAGGTCTCAGCCACGATCCAGGTGGACCAAAATATTTTGACGTTGACGAAGAATTTGACCGCTGGTTCCTCGGCCTCCTAGAGGAAGGCGACCCCGAAAAGGTGTTACGCGAATGTACACCGGCGAAAATGAGTGCCGCTGGTGATGGGGGTACGTCGGAACTCGTCGCCTGGATCAGCGCAATGGCTATGGTAGGTGACCGCAAGGCAATCACCGCCTGTTACGAGCCGGCGGTCGAATTACGTTGTGGTATGGGCTGTGTATACTGGGAAATGCAGAAGGAACCTTAAGATGTCCAAACAATATGCGACCCAAGAAAAAGGGCTATTAAATGGACTGGCAGAGACCCTCAATCCCGTCCATACCGCTATTATAGTGGTCGACATGCAGAATGATTTCTGTGCCGAGAATGGCTATATCCATACGACTCAGGGCGCGGATATGAGCGGAAATAAACGACTTGCAGAACGGATTGGAAAACTGGTTAACGCAGGGCGCGCCGCGGGTTGCAAAATTGTGTGGATCAAGGCGATCTATGACCACGATCTACTACCCGCACCGATGCTTTCGAAGATGCTGGACAAAGGTGAGGGCGCAGTTTGCTGCGAATCTAACTCTTGGGGGGCAGATTTCTATGAGATCGGCCCGGAAGACGGTGAACAAATTGTAGAAAAGCGCTGCTATTCTGCATTTCATAACACGCAACTGGACGACATCCTTCGCCGACACGGCATAAAATCCCTTGTGATGACTGGCGTCGCCACCAATGTCTGTGTCGACAGCACCTTACGCGAAGCATTCTTCCATGGCTATTACATCGTCATGCCACCCGACTGTGTGGGTTCCGCCAACTTGGCACTGCACGAAGCTACAATCACATCGGTAGGCCTAATTTTCGGTGAGGTTCCGGAGGGGAAAACGGTGATGGATATCTGGGCCAGCAAGTCGGAGACAGTGAAAGCGGCAGAGTAAATGTCACCGTATTCACTTTTTAAAAAGTAGAGACCTTTGGAGCAAATTGTTAATCTTTTTCAATAGTCGCGGAATACTGCCGATTGTCCCCTAAAACACGTTAGTTGAGAGGCGTTCATTTATACAATTTTTTGGCTACCGTATTTCGGAAGCCAATCTCGAAATTTACTTCGAAGCCACTGAAACTTCATATCCCGCTTGGCGGTCGGCCCTCCCAAGCATCCTGCAGGAGTTCACGTATGGCGTGACGATCATAGTCCCGAAGGTTGAAATAGCGGTCAATCATAATTCTGTCTGCAGCTTCGTCTAAGTCGCTTTCCGGTAGACCGAGATCCTTCAGTCCCTCCGCCGCACCGCTTTTACCGAGTAATTCAAAAAGGGCACGTGGCGCATCTCGGGGATCCACATCTAATGCGCGCGCGATTCCCGCCATCGCATCCGGAGCGGCATTCCGGTTATAGTTAGTCGAATGGGGAAGAACGACCGCGTGGGTCGGACCATGAGGCAAATCAAATCCACCGCCCAATGTGTGTGCGATCTTGTGATGTATTGTGGTACCTGAAGACATCAGCGTCGTACCACACAACCATGCACCCTGCATGGCCGCGGATCTTGCAGTTATATCTTGCGGATCCTGTGCCAGTTTCACTAGTGCCGCCGACATTATTCGAATACCATTTTCCGAGAACATATTAGCAACTGGATTAGCATCTTCGCCGAGGTAAGAGCTGACAGCGTGCGAGATTGAGTTGAACCCGCTCGCAATCGATACGTCGAGAGGAACATCAAGAGTCAGTTCGGGATCATAGATCAGGGTGCGTGGCAGCATCCGAAGGCTCCGATAATTTGTACGCACCCCGTCACGGCCTATGATGCCTTGAAGCGCCGTGGTTTCCGATCCGGAATAGGTGGTAACGATACATAACACTGGCTGACCCTGCTCTAGCGCGATAGCCTTTGCGAGTCCGACCGCTGTGCCGCCACCATAGGACACCAAGCAATCCGCTTGGAGCTCCTGGGCCATTTCTCGGCCGCACTCTACCGCCGTCAGAGGAACAAAAATTTTGGCCGAGTCGCAGATACCTACGAAACGATCGCCTAAGGTAGCCGCCATCTTATCGACCTCAGCTACACGGCTTTTAGTGCAACAGAACATCACTCGCGTCCCACCAAGCGCCGCCACCTCGTCGGCAAGTTCTGAAACACGCCCTGCACCGTGAATAACGCGGCCTGGCATTCCAACATGGTTAAACGAAGTCAAAAGGTCACTCCTGTTTCAGGATAACGGCGTTCGCGCTGCATTGATGGTTAACAAAATATTACGAAAATTCATAAGTAACCATATTGGTGCTCATGATCGAGCTTCATAATTTCGGACTTAGTCTAGCCAAATTTTCTAGTGTCTCCAAAGATACCTAATGCATTAAACTTTGGTTAGTCGAATAATCTATTCATTAGTTTTTCAGCATTTTTCTTATAGATTTTGGCCTGTACGTCCTCTTCCAGTTCCATCCGTCTCAACGACTCGAAGGTTTCCGCGACAGGCGCGAACGGCGCGTCAGTCGAAAACAATACATGCTCGGGGCCGAAATAGTCGATCCCGGTAGGGAAAGCCGAGGACGAGCCAAACATGGCAGTATCGCCATAGAACATCCTAAAGTATTCACCATGCGGGCGTTTAAGAGAAGAGAGCACCTCGGAATAATCCTCATTCGCCGTGCGTGCGCCCAATACCGACAGCCCGGCACCGACCCGTTCTTCAAAATAGGGAATCATTCCTCCCAGGTGATGAGTCAGAATTTTGATTTTGGGATAGCGGTCAAAAAGACCCCACAACACAAGCCGCACCATTGCGACAGAGGTTTCGTATGGCCACCCAAGCGCCCACCAGATCTCGTAACGTGATTTTTCCTCTGCCATGTAGTCGGTCATATCGGAGGTACGCGCAGGATGCATCCAAATCGGTAAATCGTATTCCGCCATTGCTGCAAAAACCGGTTCGAAATCTGGATGGTCTAAGGGTCGACCACCAACATTGGTAAAAATTTGAACACCAACAGCGCCAAGGTCGCGTACTGAACGATGCAACTCTTCCATTGTTTCATCGATTGAGTGCATGGCTAGCGCGGCAACAAAACAGGGGAAACGATCCCTATTCTTTTCTACTAATTCAGCCATGGCATCATTGCCGATGCGTGCCAGCTCAATACCCTGCTTCGGCGTCGTGACATCCTCAAGCGGCGGGTTTGGTAGCGAAATGATCTGGCGATAATCACCGAACGGGTCCATCGCCCGAAAGCGAACGTCTAGATCATGAACAGCGGCGACCGATTGCATACGCTTTCCGATATTACCTAACGAGGGCGCAATCTCGCCCATACGTTTGAAGAAATCCGCGGGAAATATGTGAGTGTAGATATCGATGTACATTATTCCTCCCCATATGCCATTTAAAAGAGTAACGCGTTTATGGAAATGAAACACTTCCCGCTGCAAAAAGTTCGCCCTAACTAATCTTCTTGTCTAGGTCCACGGGCTTCGAGAATATGCTACGCATAGACGGTGTGTCCGCCCTAAGGGACTGGAGAAATATGCATATCGCGGAGAAAAATAGGGCCTCCCTGCTCGATCCTCAAAAGTTCTGCGACCCTCTGACCACCGTCTCAGGAGATGTACGCGCGTCGGTATCACTGCGTAGTCTTAAGACACTATGGATCAATACAGGCACCCTATGCAATCTGACCTGTACCAACTGCTATATCGAATCGAGTCCAACTAACGACCGACTAGTCTATGTTACAACAGCGGAAGTTATCGACTATCTGGATGAAATCGAGGCAAACAGCCTTGGTACAGAAGAAATTGGCTTCACCGGGGGTGAGCCTTTCATGAATCCTAATATCATCGATATCCTTGAAAAAACTCTAGAACGTGGGTTCCGTAGCCTAGTTCTTACCAATGCGATGCGACCTATGGCCAAAATGCAGAAGAGCCTGCTGCGCCTGCGCGAAACATACCAGGACCGGCTCGTGCTCAGAGTATCGATTGATCACTACGATCAGCTATATCACGAGATGGAACGAGGTAATCGTTCGTGGAAACCGACAATCGCCGGTCTCGTTTGGCTATCGAATAACGGTTTTACGCTCAAAGTCGCCGGCCGCACATTCTCAGAAGAAGATGAAGGGAGCTTGCGTCAAGGCTATGGAAGATTATTCAAATGTCTTGGCCTCAAATTGAACTCGCAGGACCCCCTAGACCTCGTGCTATTCCCGGAAATGGAAGAAACGACTGACATTCCAGAAATAACCACCTCCTGCTGGGAAGTTTTAAACGTCGCCCCCGACACGATGATGTGCGCGAACTCACGGATGGTGGTAAAGTACCGTGGCGCTGAAAAGCCCATGGTCGTACCTTGCACCCTGCTACCCTATGATAGGCGGTTTAATATGGGAGAAACACTCGCCGATGCCAAAGCCGACGTTCCACTGAACCACCCCCATTGTGCTAAGTTCTGCGTTCTGGGTGGAGGTACCTGCAGCACAGTTTAGATCCCATTCGGGTGTTTCATAAACAAAATATAGATAAGCTGACTGATGTCCTATAGTCGTTTATCGAGCCACTTAAACATCTTCTTCATAGAATCCGCCGTTGCTGCGGCACGGTAACCTTGCGGGTTATGAAAATTTTGGAATGCGTGTCCGCAGCCATCATAACGGTGAAATTCATGATCGATATCCAGCTCTTTCAAACGTTCATCGATTTTGTCCACATCCGCGGGTGACGGGTTTTCATCGTCATTACCGAAGAATCCCAATGTTGCACCACGCAATTTCACAAGTCTATCGAAAGGCGATACGTGGCCGGATCCGAGTACCTTAAACATGTTACCACTGTAATAAGCGACGTTACACTTGAAGGCTCCAATCTCGGCGGCGCCCAGGAATGACACCCGCCCACCCATGCAGTGCCCCACAATACCCATTCGGTCACCATCAACCGATTCCAATCCCTGAAGTAACGAGACCGTTGCATTCAGGTCATTGAGTATCTCGTTGTCATCGAGGTTTTTTATAGACTCCCTCGTATCCTCGCCCGAGGGTCGGCGGTGATGCAGGTGTGGCGCGGCCGCGACGTATCCACTGCCGGCAAGGTCTTGAACGAACCTAGTTGTCGCCGCGTCAAGACCAGTGCGATGATGAGCAACGACGATTGTTGGATACGGTCCCGACTCAGACGGCTCGTCGACAAAGACTTCCATGTCGGACCCTTGAACGTTCAGTTTTTCCCAACGAGCATTCGATGGCATATTGATCTCCCGTATAATCCGCAGTTCACCTTAGACGATGGTATTGGGAAATACGACTGGGTAGCCGGCGCCCGGCTTAGTTCAACGCAATACGCGCGCGCTAATGCGAATTATGCCAATTTCGGTCTTTCCGGAGATTGCCGAGTAAAGGTATCGCGCCTATGCGGCCAAAAGTACCAACGCAAAGAATTTTGGCGAATGCGCACGGTTCATATCTTACGCCGCGCGCTACGCACGATATCGCCGATTCGTCTTCGAGAAAAATACTATAACGCCCCCCCCCGCAGGATCCACAGACCCTTTCAGAGGGGTGCATATTTGGGGAAAAATATAACTTCTCGAACCTTAAATTATAGCCGAAAACTGAGGGCGAACATATTGCGTTCGCTTGTCAGCGCCGATAATCTAGAATAGTTAGGTTCCGAACCAATTTGGGCTTAAAAACATAGTTTAGGATGAAGGGTGACCGGAATAATGGAATTGCAGGGCTTGGACATCGAAGTCGTACGCAAGGGGTCTGGACAGCCGCTTTTGCTGCTCCACGGGGGCGGTGGCCCGACAGCGCAGATGCCATTTGCCGATCGATTAGCCGAAAAATTTGAGATCATAGCTCCTACCCATCCGGGATTTAACGGTAGTAAAATACCAAAGCATTTCACTCGTATCGATGATCTGATCTACCTTTACCTAGACCTGCTCGATGTCTTGGACCTTACCGACGTAGTTTTAATGGGATTTTCCATGGGAGGCTGGACCGCGGCTGAGCTAGCGGTAGCAAATTCTAACCGGCTTTCACGGCTGTTTCTTGTAGATTCCGTGGGCGTAAAGGTAAACGGCCGAGAAGACCGAGATATCGCTGATGTGTTTGCTCTACCGGCCGATAAACTTGCCGAAATCATGTTCCATGATGTGTCACTAGCGCCCGATCCACAAGAAGTGCCGGACGAGCAGCTACAAATCGTCGCGGGGAATCGAACTGCGCTGGGCGTCTACACGTGGGATCCCTATATGCACAACCCAAAGCTCCCGCATCGTCTACATAGGATTAAAATCCCCACTCATTTCATTTGGGGTGCCAGTGACGGGTTGGTAACGCCAGAATACGGAACGAAGTTCTGCAACATGATTGAAGGGGCGACTATGACTGTGATAGAGGAAGCTGGTCACTCGCCTCAGATGGAGCAACCAGACCGGTTCGTTGACGCTGTGTTTGAATTGGCAGGGTAATATAGGAGTAAGAATATGAAATCTTGGTGGTTTACCGAAGACTGTTATCCTCACCTGCCGGATGAAGATACATACCGATCTATACGTGTCGATTTGCCAAACCAACATTGCGATCCGGAAATCGCTTCAGACCTTTACAACCGGTATCTTGATCTATGGTGCGCCTGCGACGAGATCGGACTCGGCATCATGCTTAATGAACATCACCAAACCGCGACCTGTATGGTACCTGCGGCGCCTATTATGCTTGGTATCTTGGCCCGCCAAACAAAAGAAGCTCGCCTCCTTATTTTGGGTAATCCACTACCAAACCGCAACCAGCCTGTCCGCGTGGCGGAGGAAATGGCACTGGTTGATGTAATCTCAAAGGGTCGCGTTGAGTGTGGGTTCGTCCGCAGTGTGCCCTACGAGGCAGCAGCAGCAAATATTATGCCATATAGAGGATCTGATCGGATGTGGGAAGCCCACGACCTGATCCTGAAAGCATGGACTACACATGACGGTCCTTTCAATTTCGAGGGCGAGTGGTATCACCACAGGCAAGTAAATATATGGCCTCGGCCGTATCAACAGCCGCATCCACCCGTCTGGATTACGATGGGAAGTAATGGTTCGGCTCGGCCCGTAGCGCAACATAAGCATATCGGTGCGGTTTTCCTCGCCGGCTATCCACGTATCCGGGACGTGTTTGACGGTTACCGAGAAGCATATCTGGAAGCGCATGGGGAGTATGCGCCACTGGACCGGCTAGCCTATCTCGGACTTTGCTATATTGGTGAGAACGAACGCGAGGCTGAGGAGGGCGCTCGCAAGCTACTGTGGTACATGGAGTCCAATAAGGTCCCACCAGAATGGAGTAACCCCCCCGGTTATCATCCTCCCGCGGTATCCGCTAACGTAATGCGTGGCGTCACAGGTTCTGGCGTACCCACAAAACCAACTCTGGAAGAGCAAATGGCGCGTGGCAATGTGTTCGCTGGCACACCAGACCAAGTATTTGAACAAATAAAGTCCTTCTGGGAGTATTCGGGCGGTTTCGGCCACATGTTGATGATGGGTCAGGCTGGATTCTTGTCAGACTCCGACGCACTGAAATCCATGACACTCTACAAGGAAGAGGTGGAACCTCGCCTAAAAGAATTAGAGGCGAATACTGATCCCGCCGAATTGTGGGAAAAGAGCAAAGCGGCTCCCGTCCGTGAGGGAATAGATCTTGGTAATTTTGCGCCGGAGTTTGTCCGGTAAAGTTTTACGCCGACCGATAGCTTTCGCACCCCCTTTCCATTGGACCGATTTACGCTTGGAGTTCTAACTTTAGATGAATTAGCTTCGGCCCAAGCGACAAAGGGACGTAAATTATATGAACGACCTCAAAACCTGGTTCTTCACAGAGGACTGCTACCCCGATCTCCCGGATCAAGATACCTACGGGTCCATCCGTGTAGACCTACCAAACAAGTATTGTGAACCAGATAACGCGAGCCGACTATATAACCAGTATTTAGATATTTGGTGCGCAGCTGACGAAATGGGTCTGGAAATTATGCTTAATGAGCATCACCAGACGGCCACTTGCATGGTGCCTGCAGCCCCCATAATGATGGGTATCTTGGCTCGACAGACCCAAAATGCCAGACTTCTTATCCTTGGCAATCCCCTTCCTAACCGCAACCAGCCGGTTCGCGTGGCCGAGGAAATGGCTCTGATAGACGTCATTTCAAAAGGACGAGCCGAAGTTGGTTTTGTCCGCAGCGTTCCATACGAAGCGGCGGCGGCGAACATCCTGCCATATCGAGGGTCTGAACGACTATGGGAAGCTCACGACCTTATTCTGAAAGCATGGACTACCCATGATGGGCCCTTTAATTTTGAAGGTGAATGGTATCATCATCGTCAAGTAAACATCTGGCCCCGCCCATACCAACAACCTCATCCACCGGTATGGATCACCGCAGGCAGCGCAGGTAGCACCTTGCCGGTTGCACAGAACAAACATGTGGCGGCTATTTTCTTGGCAGGTTATTCCAAGGTCCGGCCCATATTCGACGCTTACCGCAAGAATTATCTCGGTCTTCATGGCGAACATGCCCCTCTTGACCGTCTCGCTTATTGCGGACTGATATATGTGGGTGATGACGAGAAGGCAGCCGAAAATGGTGCTAACAAGATGATGTGGTATATGCAAGCCAACAAGGTAGCAGACCACTGGAAAAACCCACCCGGGTACCATACCCCTGCAGTCTCGGCAAATGTTCTGCGTGGGGCGCATGTTTCTGGCTCTGGTGCGGCCTACAGCACCGACTTGAAGGAACATATGCGTCGCGGCAACGTGTTTGCCGGAACACCCGATCAAGTATTCGAGCAAATCAAGGCTTTCTGGGAATATTCGGGCGGCTTCGGACATATGCTTATGATGGGACAGGCCGGCCATATGACAGAAAAAGAGACGCTTCGTTCGATGACACTTTATAATGACGAGGTCTACCCGCGTCTGAAAGAACTCGCGAAGGGCTGGGACCCTGAAGCTATCGAGGAAAAACGTGCCGCGATGCCCGATAGAGATCATGCCGGTATCACCGAACTCGCGGTCGATTTTGTGAGGTAATCAGATCAAGCAGATGATAGACATAGAATCCAAATATATCGAAGTCGATGGGATCCGAACCCATTATCTAGAAGCGGGTCCGAAGGGTGCGCCCACTGTAGGGCTCCTACATTCCGGTGAATTTGGTGGCTGCTCTGAAATTAGCTGGGAATACACTATCCCAGCACTGGCAGAGCATTTTCACGTGCTGGCAGCTGACTGGCTGGGCTTCGGACGCACTGATAAAATATACGATTTTGCAAATCAGCGAGCCCGGGTCTACAATCACATGGCTCGATTTTACGAGATCATGGGCGTGCAGGAGGCAGATTTTATAGGAAATTCGATGGGCGGATCGAATCTCGCCCGCATGATAGCTGATCCACCACCACCGCTCCCCGTGCGTTCGGCCATTCTTTGCTCAGGAGGTGGCTTCACACCCCTTACAGACGAACGCAAAGTACTCCTTGCTTACGATTGTTCCGATAATGCCATGAGTAGGCTGCTGCACGCGATGCTCCATGATCCGAAATGGGGAAATGACGACGCCTATGTCGCAAAACGTCAAGAGGTCGCGTTGTTGCCGGGTGCATATGAAGTCGCTAGTGCGCCGCGACTTAAACGCCCCGAGCCGGAAACCGCCGACGACATTCCATCAGCACAAAGTTTTGGCATTCCCGATAATACCGTCTACGAAAATGTAGAGGTCCCCGTTTTGATCATAGCAGGCGAAAATGACCCGCTACGGGAACCGGGTTATTCTAATGATCTTGCCAACCGTATCCCGGACAACGAACACCATATCTTCGAAAGCTGTGGACACTGCCCCAATATCGAGCATGCCGACAGGTTCAATGAACTTGCTATTGAGTTTCTGAAACGCGTACACAATCAGAACTAATTGAACAGTGTGCATTCCGTACCAAATAGTCTCGAAAATCAGAGCTTTGTAATGACCTCTGCGGGATAAATAGGGCACTATTAAAGTAATTTAATGACTGGAAATATGCGGGGTTACACCCGCTATTCCGGCTGCTTTACCGACTCTCGGAGTATCATCATTTTCCCACCTTTCCTGATTAAGGGATCGGTTCATAGCATTGTGTTTCTGTAGCTTTTTAAATGTAACCCATCCTATTTCCTTATCGTCGATGTCTTCGGTAAACACGCTAATAATCACGCCGTAATGTCATCGATGATATCTTCTTGTATTCCAAATACAGGGTCTTGGCGGGTTCAATCAGAATGCGTTAGTGTCCTGTTATGTCGATAAGTTTCCGGACAGACAGCGAAGACGAGAAATCCTTCCGAACTGAAGTCAGA
>CETH01020548.1_pt1 | contig 15515 bp, 15 predicted proteins | sample 361461 | NCBI WGS metagenome assembly CETH01 (sample SAMEA2622695, study PRJEB7988) | marine metagenome | isolation source: saline water (ENVO:00002010), including
GAGACCATTATCCAGCGCTTCTTCACGCCAGAACTCTAACAACAGATAAATAGCGGCCTGATAGCCAGACACCCCCCGGCGGTGAACGCAGCCGACAGCCATATCAGACCATTGGCCCCAATTGTCATCCCAGTACCGACGCCACAACGACCAATGGGTACGCCCCTTGTGCAGGTAATACAGGTCCACGCGATTGTGTGCTGGCGTCCATGCCCACTCGACCTGAGCGAGGTATGTCATGTTGCGTGGAGTACGAGACGGTAATGCATCCTTGGGGAATTGCCTGAAACCAACAATACAATCGAACGGTTCCGGTTTGGGTGGCAACGTGATGACCTCATGGATGCGTTGCTGAGGTAACTCGGTCGGCGACATGGGTATCTTCGGTTGGCGGGTCATTTGCCGTCTCCCTTGTTTGGATTGTCGCTCGCGCTAACGGTGACGCCGTCTGCCTTGATGGCATCAATTAGTTTGGATGCGATCTCTTGCCGACTTTGGCCGGGCAATACACTCGTTACCCAACCGCCGTGGATTTTGTCCATGTCAGGTACCGGACGGCCGTTATTGATCGCGTTAATTGTCACCATTGCTTCAAGCAGACGTCTTTGGGGGGTCTTCTCTGTCATCTTTACCTCTCTTTAGTGCTTTGGGCGGGATGCCCCGGCGCACAATCTGAAGTTCAAATGCCGTTGACCCGTCAGGTGGGTCAGTCCGTCACGTGGAAGTCCTTAAACCTTGGTGGGTAATCGGAGTGTGAAATTATGGCGCCGATTTTCCCCCTGTCCGGTAAAACCAGAGACATAGATATCTGCGCCTCGGTCCTCCGGAATTTGATCCGCACTGGCCATGTGTGTCGATGAAGCCAGCGCAGCGCCATCCTCGCCATTCGCATATGCCAATGCGTCGGTCAGTTTGTCGAAGTCTGCATTAAGGCTGCGGTCTTCGGGCAATCCAAGGTGCACTCGGACGTAATATCGTTTCTGATTTTTCCCATCGATTTCCTCTTCCCCAAGCCGGACCATGACATAGAGGAAGCGGCCGTCTTTGGCCCGCCCAGCAGCTTTCCTGCGCCAATTCTTCCGGGTCAACCGGGAAACGATGTTGCTTCTACTAATGCCGAACATCGGATCGTGCGGTGGTGCCGAGCCAAGATTGATTAATTTACCCATGTAAAAAACCTTCCTACGGTTGTTCCGAGGAAGGCTGACATTCTGAAATGGCTTAGACCCTTTAGTTGCCGTCTATGGCCACATCCTCCTTTCGGAGCACCACCTTGCCGGGTAGGCAGGTTGGCGAGGGCGTCAGCCCTACTCTTGATGTTCGAGTATCATGCCCGCGTTATTCAGGAGTGTCACGGAAAAACTTAAACGTCTAAGAGGATAATTGGGCTTATTTAATTCATGCCAAAGGTTTACGGATCAGGCCCCGCCCGCGTTCCGCGCACCGCTACACGCGTTTCGGGCCCAGTTGGCCGGGCCAGAGGTGCCACGCGAAAACGCGCAAGGGCACGCCTTTGCCAGAACCCCGTCGTCACCGGACGTAACAGATGTCGGATGCATGGGGGCAAGTCCACCGGACCACGGACCGCGGAAGGCAAAGCGCGGGTCGCAGAAGCGCTAGGTCATTTTTTATGGAAAAATGGCTCTGGTGCCAATTTGGTGCCAAAATAACCCAACTGTTTTTTTTCTTTTTCGAATTGGAAGAATCGTTGGTCCGTATAGCCTCTTACATATTTATTATTTTAGTAACTGGTTGCGAGGGTATCTCGGCTAGCGGGCAAGAAAGTAACTTAATCCCTTTATTCAATGCTCCCGCACCAGCGCCGATTATTCAAAAGAACGGTTCGGCGACCCAAAAAAAATTATTATTTCGCAAAACCATTAATGTATTCCGGGCTTGGAACGCCCAAAAAGGGCGGTCGCCGTATGGGCTTTACTGGACAGCACGTCCAGTAAGCAGCCCAACCAAATTTTCTCTGATGGAGATTTATTGGAACTATCATTACGTTGGGAAGCCATGGTCGACTTATCCTGGCCAGGAACCTTTCATTACAGAGAAAAAGTGGAGCCATGCTGATGAATATGGAAAAACCGTTTGGTTAGATTATTTGAATTCCCGCTTCCCACCGTACTTTGCCAATCTAACCCACCAAAGAGCAGAGAAATTCGGATCCGACGGTTTAATGCTTGACTGGTGGCATAACGACCATCCCGGGAATGTCGATAAAACCGATATAGCCCGAGCGAGACGCTCAATCGCCTCAGCTGTTCGAAAAAGAATGGGTGATAATTTTATTATTTTAGCGAACGTGAATTGGCGAAAGGATAAATCAACTCACGATCTCATCAATGGCGTTTTTCTTGAATTGTATAAACACCCGTATCGTAGCAAAGAGGCATATACTTATTCAGAAATTAGAGAAATTGAAAAGGTAATTGATTTCCACAATACCCACCTTCGAGAACCAAGGCTGATCGCGTTAGAGCCTTGGCGAATAACCAATGAAGTTTCCGATGGAGACCGGAACTCTGAACAAAATAGAAAGTACGCCAAACTTTTTACCGCTATGGCAGCGGTAATTCCAGAAAATGGTTACATACTATACGCTGATAACAACTCCGACACACCAAACGGCGATCACGACCATTTTTTATATGACTTTTACGATATTGATCTAGGTAAGCCTGTTAGTCGGAAGACCGAGATTACAGACGGTATCGCATATAAACTTTTTGAGTCCGGGCTTGTAGTTTACAATCTGACAAAGCGACCGGCAGAGGTGAAGTTTCAAAACGGTAAAATTTATATTGCAGCATTTGAGGGATTAATTTGTAAAGAACTCTCTCTCGGGTGGAACTGCGTTTAACCAACGCTTGTTGGTGCCTGCATGCGTTGGATATTACAAGGACTGTGGATATATATACCGATAGTAAAAAAACGGAACTGTCGGCGCTAAACCGCAAAACCTTGTTTCCTTGGCTGAGGCGCACAAATCGGAAGCTCGGTGTTCACCACCTAATACTTTGTAACCTGACGAGCGCCGCACGGCGCAGGGGTCGCTTGACAACCTAGAGGTTGCCACAGTATTTGCGGGAAGTTGGCAACGTATGGTGGTCAAGGATTAGAGGTCGTCACAGGTTCTGTAGGCGACAGCAGGGTTTTGGGGCTAGAGGGTGCATAACTTGTTTTGAAGGCTCATAGCCCGAAGGTCGGAGGTTCAAATCCTGCCCACGCAACTAATCTACGCAATCGCCGACATTGTGATCGCAATAAGTCTCCACCCACGGTCACGCCTCGCTTCTGGTTATTTACATTGGGTGGAGACTAAAATTTAGGATACCGAAAGTGCCCAGACACCGCGGTGTATACAACCCACAGAACCCAGCACCGTACGAATTAAGCCGTTACCGAATAGAAAATTTTATCGCGTGCCCGGCGTGCTTTTATCTCCAACAAGTCGAAGGGATCAAATTCCCCAGTATTCCCGGCTACAATATAAATGAAGCTACAGACGTCCTACTCAAGCGGGATTTTGAAGAGCACAGGAAAGCGGGCACCTGCCATCCCTTTCTCAAGGAAAATGGTTTTGAGAATTTGATCCCTCTTGCCGATGACAGGTTTGAGCTATGGACCCAAAGTCTGCACTTTGGTGCCGAAGGACGTTTCAATACCGTCCACGAGGAAACAAATTTAAAAGTTGGCGGCGGCCTGGATGATGTTTGGCAAAACATCCAGACCGGCCAAGTGCATCTTGTGGACTACAAGAGCACCTCTCAAAAATCTCCCAACAAAGAAATCACTCTTGATGATTGGTGGAAGGCCTCATACAAGCGCCAAATGGATTTTTACGTCTGGGTAATGCGGCGGTTAGGACTCGACACATCTGATATAGGGTATTTTCTCTATTGCGATGGAGATCGTTTCACCGACGCGCAATTCCTCCATCAGGATTACGCTACCATGCGATTCAAGATGACGATACTCCCATATAAAAGTGATGGCTCCTGGATTGAGCCGACCCTGACCAAGATCAAGCAATTATTAGATGCCGAGGTGTGCCCTGATCACGCAGAACATTGCGAATATGGAGAGTTTTTAGATGCGTGCAACAAGGCGGCTGTGGTTAGACGGAAGACAGTACCATACTGAGAGTCGCATACTGTGATGCTCCCATTGTAAACTATCTCAAAGATTGCGGTGTAGAACTTATTCACTGAAATGCACCATCAGTGGCCCGAAGTATGACACAAATATAGAATGGCTGCGTTGTGCCTGACGCCATTACCGCAGGATACCTGAGATCCGGGGGTTTTGGGTGCTTGCCCGTCTTGCTTTTTACGGGCAAATATGAGGTCCGAATCCGAAGATCTGGAATTGACCAATGACCGAACCTGTTTGCCTTTTAGTATCCTGTCACCCTCTGAAGGATAGCCTTTGCCACCATCTGGTTGACCGAGTGGAAGTGGGATTGAAAGCGCAAGGGATCGTCTACGAGCACTTGGATCTCTATGCCGACGAATTCAACGCGAGCCTGACAGTAGCCGAGCGGGAAAGCTATTTCACCGATGATTTCAACGATTCCGAGGTCGCAGACCAGATCGCGCAGCTTCTACGTGCGAAGACCCTGATCCTCGTGTTTCCGACTTGGTGGTTCAATGTGCCCGCCCGACTAAAGGGCTGGTTTGATAGGGTTTGGGGGCCACGTATCGCCTTCACCCATACGCCCGATAAGCGCACAATCATGCCGGCGCTGGAAGGGCTTAACCATTGTCTTGTGGTCACTACCCTGGCCTCGCGCTGGTGGGTCAATCACCTGTTACTGAGACATCCGGTCAAACGATTTATCAAGGGTGTCATGCTCAGGGGATGCGCGCCTCAGGCAAGCTACGAGATGCTGAGTTTTTACGACGCGATCGGGGCGGACGAGGGTCGTGTCGACACCTTTCGGAAGCTTATCGACCAGGCAATCCGAAAAATCGGCAGCCATTGAGGCTAAAATAGATCTGTCGGACGGAGACGGGCCTCGCTTAATTGTCCGTGTGTCAGAAGCTTGTAACCTGAAGGTCGCGGGTTTAAATCCGGTTCTGGAAAATAATGAAATCAATGATGTAGAAGAAGTGCTAGGTTATTTTTCATGCAAATATGGGTTTGCTGACAAGTTACCGTCAAAATAATCTAACGGCTTTTTTCTTGATAGCGTAATTATAAATTATCACGTTGGATCAACCATCCAATAGTCAAACTAGGTTTGCTCACCAATTAACATGGGCGTTTTGACAGCCCTAAATGCCTTAATTTAACCACGCCAGTTCCAGCTTTTCCCGCATCGACCTCTTGATATAGTCTGGTTAGGTCTGATCAAGGAAAAAATGAGGAGTAAAAAAATGACTACCGAATTAGGAATGGTTGCGTGGATATCGGGTTTAACTATTTTGATGTGGTTGCCATACATATTGGCACATATCGTAAATGTAGGTCTGATTGCATCCCTAACATATAAGGCGGATGGAACGCCCTTGCCGTTTTGGGCTGAGCGGGCTAAGCGAGCGCACTATAATGCCATCGAAAACCTGGTACCGTTTGCAGCGCTTGTATTTGTAGCCCATTTGGCTAACGCCACAAATGAAGCTACAGCAACAGCAGCTGTAGCCTATTTTTGGCTCCGAGTAGCTCACTACTTTGTGTATGTATTAGGGATCCCAACCGGACGAACGATTACATTCGCCGGCAGCTGGATCGCTCAGCTTTGTATTTTTTATCAAATAGTGATCGGTTTCTAATGCCCCATAAAAGTTCCAATTTAACCTGCGCGCTTTTAACCTGAAGGTTGCAGGTTCAAATCCTGCACCCGCAACTAAAAATCAGCCCTTTAACTCACTGAGTTAAAGGGTTTTTTTGGTACTCGACCTCCCTTTTTCAGCCGGTCGCCCTAAAATCATTGCTGCTTTTTTCATTGCTGGGCGACTAAGCTGGATCCCTTTACAACCATTCCAAATCTGCTATTCACGCCGACCACAATCGGTTTCCTAGAAAGTCCCTAAGGCCCCTCTGCCGCGGCCTTATAACTGTGTTCTGCGCATACAATGGCAAGGATTGGGGATTTCAGCGCCTTTGCCTTGAATTGTGGAAGTCGGACCGGGAGCCGGCTGAACTTTCAGTAAGCAATTAGGTCGCAGACCGGGTGATCAGCCTCAGATCAAAGGTCATGGTTTGTGAAGGTGGGGGCTAGGGCCGTGTTTGGCTCAAAGCTCCCAACTTGGATTTATACCTCATCCTTAATGCTTTCGAGGTAGGGGCGTTGTCGCTAATACAGATGCCCGGATCGTTACCATATCTCGCGGGTTATCGCGGCGAGCCCGGAAACGGATAGATAATCAGCTTAATTTACCCAGTGGAATTGATAGAGACCGTTATCCAGCGCGTCCTCACGCCAGAACTCTATCAACAGATAAATAGCGGCTTGATAGCCAGATACCCCGCGGCCCTTGCTGGTGGGTAGCCCACCCGTCACTTGATCGATACGTTTTCGGCTGGTCAAATAGGAGAAGAGCAGTGGGGGGAGAGCGATGGCAAGTGTATTAACGAATGAACCTTCAGGAAGCGCATATGGGAGGTCGCGGCACACTCATGATAGCGAAATTACCGAGGTCGGCCCCGGCACCCCATGTGGGGAGTTCATGCGCCGGTACTGGCATCCAATCGAGATCGCAGAACGGTTAGGTGAACGCCCCATAGAAATTCGAGTCCTCGGCGAAGATTTGGTCTTATTCCGCGACCGATCAGGTTTGCCGGGTTTGATCACCCCGCGTTGTATACATCGGGGGGCACCTATGGCCTTTGCCAAGGTTGAGGAGCGTGGAATTCGATGCCCTTATCATGGCTGGTTGTTTGACACCGAGGGGAGGTGCTTGGAGCAGCCCTGTGAAGTTGCGGATAAACCTGCTTTTCGTGAACGGTGCCGCCAACCTTGGTATCCAGTATTGGAACGCTACGGTCTGGTCTTTGCCTATCTAGGTCCGCTCGAAAAAAAACCAGCACTACCCCGGTGGGCGCCATTTGAAAACCTCTGTCCAAATGAAAAGATCGTGCCTGATGCGGCGAGTTATAGCGTCGGTGGTGATGAAACCGAGGAAATCATCCCGTGGAATTGGCTGCAAGACTGGGAAAATACGATGGATCCGTTTCACGTGGTGATACTGCATACTGCATTTTCTGGACCGCAATTTAATCCAGAGATGGCGGTAATGCCGCAGGTCGCTTGGCATGATACGAAACTAGGAATGCAATATACTGCCCATCGAGAGTTTCCTGATGGCCGTACGATGGACCGGGTCACCCATGTGATGTTCCCAAGCCTAAGAAGCGTCCCAAATATCCAGCTCTCGGCGGGTATCGCTGAGAGCATGGGCTGGCTAGTACCGATTGACGACACCCACCACCGTACCTTTCACATAACCCGAATGCCGCTAGATTTTGAGGGGGTTCCTCTCGTTACGGCGCCAATCCTCGAAAAGAAGTGGTCAGATATGACCGATGAAGAGCGCTGGAAAATGCCAGGCGACTGGGAAATCCAGAAGGGACAGGGTCCGATTACGTTGCATAGCGAGGAGCGTCTTGGCTCGAGTGACACAGGTGTATCAATGCTTCGCCGTAAATTACGCACCCAAATCCAGATTGTAGCAAATGGCGGGGATCCCGTGGGTGTCCAGCTTGAGAGCGACGCGCCGCCAATGGAGATTGGCGCGGGAAATTTCTACTAAACGTTTCCGGAAGAGAAGTATCCGTCGAATTGGCGACTTTCCTAGTTTTGGTGCGGCCCTGACAGCGGCTGCTACCGATGAACGGCGATTTCGTATGATACCCCTGCTTCTGAGCCGACGTTGAAAAGCTTGCGTTCGTGCATCCAAGTCTGGGTTTTGTCAAACATATCTCGAGTATAAGGTTGGGGGACGATCCGTTCACCAACGCCAAACCGTCGGACGTCTACGTTGTTCAAATAACGTTCAGGAATTTCATTGAGGAAGTAACGTTTGTATTTTTCGGGGGTTGCGTCGATGTCGGCCTGAGCCCGCACTAGAGCTCGAATATATTTTTCGACGTCTTCGAGTTCGGCATCGCGTGGGAAAATGTATCCCATCATGAAAGTCGTTGAAACGACGCGTGTAAAACCACGCTGTTCCAATATATAAAGCTGTGGCCCCCAAACATTCACGGCGGGAATTTTACCTGCGAGCGCGGCATCGACTCGCGACCAAGATGTGCCAACAAATTTTAAAACAATATCGTCCTCTTCGAGAAACACTTCGAGTGCCTGAAGCGCGGAATAGTGACTGCCCGAATGATAACCTACTGCAACTTCGACGCCCGCGAGTTTTTCCGGTTTTGTCGCGCTTGATCCGGGAGGCACCATGATTGCCGCCTCGCAGACGCTGTACGCGTTACCGTACATTATGCCATCCTGAAGACTAGCCGACTGATTGACTGTCCAGTGGCAAGCGCAGCTGACATCACCAGCATGTTTATGGGTACCTTTGCGGCCGTGTCCCTCAGCGTAGCGTTCAAACGCGCCGTAAAGATTTTCTTTGATTGGAGCGTTGGGATCGAGGGCCTCGGCCAACGGTGGGGTCGATTTTTCTGCTACCTCAGCATTTAAAACGTAATTGAGGCCCTCATCGACAAAATATCCCTTCTTTTCGGCGACCCAATCATTGAGTCTGCCATGCGGTTGAATCAGAAATTTAGCCATCAGGCAGTTTTCCTATTCGCAATATATTTTTACTAGTAGGTGAGAGTATGCATAAGCACGATGGATAGTCCATCTGACTTTCGCGAGAGAAGAGGTGAGGCCCTTTGACATATACACTGCGTTCGCGGATCACGAGTTTCCCTCGAACGCGGATAATTTCTTATCGCGTTTTATCTTTTGTTGACCCGGTGCCCAAGTCGCTGCGAGATCTCATCTCCAGCCTGTAGAAGGGTGGATGCAATTGGCCCATCCCACGAGGTGTCCAATGTTGGTTCGTGACCAAGCACGCCAATAACGGCGACAATCTGGCCATGAGCGTCAAAAACCGGTACAGACATTGCACTTACTCCCCGAACATAATCACCGACATTGCGGTTTAGACCGCGAGCACGCACGTCGTCTAGCAGACGTTCAAAAGTCTCTGACGACGGAACGGACCCGCCGAGTGCCCCTCGTTCTGTTGCAATAATTTGCGCGATTTCGGACTTGGGAATATGGGCAGCAAAAACTTGGCCGATTGAAGACCGCAATAATGGTAAAATTGAACCGGGACGTATATTCATCCGTACTGGATGAGCACTTTCCTCAAAACGAATTACTGTGGGCCCGTTCTCCGTCCAAATTGCTAATACGGCCGTCTCTTGGACGTTATCCCTTAATGTGGGCAGAGCTTCCATCGCCAATCGCACGGTATCCATCCGCCCAAGAGCAGTTAATCCCATCGCGAGCGCGAGCCGGCCCAAATCGTAGCGGCCCGTGACCGTGTCTTGATCCACTAAGCCCGCTCGACCCAAGCTTACGAGATATCTATGCGCTTTACTCATTGACATGTCGGCGCACGCCGCTAAGTCCTTAAGATTCATCGCGGCTGGCGCTTTAGCTAACACTTCCATGAGACGTGCTGCAACCTCCACAGAACGGACACCGGCCCGTGGTTGCGACCCAGTGTTATCAATATCAGCGCTTTGCGGTTTGGCTCTTGGCGGGTTCATCAGATCATATTAACCGTGATTGTGATTCGCTATTGAGGATTAGAATGTTGCAATATAAAATCAATTTCGAATAGAGAAACTACGATTTGTGGTCGGACTTCCAAGGTTGAAAGTCTGACAAAAGGAAAAAAGGAGTTATTATCTATGGCGAATGTTAAGGTTTTCCCAACTGGTATGAGGTTGAACGAATACGTGGCGCTGGAAGAGGGTTTCTGGCGGGACGAAGGCTTGGAGGTAGAGATCCTCTGGGATGTTCTTAAGGGGCAGATGGTTCGTTGGAAGGATGCCTATAAAGAAAGACCGCAAGACCAGCCTTTTATGCAAGGTGACCAGGCGATTGGATCGGCCTGCGCCTGGGGGAGTATCTCGAACGCTGGAGCTGGCATGGGAAAGTTTGTGCCGGATGTACATGGCGTGTCGCCTTGGGGCATTTATGTGAGAGACGACTCCGATATTCGCGCACCAGAAGATCTGGCCGATATTCCCATCGCGGTTGGTCTGCGTGCAGGCAGTCACTTCAACGTGCCATTTCATCTTGAGAAGCACATGCCTTTAGAGAAGATCAAGCCGGTCAATGTAGGTGGATTTGGCGCGCGTTTAAAAGCACTGATGGATGGAGAGTTTGAGGCGGCAAGCCTGCTTCCACCACAACTTGATATGGCTGAACAGCTCGGCTGTCGCAAGGTGATCGGAGGTGAATTCAAAACATTGTGGTGGGTTGATGAGCGTTATCCTAAGTCTGTGTTGCAGGCATATTTCCGCGGATTGCAGCGAGCAGAAGAGGCAATCGAAGCCGATATGAAACCCTTTCTGGAACTGTGGCGATACTCCAATCCTCCCGAATTTGCCGAGCAAGACTGGGACTATTCAAAGTTTGGCCGCGGTGAAAAATTTATTAATGAGCCGATTAGCCGTGATGAATTTGACACACTCATGCGGGAGGTCGAACGCTGGGGTCTTGACGACACGATCCAGAAAAGCGAATTCGAGCAGATCGCCCTAAGCGTTGCGTGATTGCACTTGAGAGAAAACTCTAGCAAAGTGGTTCCACGGAGGGAAATATGACACTGCAGTCTGCATACGGCCAGAGTGAACCTAGAGAGGACGTGGCGTTAACCCATGTTGACCCGGGTACGCCCATGGGCGAACTTATGAGACGCTATTGGCAGCCCGTCTGTCTGTCGACAGAATTGGCCGATTTGCCCAGAAAAGTCCGGATTCTGTGTGAGGACTTGGTAGTCTTCCGTGACCTGTCGGGAAATGTTGGCTGCCTTGCACTTCATTGTGCCCACCGTGGAACCTCTCTTGAATATGGGCGGGTAGAGGCGGCTGGCATTCGCTGCTGCTTCCACGGGTGGGTTTACGACACACAAGGCGTTTGCGTAGAAATGCCGTGCGAAAAGCCCGGTATGGTCGAAGCGATGAACGTCCGCCAGCCGGGTTACCCCGTTCAGGAGCATGGCGGCTTGATCTTCATCTATATGGGTCCGCCAGAGAAGAAACCCTTGTTGCCTCTATACGACACCATAGATCCCGACTATTGGGAGAATTCCCAATTGAAAGGTATGCGATTATGGGAGGACCACTCAATCGGCTTCGTGCGCGACTGTAACTGGCTACAGCATTTTGAGAATGTGGTGGACCCATATCATCTGCTCATTCTTCATAATATGATCTCTGGCGATCAATTTGGCAGCGCGGTGACCTCTGGTGATTGGCCAGAAATCGCATTTGAGGAAACGCCAATCGGCGTTCGATACAGATCGGGGCGTGATTTACCCAACGGTAACCATATCGTTCGCTATACAGAATGCATTCTGCCCAATCTGTTCATGGTCGCCAACATTCACGAGAAAGGAGAGGCGCCTAAGGCGAAGGACAAATGCCGGGAGATGTCTTGGTGCGTTCCGGTCGATAATGAGCAGATTTTTGGCATATCCATTGTCGCTTGGCCGCTGGAGAATGGCGAGCCCGATCCGAACTGGAAGGCCGGTGTCGATACATTGACCGAAATTCGACCGGGAAACCTGCGTGAGCGCCCATATGAGGAAAAGCAAAGGTGGCCCGACGATATGGAAGCGCAAGAAAGTCAGCGCACTATCGCCATACACGAGCTTGAGAACCTAGCTCACTCCGATAGAGGGATCGTGCTACTTCGCAGAGCCCTACGAAAGGCGGTACGCGACATGCAGGAGGGTCGCGATCCCCAGAACATTGTCCGCGATATCAATGCAAACCGGGCGATTGAGACTAACGGGTGGACGTCCGTGTTCCCGATCAGTGAGCGCTCCGAGGCCGTGGCATGATTGCCGTTCCCAATTATTTTAGGCCCCACGATCGCTTCAGGCAGGAATTAGATACGTTAAGGTGTTGTCAACTGCGGACCAGGCAAACTTCATGAAATCGCGATATGGATACAAGGTCCCCGAGCCAGATCACGACCTGGTCAACGTCGAGTCGGGTTCTCCTATGGGAGAGTTGTTGCGCCGGTATTGGCAGCCTGCCTGCCTATCCGAGGAGCTTAACGACTTGCCGTATAAAATCCGTATCCTTTGCGAAGACCTAGTGCTTTTTCGAGACGGGCAGGGCCGTGTCGGCTGCCTCGATCCTCACTGTGCACACCGTGGCACATCGTTGGAGTATGGTCGCGTTGAAGAGCGTGGACTTCGGTGCTGCTACCACGGCTGGCTATATGATACAGAAGGCCGCTGTATCGAAATGCCGTGCGAGCGGCCGGAGTTCACTGAAAAAATGGACGTTTGGCAACCGGCTTACCCCGTCTATGAATACGGAGGACTGGTCTTTCTTTATATGGGTCCACCTGAGATAAAGCCGCTGTTTCCTATGTTTGATATTTTAGATACCCGCGGGCGCGATGACGTTGTTCTTAAGGGACTTAAGCTCTGGGGCGATCACTCGCTAGGCTATGTTCGCGATTGTAACTGGCTGCAGCACGTGGAAAATGCTCTTGATCCATGGCATCTTGTTGTGCTGCACGAAATGATTTCGGGTGACCAGTTTAATAGTGTACTTACTCAAGGGTCGTGGCCAAAGATTGGTTTCGAGGAAACTGCGCTCGGCATGCGCTATAATCTGGATAAGGAACTCCCCAACGGGAATCATCTGGAGCGTCACTCTGAAGTCATACTTCCGAACATTGTACTGGTCGCAAATATACACCAGCGTGGTGAAGTCCCCATATGGCGCGAGAAAGCAACCGAAGTAATTTGGTGCGTTCCAAATGATAACGAGACGGTTTACGGAATTTCTATCTGTGCGTGGCCGGCGAAAGACGGAATTGCGGATCCGGATTGGGTAGCAGGGACCGATACAATGACGGATATCCGACCAGGCCAACTTCGAGAGCGGCCCTACGAGGATAAGCAACGCAGCCCTGACGACATGGAGGCGCAGGAGGGTCAGCGTCGCATAGCGGTACATGCGGCGGAGAATCTTGGTTTGATCGATTCGGGGATCGCCGTCAACCGACGCAAATTGCGTGCGGCGTTGAGTGATGTGGCGGAGGGCCGAGATCCGCCAAATATTTTTCGCAACCCTGAAACCAATCGAATGATTGAGACGAGTTGCTGGAACACCGTGACAGAGCCAGACGAAATAAAAAAGGTAGGGTGATGTCGCACGTCGACTGCGCGGCAAAATATTTATGAAATAGTAAACTTCTTTTGGTTACCTTAAAAATTTTTCTTCCTTAAATAGTAGCTAAGATCATAAGATAAAATCTGGGAATGTGCTGGTTTAGTGACAAACGCGAAATATAAAAAAAATCGCATAGCGGCGTCGACCTGCGGCCTTCATCTAAATGGGTCCGCCCAATTTGTATCTTCGGGAATCTGGAAACAGTTGAAATATATATGCCTAATTTCGGGTGTATTAATGTTGGGCTTCACAACCAAGGCTAATGCCGAAATCAATTGGTCGAAACTTAGAGGAGTAGCACATTACGGTCAGCTGTCAGTTCAAGGGCAGCAAAAAATAGGCTTAATTGCGACTGGATTAAAGCCAAGATTCCCCGCCGGCGTTACTTGTCCCCAAATTTCATCGCCATTCGGGTCTCCAACAAGGTATGACGGAAGTCTTCGGGCTCCGCATTCGAATAATGGCTTTCATGGAGGTATGGATATCACACTAAAAATCGGTACCCCTTTGCTGGCTGCCGCTGATGGTAAGGTCATACATATAGGTGAAGGCGGTCGGCTGGTCGGAAAGGTAATCTGGATGCAGCACAGGCCAGAAGATACCGGCTTTGAAGAATGGACCTATACAAAATATCAACACCTTTCAAAATTACCCGAACTCCGGCTTGGAGAAAACTTTAAAGCAGGAGATATAGTTGCGATTTCCGGTGACACCGGGACAAAAGGTGGACGCGCTTTCGGTGGATTCGGCTACCCACATCTCCACATGAACGTATATGCAAGCCCCAGTAGCCAATACAAAGTCAAGGGGCACAAAGTTAAGATAAAAAGACGAGTGTATATTGATCCAGTAGCTTTCTATAAAAGCAGTCTTTTTGTAGCGGACGAGTTAAAGAAAAACAGGTTTTCTCCGGTTCTGGTGGGCGTGAAGCTTGAAAACGGGATGGTTATGCCGGAAAATTCAAAGAGAATCTGGCCGGTGTACTGCCAAAAAACTTAATTATGTTGCCTTCACAGTTCTGAGGTCAAATTTCGCAGATAACCAATGGGGTCTTTTGGAAAAACAAATGTTTCGATTGTTATTGTTCACATTTTCAGCGTTTTTATTTGCTAACTCATCTCTCTCGGCTGACTTTAAGGTCACGCATCTGGATCAAAAACGGGTTTTTCCCGGGACAACCCTTTTAGCTGACATGACTGATGCCCGCCACCCGAGAGTTGTCGAAGTTAACTTTATTGGCAACATTTTGTGGGAATACATACCGCCTGGATCCATGTCGGGAGCAATTCTGGACGCAACAAAATTGGGAAATGGCAATGTATTGATAACTATCAGGGGATCCGGGATTTACGAGGTCAACATTGAAGGGTCAGTGGTTTGGTCTCACAAAGACCCGGCGGCATCTCACGATGCTGACCGACTGGCGAACGGTAATACTTTGTATAACCTGGGCTGGAGTGAAAAAGGCGAAGATGTGATCCGAGAGGTGAATACCGCGGGGAAGATTGTTTGGTCATGGAATGGGATTGCTGACTACGATCGTAAACCATTCGCCGATATTGAGGCTGAGGGCTGGATGCACACCAACTCAGTTTCGCGGTTAAAGAATGGTAATACTCTTGTGAGTATACGAAATTTCAATACCGTCGCCGAGGTCGGACATAACGGTCGGGTAGTTCGAGACTGGACTTTCAAGGCCCATGATAGAAGAACGGGACTTAAGACAGGCGGGAGAATCAAGGGTGGAAGAAATCATGAGCCCGAGATACTCAGTACCGGTAATATGCTATTGGCGTTGCGCCGCCCTCATAGGTTCGTAGAATTCAATCTCGATACAGAAGAAATAGTATGGAGTTGGACGCATCCCGACGGTAAACGAGAGTTGAGAACAAATCGTGAGGCCAATCGACTGCCGAATGGTAACACTCTCGGTTCAGCTTCAGATAAGCTGATAGAAATAGCGCCAGATGGAACAATAGTTTGGCAAATGATTACCTCCGGTGGAGATGACAGACATCGAAAATTTCATAAAGCAATTCGAATAGGCATAAATGGTCAAGTTTATGGCGGCTAACCCCTCTTAACCTCAAGAGCGGATTTGACCTAACCAAATAAAAAAA
>CETH01037139.1_pt1 | contig 15513 bp, 15 predicted proteins | sample 361461 | NCBI WGS metagenome assembly CETH01 (sample SAMEA2622695, study PRJEB7988) | marine metagenome | isolation source: saline water (ENVO:00002010), including
CACCTGGATTTCAAACAAGTCAAAGAAGTATAAATCTCTAAAATTTCATAAATACAAACTGTTTTATATTTATGAAAAAATATTAATAATCATTATCTAGACCATCTCATTACACCTCCTATACGTATTCTTCTTCTAATACATGGCGTCGGCATAGACCCTTCACAGAAGTCCTCATAACTTTTATTATAATCCTTATTTTTTTGAATTGAACTATAAGTACCACATGTATATGGAGCTGGATTGTCCTTACGGGAACCACTAGTACAAATGTTTTTATTTGTTTGCATTAATGTATTATATTTTAATCTTTCAATTCTACTACTACTTGGTACTGCACTATTTGTGTTATATTGCTTATTAGTTGTTTTATATATTGTAGTTTTATGTGTTGTGCATATTTCGGGTTCTACTTGACAATTTGTTTTATATGTTCCATCTGATTGTAATATTCTTTTTTCATGAGAATTATAACTTTTACATTTTCTTCTTAAATATTCCTTATAAGAATGGTTATACTTTCTATCAATACTTCCACCTTTATTATTTATTGACCTAATTCTCTTGTCATAACACGCATCAGTCTTAGACCATACCGCATGTGGGTCTTTATATATTTCTTCAGTTTTTACATCACATGTTAATGTTTCTAAAGTTTTTCTATAACCAGGTAAAGGATTTCTAAATTTACTTCCATTACAATAAGCGACTCTAATTCTCCCATTACAATTTTCTACTTCACCTATTTTTACACATTTATTATAATTAGTTGAACCTCCTGCATTATTAAAATTGTCTGAATTATTTTTATTACTATATGCATTTTTTTTGGCATATTTTTTAAAATGACCTTTTACACTTTTTAATCTATTACCAGCTACCATTTATATATATAAAAGAAAAAATATATTATCTTGACCATCGCATCACACCTCCTATTCGCATTTTTTTTCTTGGACAAGGTTTCACATTTGTTAAATCCATATGTTTTGTATATGTATTAACAGTTTTATATTCACTAGGTTGATTATAAAATCCACAATATCCACCGTTTTGACAATTACTTCTTTGCGATGTTATTAATGCATTATATTTTACTAGTGCTAATCTTGAACTTGATGACACTACTCTATTGCGTTTATTTTTATATGTTGTACAACTTGATAAATCTGTCGTACATTTATAAGTTATTGTACCCTCTATTTTTATATCTGTTCTTTGTTCATGTGAATCAAAACTTTTACAGTTTTTTTTTAAATAATCTTTGTATGAATAACTATATTTTTTATCTACTTTTCCACCTTTATTATTTATAAATCTTATTCTACGGTCATATCCACCTATTAATTTACATGATAAAGAATATGGGTCTTTATATATTTCTTCTGTTTTTATATCACATTTTTTTGTATCTAAAGTTTTTCTGTAACCTACTAAAGGATTTCTAAATACACTTCCATTACAATAAGCTACTCTGGATGAATTATCACAATTTACCACTAAACCCATATTTATACATCTATTGTAATTAACAGATTGGCCTCCCGGTACAGGAACTGAACCCATTGAAGTTCTTACTTTTGGAAAATTATTTTTAGTAGTATATTTATTTTTTGAAAATTTTTTAAAATGAGCTTTAATATTTTTTAATTTTTTACTTACAACCATTTATATATTTATTAAAAAAAAAAATAAATGTATAAACTATGAAGGATAAATATTTTTTTCTATTTTGTTTTTTAGCAATTTTTTCTATTTTATATTATAAATTTAAAAAATTTAATACAATTATTGAGGGAGTCGCAAAATGTGACCCTAATAAACCTACAGTTTATAGTAAAGGTGGTAAAAGATCCGCGAAAACCTGTCAAAAATTAAGACAATCACAAGATGAAGATAATATGAAAAAATTCAAATATGCACTTGCAAATGCGAAAAAGGATGCTAATAAATTATTAAAAAAACATAAAGAATTAATTAGTAAGCATAAAGAAATGAATGGACATATTAAACAAACTGTTAAATCATTAGATTGTCAGGAAATTGAGCTACCCGGACCAATACCTATATATGCTTTGAACTGTGCAGAACCTGCTTCAAGTGATAGTGATGATAGTGATGATGAAGTTGATGTAGGTAGTAAACGACGTAATGCATTGGCTGGTGCAAATAGGTATTCACCACCTAAAAGAAATATTGGTGGTATGGCACTTTAAATTTATTTATTATAAATATATATATATATGAATTATTTGCTAATTAGTATAAATATTATATTAACAATTATAATTATTTGTCATATTTATAATAATTGGTTTACTATAAAAGAAGGTTTAGAAGGATGTCCAGCATCTCAGAGAGACCAAGAAGCTAGAAGAAGACGAGGAGCATCTAGAAATGAAATAAATGCAACTATTAAAGATATACAAGCTAAAATAAATCAAGTTAGAAGAGGACAAAGTGATTTGACACGAAAGATAGATTATAATAGAATTAAACTTGAAGCTGTTTCAAAAGAAGCTTCAGCAAAAGCAAAGAGAAATAAAGATAAAATGGATAAATTAAAATAAATTATGCCATATCTTGTAACATAATATTATTTTCTGATAATAATAAATCATCTATTTTACTTTCACCCGCATTAAAATTATGTTCATAATTTAATATTAATTTTTTATTAAATTTTGTATTTATTTTATCAACAAGTTTATTATGTTTATAAATTACATCAATTGTTAAAAAAATACATAGTATTGAAAGTAATGTTTGTGAAACGATATAAGATGCATGCATTCTTACAATTAAAAAAAAATAAAATATATAAAAAGGATTATTAATTGTTATAAAAATTCTTATCATTTTTTTATAAATATGCATAAAATACAAAAACTTCCGCTGTTTCTTATATAAAGTATATGCAAAAAATGAACTCATATAAACATTAGTATAAACAGTTAAAGATAAAGTATTGTAAATAAATGTATTATAAAAAGAATCATTATTTATAATAAACTTAGTTTCATTAAAAATTGTTTTATCATAACTAATCATTTCAATATATAAATAATCATTTTGTTTATCTAATGCAAAAAATAAATAACTTACTGGAAATAAACTAAAACATAAAAATATTAAATAAGTTATTTTATTTTTATAAATACATGAATTCTTTAACAACTTTTTTTCTTCAGGAAATAAATATTTAAACCTATATTTATATTTACATTCCATACAATTTGTATTTGCTGGCTTATCAATATTTGTTTCACGCCATTCATTTAAACATTGTCTATGAACCCATTTACTTGTTCCATCACATAAACATGGGCTTATTAAATCTTCTTGATTATCACTTTCAAAACATATACGACACTCTCTTTCTTCCATTAAATATATTACTTATTATTAATTTAAATATATATAAAAATAAATATTATCAATATTGAATAATAATATATTATCTCATAATATATTATCTTATAATGCCTGGTGGAGAATTTTTAAAAGCTTTTAGTGGAAATTTAGGTGAGAATGTTTTAGGACCAAAATATGAATATCATACTAAAGTTAAAAGTCCAAAAGAAATGGGTATGTCTCCTCGTGGGAGTATGAAAGCCTTAGCAGATGATGTTAAAGGACTGATAGCTTATGTTGAATTATTAGTTGAAGGAGGGGGGAATGCTAATAGAACCGGTAAACCTTTAGGAGATAGATTTTTTTTAAAAACTGCTTCAAAATGTAAAGATGTTAATACTAAAAAAGATGTTGATAGATATCATTATGTTAATAATCAAATTGATGGTAAACTAAATTTACCAGGATTTTCTGTTAATACTGGATTAAAAGGATTAATTCCAGGAGTTATTGGTGATGTCACAAAAATTAATCCTATGGGATTAATTAAAGGATTTGTTGAAGGTGGAAAACCGTGGTGTAAAAAAGTTAGAAAAAAAGTTATTGATAATAATAGTAATGAATATTATGAAACACACCATATTGCTTTAAGTGACCTTAAAGACCATGAATTAAATAACGCTGACAGAAAAAAACTTGATAAATTTAAAAAAAATATGAAAAATAATGATAAAAATTCTTCTTGTAAAGAATCTTTTGAAAATTTATTTGAAGAAGACCAAATTCCTAATCTATATATTACTAGTGTTTCTTTATTGTTTCTTTATTTATTATACAATTTATATAAAAGATGAATGTTTTACATTGTTTAAGACCCAGAATAAAAAAATACATAGTATTCGTCATCTGTTTCTCCTATTAGACATTTTTTATTGCCATCATACCAAGCAAATCTTGCATTATTTATTTTAATTTTGAAACATTTTGGTATTTGAATAAAATCTACAATATCAAATATTTCTAATATTTTATATAAAAATAGCGGTTTAGATTTATAAAATAATTTATGTAATTGTGTATTTTTTTCTTTTAATAAAGTATCTTGTTTATGGTCTGTATATAATTTAATTAATTTTCCCTTATCTTTACACCAATTATTGCTAGTGAAAAATAAATCTCTTCGTAATTGATTAATAGGTATATTTTTGGCTTGTTTATGTAAAATGTATTTATCGTCCATTCTATTTTGTTTAATATGTTGCGAATAGCCTGAACATGAGTGGAATAATTTAGTTGTCATATAAAGATTTTAATTAAAAAATTTTTATATAATTTATAAAATAAAGTTAACTATGATAATCCATACATCACTTGGAATATCTTTTGTTATAAATTGACGCTCTAATTTTTTTCTTCGTTTGTCTTTAATAATTTTTCTAATTTTTCGTTGTAACATAATGATATATCTGGTTTTTACTATAGCGTCAGAACATCTTACATAGTTATCCAATCTATCTAATTTAATTAAATCCAGTCCTCTATAATTATGAAATTTTGTTTGATCTTCCTTTAAAGCATTTTCATTTGATCTATTAAATAATGTGTTTCTTCTTCTTTTGGGACGACGGTGGAGGTTAATCCTTTTTTTTGTAGATCTTTTCATTCTCTTCCAAGGACGCGTTTTAAAGGTTGCAAAAGCAACTGAAAACTGTAAAAATGAGTGGGCGGGCCATGATTTATTTTCTTCTTCAGTCTCAATACACATTCTGGCTGTACCCCAAATAACATATTTATTTTTTTGCATTTGTTATATATAATTTACATTGCTATTTATATTATTGTTATTTATAAATTAAAATCTACTTCCACATATGTTGGACACTATTTTGTTGAGACAAAAATGCTGCCAATAAATAAAAAATTAAACCTAATAAAATATATATTGAATAATGTATTTCATTTGTATATCCTAAATAGCTAGCTATTAAATTATGAGGTGAATTTTCTGATGCCGGAAATAACCCCCAAAATATACTTAATAACATTAAAATAGATACTATTACTATTTTTAGCATAATAATATAACTTATACATAATTTATATTATTATTTTACGATTAATACTTTCTTCTTCTACTTCTTATTCTTTTTAATATAACCAATACACCTTTACTTCTTTTATTTCTTGTCCTGTTTCTTCTACGCCTTTTTCTCTTTTTTGTTTTTGACTTACCACCTTTTTTTATTATTCCTGGTCGTAAACTTATATCAATATCTGTTTTATATACTGCCTCTTTTATTGCTTCTTCCTTGGATTTATTGTTTTTTTTCATATATATTAAGTAAATAATTTATTCATATTTTTTACTTCTGGTTTATTTTCTTCCTTAGTAAATAACTTTTCAATTAAATCATCATTTCTTAATCTAATTGTATATGTTTTTTGATAATTTGACCTACCAACTCTACCAAATGCTTGAATTGCTTTCTCCTGACTTATATTTCCTAAATCTTTGCTTAAGTAACCATGACAAAACTGATAATTTGTACCATAAATATAATCACTTGATGCTATAATTAAATATAATTTTTGCTCTTGAGCTAATTTTTTCATTATTTCCTTATATTTTACATCATTGCTTTCACAAAATACTCCTATACCCATCATTAATAATATTTTAAACTCGTTACTTGTTTTCTTTAATAACATTATTTTTTCTATTATATCATCCTCTATATCTGATGTAAAACTATCTGTTTTTATATTATTATTCCATTTCATTTGATGTTCTTTTTTATTTGGAACATACATTGGTGATAATTCTATTTTTTTTATTTTATTTTTTAAAAATTCTAATTTTTTTCTATATTCCATTTGTAATTTATGTTCAGTGCTATTTAATACTTTTGAATGATCCTTATCTTTCATATTTGAACCTAACTTTTCTAATCTTTGCTCTTCGTCTTTTTCTACTCTTTCCAACTCTTTTAATATTCTATTATTTGCATTTATATTATCAAAAATTTCATTAAAACATTTTTCGGATATATTGCTTACTTTCAAATAAAACATAGATAACTTTTTTACATCATTTGTCAAAAATATTGTTGGGCCATCTGTTAATGTATACGCATCAGATGTTGTTATTTTTATACAACTATTATACATTTTCTCCTTCTTTTTATTAAAATGTTTATAAACCTTTTCATATTTCTTTTTTAATTTTTTTATGATAAACAAATAATAAATTTTTAATGAATTCGTATTAATTTCATCCAAATCACCAAAATAATTATTAATCTTATAAGGAGATTTTATTAAATCATTTTCATGTACATACACTATAAATTTACATATTTCCTTAATATCAAAATGTCTAAGTAATGTTTTATATTCATCAATATGAGTGATACATTGCAAAACTCTTTCATAATTATCAAAAATATTATGTGGTAATACAGCATAACCTTCTGAGTCTATAATTGGTATGGTTTTTTCATAATCACTACTTACTACATTATATACTGTCATTCCCGGAAACTTATTATTAAAAGTCATAATAAATTGTGTTAATTCATATTCCTTTGGTAATGTAGCTGAAGATAATACCACATTTGGTATAATATTATCTTTCCAGTTTTGTTTCAATATATCATGAAATTCATGAGTTTCCTGGTCTAATGAAATTGTTGGTTCATCCCAATATAATACAATATCTTCTTTCTTATTAAATGCACACATATAATACATTGATGGTAGGTATGATTGAATATCTGATATTATTATTTCTACTTTGTCTCCTACACTATTATCTACTCTAAATATACCACCTGTTCTCCTGTTTTTTACATAATCTTTCGCTGCAAAATAATGTAATCTTATATCACTTGGGTCCTTACAACCAAATGCTACTGCTATTGGAATTTCTAATGTAATACAACTTTTCGCTAGTTGTAATCCTATATGTTTTGCAGCACAAACAAATATTACTTTATTCTTTTTTACTAATCCCAAAGGAGTTAACGTTTTACCTGTTCCTGTTGGCGCTTGATATAAAACCAATTTAGAACCACTCCTTCCACATGTTTGAATTACTTCTTTTTGATGTTGATACAATTCTATTGGTTTATTATGTTGATAACTTCTTTGTAATTTTAAAATTTTCATAAATCTTTTTAAATAATGATAATTTTCAAAATTACTTTTATAATATTGTATAATATTTTCAGCTATATTTAAAACATATATGTTTAAATTTTGCATTTTCAATTGTATCACATAATTCAATATATACACATAATCTTCTTTTTTATCTTGCTTTAAAATATTTGATATAATATTTAATATTTGGTATTCTATTATTTCCTCTTTTATACTATCTATTTTTCTATCAAAATTTTTTAATCTTATTAAATCACACTTCTTTAATTTATTTTTTTTTGATTTTTTTAAATCACATTTAAAAATACTATTTAACTTTTCAAATTTTTTACATCGTTTTTCAAAATATTTTTCATATAAATAACTATGGATTTCATTTGAACTACCATTTAATTTTATAAAACTAAACAAAGATAATGCTTTGTATATACATTTTTTTATATTATTACCTGAGTTATTTATTAACGATATAATCTCTTTTTCTTTACCTTCTATTGGTACTTCTAAAGCATCCCACTCTTCTTTTGTTAATTTTGTTTGTGACAAATCCATCTTTTACTTAAATAAATAATATAATTAAATATAATTATATTAATTTCAATTTTTAATCTATAGTTCTTAATGAATTATTTAAAAATATTGGATTTGGTCTAAATTTTAAAATGTCCAATTCTTTGCTTGTTGTTCTAAAATTTTTATCACTATAAATATCTTGTAAACATAACCATTCAAACATACCACCTGGATAAATATAAATATTTGTAAATCCAAGTCCTTGTAATTTTAAATATTTATCTTCTACTGTTTTATCTGAATTGTTTTTTCCATACAATATTATATTTATATTTGAATTTTTTATATTGTCATTTATTATTTTTTCTTCCATATTAACATTTACTGTATTGGGTAATAGACAATTTTGTTCATGTAAAGCTAAAGTATTTATTAATAACATGTTTGGTGGTTTATTATTTATTATCATTTGAATATCTTCATAATTCACTTTCTTTGTTCTTTGCACATTTCCCATTCATTATTACTATTATTATATTTTCTTTATTCATTTTTTACGCTTAATATATTTTTAAATAAGTTAAAAAAATTTCCCTACATTATATAATGGAATTTTATTTAAACCCAACATTTTCTTATAACTTTAATTCTATACCATATTTCTTTTTATTTTGTATATATGTTCGCTTTTTTTTTTATATAACATATTTATTTTTAAATTATACAAACCAACATTTTTATATATTAAAAAATGAAAAAAAACAGTATGTTGTAAAAAATATTGTTAAATCTGTCAATCTTGCTGCGTTATCTCTTTATTCTTTACCATCTATCGTTTATCCCGCTTTTATGTATCATAAATGGGATAATAATTTTATACATATTGCTGGCCTTTTTTATAGTTCTAATGATTTTGTTGCTTTAACATATGTTGATAATTTATCATTAACTACTAAAAATCATCATAAAGTTACAGTTTTCTTATCATTTTTAGCTTTAGCTATTGATTTTAATACTTCTTCTTTAGGAAAAATGTTATTTGTTTATACATTATCCTCTTCTAATGCCTTTCTTGTTAATTATCATTTAGGTTCCAGATTTTTGTTTGGAAAAGATGAAACATATGATATGAAGAAAAAAGCTAGGAATGTATATGCCTTTACTTTATTTTTAAACTGGGGATGGCATATTTATTGGTGCTTAACTAACTTAAATTTACTTGGGATACAACATTTACTTTATTTTTGTGTTATGTATCCTGTTGTAAAAGATGATATAGTTCTCCTCTCATGGTTATGTAATTAATTTTAATTCGCATGTATACTATACTTTGGATACCACCCTTTTTCAAATACTTCCTTGGTTATCCACAAACAACTACCATAACTTGCACCACTATGATTATTATTTTCTAATCCTTTACTAATCATATTTGATTCCTTACTACGTCTAATATCAGACCATTTTGTGTTTTTTATCCATTCCTCAAGCTTCAATATTTTTACTGTGTTATACATATCATGAACTTCATACTTTGATTCAATACCATAACCTATATCCATACTTACCCAATCTTCAGGACTTCTTGGCTCTCTAATGTCCTGTTCCTCAGGATTTTCAATCTCCGGTGCGACTGTACCCATATTATTTGCTACTTCTGTAACTGCGCTTTGCATTATACCCATTTAATTATTATTAATTAGTATTCAATTAATAATGATTTCAATTTATTTTAAATCTGACATTACTTTCAATATATCATAATAAGGAAATCCTGCTGCTACCCAAGCTCCTGCAAATAAAACCCTTACTTTAACACCTCTTTTATTTCTATATTCAAACAAATGAGCCCCATGTCGCATGTTCCAACATTTACGAATATTTGTTGTTGCTGGTAAAAGATTATAAAATCTTGAATGTGGTTCAAAAACTAGAACTTCTTGATTATAACCGTAATCCAATCTATAGACACCGCGTTGATTTCTAGACGTATTTGTGATCAATTGGTTGCTTTTCTTATCTTGATCACTACCACTATTACCAAAATATGCGCGACCATCTAACCTACCTGTGTTATAACCATATAAACCTTTAATACCAAAACCACTACTAGAAAAATTATATCCACCACCACCTAATGTCATTCCATATGCTCTTGCTATTTGCCTTGCTTCATTTACAGTTGTTGGTCTTACAATATTTATATAAGTATCTAATGTAGTACCAGCATAATCTGTAGCTTTCCTACTAAAGGTATTCCATCTGTTTCTCCAATAATTATTTGCAACTTTTATCCATTCCCAATAAGGAAAGGTTTCTTGTTCATATGTTTCCTTTTTTAAAGTTCGTATATGATATGATTTAGTACCATAATCCCCTCTTACCCATCTTGAAGTATACATTCTTTCTCCTTGTCTTCTTAAATTTTCAAATTCTTTACTGTGATGTCCACCCTTAATCCATTTTCCAATATGACTTAATTTCCAAAATTCCCAAGAACCATCAAAAGATAATGTATTTACATCTACTAATTTTACATATGGCATTATTAATATTCTTCTAGCAAAATCCGGCCAACAAGGTTTTGGCATATTTACAGGATAATCTGGTGTTTCACCGGTTATCATTTTTGATGCTACTAATTTATCAACCCATTTTACATTTGAATAAACATCATGTGGATGTTCATGTCTATAAATATTTCTTACTCTTTTTGCTTTCCAATTTGGCATGTCTTTCATTCTATTCAGTTTGCGAATTTGATTTATATAATCTCTATGCGATAATCTTTTTGCTATTTTTGTTTGATATTTATACCCATACTGAGGTAAATTACCAGCATATTTTTCTGTATCTGTTTCATTAACTCTCCACTTTTTTCTACCACGCCAATAAGATGCATGTAAATCAGATTCTTCTTGATGTATGCGTGCTTTCGTTTCAAAACCTTCATAAGTACCAAACCATCTTCCCCAACTGTGCTCTTTCCCTTTTTCTGGATTTGCTAAACCACCCGGTCGTCCTCCACCAAAACGATATAATAATGACATGCAAGGATTTGATGTTTCTGACCAATATTTACTTGGATAATTATCTGTTATAAATCCTGCTCTATTACATACATTTACATCTAAACCATAACATAAATGAGCCCATTTTTTTGCTTTATCATAATTATATGAAAATATATGTTTATATAATTGTTCCATACTTGATACAACACCATCTACATTCATACGATGCCAAGAATCTACTAAAGACTTTCCTTCAGAATCACTTAACAATACTCTATAATTTGTTTGAAATCCTAATTGATTCCATAATGATTGTAAACATTTATTTGAATGAGGACCACCTGATTTTGATTTTAAACATGGATATGCTTGTTCAAACCAACTACACTGATCTGGTCTTATTAAACCCCATTCACTATCACATTTATCATATATTTTTGTTTTTTCTGTTTTACCATATTTTACATCAGATGGATGTGGTACCGGAGTTTTAACTATATGTTTTTTTGCATGATAATTATATGCACAAGCTTTAACACTTGGATCTGATAATGACCTTTTTTCTGTACATTCAAATTTATTTTTATGATATGCACTACAATTTACACCATCTCCGAATATTTCTATATTTTCACATTTAGGATTGGTTTTATATACTGTCTTTGTTATTACTTTTGTATTTGCTGGTAAATTTGTCCTTGCATATGCTTTCCCATCGTCAGCACAAAAACCACATATATCACTCGCTTTTATACCAAACATAGTAAAATTCATTGGACTACAATCATTTACTTGAGAACAAATATATCTTTCCCTCATTTTTTTACATCCTGAATATCCTGTATCTTCAATACCCATATTTGCTATTTTTTTCTCTACTGCTGCTACAGCTGTTTCTCTATATGGATGCCCTTTTTTAAACTTCTTTTTTATAAAGTTTAATTCAACTTCTAATTGTTTTTGTTTTTTACCATTTAAACTTCCTGGTGATATCCATTCATGTTTACCATCTCTATTTACACCAGCTTTACATAAACTTTCAGCAGCACCGTCTCTTTTACCAAAAGGCCCTTTCTCATTTCCATAATGAAATGGATGCTTACCTTCTAAATCATCTTGTAAACAATATCCACAATTATGTGCTTCTGTTAAATTTTCACAAAATCTTACTGCATTACATTTATCAGATTCTTTTTCAAAATTATCTTCCCTTGGTTCATATCCAGAACCACCTGATTTTGGTTTTGTTATACCTGTTACTGCATGTAATAATGTTTGTGAACTTATATTATCAGGTGGTTTTCCACCATCTGCTTCAGGTTCAACCCATTCAAGATTTTTATCTGTTTGTAATTGTCTCAATACTGTTGTTGGAATTAAAAAACCTTCCTTCATTTTTAAATAACAGCAACTAATTATTATTAATATCAATAATGCTAAAATATAAATATATTTCATATATATTTACATTATAAAAATTTTTAATTTATACTTTTAATTAACCATAATAATCAAATCTACGATATGCATTATTTGCCCATCTACATGTTCTACTATCTTGAGGTTCGCACCAACATCTTCCTGCATAATATCCATGAGGATATACTAAAAATCCTTTTGCTAATTGGCCATTTATCCTTGTATTTTTACAAGCATTAAAACATCTTCCTACTTTTTGACTCCAAGACCCTGGGTTTTGATGTTTGTTAGCATATTTTATTACTTCTGCTCCATAACATTCACCGGTTTTTCCAACATATTTATATGTTCTTCTACCACCTCTTGGTTGTGCTTCTTTATTAAATTCAATAATTGCATTTTTTATCCATGCTTGATGACCACTTCCCATTTCTCTGACTACTAATAGAGCCTTTGTTATTATCTCCGGTCGTTTAGTTGAAAATTCCCAATAGGGAATAAAAGTATTGTTCCATGACCAATTTCTATGCATACAGTATGCATTTCTTGACCAAGAGCAACCGCGTCCACCTACGTCTCTATTATATATTATTCTATGTCCTGACCATAATACTAATCTTACCCAACCTGTTGTATTTCCCCATCCCTGATCTCTTGCATAATAATGTACATGTACCATTTTCGTATAAATATGTGGTACATCTCTTGCTCTATGTTTCCAATTACTATATCCACCCCCTATTACTTGTCCTGTTGGTGCTCTTTGTTTGTGACCCAATAATGATTTTGCATTTGACCACCACCATCTGTGATTTCTTGCATGTACTGTTGTTTGATAAGGATGTGCTCTTATTTGATGATATATTAAACTTCTATATGGACCTGTACATTTACCACCACTTTTTTCACAATCATCTAATTTACAATGTAAATCTGGATCAGACATTTGTAATCCGGATAACCCATCTTTATCATCACAACTTACTGTCCCAGAAAGAAAAGGATACTCTTTTCCGTCCATTGCACCTCCTTTACATTTATATATACCAACACGTTTTTCAGCTCTATTACTATAATCACAATGAATTCTATGTACTGAACCTCTGTCATTTGCATATAAACGATCTTTGGTAGCATCATGATAACCGCGAGATGGTTCTCCCATATAATAACCTCTACCAGGTGTTTGACTTCTTTTTGAACCAATAGTAACCCAATGTAATCCTTCTTTTAATTTACCATCCTTTTTTGTATATCCACACTTTTTTTTATTTTTATCATTGAAGAAATTTATTATTGAATCCCATATTGATTCTTTTGGAGGATTTTCTTTCTGTTCTTTTGATAAATTACCGAAGTTTTCTCTTTTTAATCTGAAATTTCCTTTTCCTGTTTTTTCCATTTTTAATTCTGCATATTTACTATTACAACTACCTAAACCTCCTAATCCATCCCATTCATCACCTTTATTATATCTACGACCATAACCACAATAAAACGATCTACCCTTTCTAAATCTATATCCACTTCCTGCACGACGACCCCACGTATACCAAGAAATTAATTCCCAGGTATTTCTTGGAGATAAATAATAAGTTTCGCTTCTAAAACGCCTCCAATTCCATCGTCTTCGCTGTACAGTAATATAACGACCAGAACCCCAAATATATTTCCCTTGATTATTAAATCTACACATTTTTCCATATCTACCATCACGAACATAAGCTATATGACTATTTTTTCCAAATTTTGCTACATGTGTTACATTTAATCCATATCTATTCCATCTTATCCAAGGTCCATACATTTCACCAAACCTCCCGCGGGGCCTCCACTTACAACGACCTCCTTTCCATCCAGAATTATGATTTCTTGCATTTGTTGGGCCACGTAAATAACCTTGGTCGCGACCCCATCTAAATGTATAACTTTGCCCACGATATGTACTACCTATTACTCTTCCATCTGCTACTTCAACTGTATTTACATTTGGATGTAAACATAATCCCTCACCACCTTTTGGATTTTTTAAACCTGCCCGTTTTGCATTTTGTGCAACTTTACTCCATGAATTTGGTGACCAAAATTTAAATGTGTATACATCAGGCCTATCATGTTTTGGTTCTAAATAAAAATATGCACCATCTTTTAAATGTTCTCCTGCTGAATCTCTCCAATGATGTTTAACTCCTCCTTCATCACAACTACCTCTTTGTATTTCATCACCTTTTGTACCTTGATGCACAATGCCACCTCCACCGGCTTGCGTCGGACCTCTTCCTCTTGCACCTACACCTAGACAAGAACGATTATTCGTAAAAAGTGTGTCTCGATCCAGACAATCCTTTTCATCTCCGTTTCTTCCACACCATCTTATTTTTATTTTACGATATTTATTTTCATGACAAAGTTGAGTATTACATCTTCTCCAACCTACTCTTTGATGATAACCTTTTGTATTTGGTCCTATTGGACATTTATCTGCATCTGGACCTTTTGCTGGGAGTATTGTATGATAATCTCTATATTGCCAACCACCATCACATTTTTTTGAACAAGGACTATAACCAGACATATGCCAATAACAATCCTGTGGCTTTTTATAAATTTTATTTGCTATTACCATTGCATCTTCACAATTATAATCTGTTGGTGAACAACCTTCTGATGTTGGTTTACATCTTTTAATTACACGTAAATATACATCTTTAATTATACCACGAGGGTAATTTCCTAATAATTTACCTGGACCATGTTTAGCTCTTTGTGAAGGGTGTTGAGGATATCCAAACATTGATTTTTGGGCATTTTTTGATTTTATTTTTGTGCTATATGGCAACTCACACGAACTTTTACTTAAACCATTCTTATCTTTACATGTTTCTTTTCTATCTTTATAAGCTGCCCCTTTTACACCTTGTATACAACTTCCTTCATTGAAATTTCCTGGACGAGAATCAGTTCCATTATAACATACTCCATAACTTGGACCACGTAGTTCCTCTCTATTTGTACTTGTATTTTTATAATAATCCCACATTACTGTACAATC
>CETH01053042.1_pt1 | contig 15505 bp, 13 predicted proteins | sample 361461 | NCBI WGS metagenome assembly CETH01 (sample SAMEA2622695, study PRJEB7988) | marine metagenome | isolation source: saline water (ENVO:00002010), including
TTGAATATATAACTAAAAGAATTGAAAGGTCGTATGGAAAAATATTAGAATTTATATATAAAGTTGATCAATTTAGTTTAATTAATAAAAAACCGATTGACTATAAATCTATTAAAATAATTTTAGAGGAATAATTGAATAAATATAGAACACATAATTGTAACGAATTAAATAAAAAAGATATAAAAAAACGTGTTTTATTATCAGGCTGGGTTCATAAAAAAAGAGATCATGGAAATTTACTATTTATTGATTTAAGAGACAATTTTGGTTTAACCCAATGCATTGTCGATAAAGAGAACAAAAATTTCCTTAAATTGGAAAAATTACCACTAGAAACAGTAATTAAAATTGAGGGAAATGTTTTGGAAAGATCAGAGGATACAATTAATAAAGAAATTCCAACTGGTGAAATTGAAATTAAAGTTCATTCCTTCGAAATACTGGGAAAAACAAAAGAACTTCCTCTGCCAGTTTTTTCCGATCAAGAATATGCAGAAGAAATTAGACTTAAATACAGGTTTTTAGATTTAAGAAGAAAAAAAATTCATAATAATATACTTTTGAGATCTAAAGTAATTTCATTCATACGAAAAGAAATGGAAAATCTTGGATTTAACGAATTCCAGACCCCAATTTTAACTTCATCAAGTCCCGAAGGTGCTAGAGATTTCTTAGTTCCAAGCAGACTAAATCCTGGAAAGTTTTATGCATTACCACAAGCGCCACAACAATTTAAACAACTTATTATGGTTTCTGGTTTTGATAGATATTTTCAAATTGCTCCTTGTTTCAGAGATGAGGATGCTAGAGCAGATAGAAGCCCAGGTGAATTTTATCAATTGGATATTGAAATGTCCTTTGTTGAACAAGAAGATGTATTTGAGGTATTAGAAAAACTAATGGTAAAACTGTTTAAAAATTTTTCAAAAAATAAAATAATTTTTGAAAAATTTCCAAGAATTCCATTTAAAGAATGCATGAATAAATATGGATCTGATAAACCAGATTTAAGAAATCCATTATCAATTTGTGATATTTCACAAGTCTTTGAAAGAAAAGATGTTAAATTTGAAATATTCAAAAAATTATTTAAATCTGGCTCTTTAATTAAAGCTATAGTTACAAAAAAAACTATCACAAAACCAAGAAGTTTTTTTGATAATATTGATAAATGGGCAAAAGATCAAGGTTGGAATGGATTAGCTTATTTTTCGTTTGAAAAAGATAGTAGTAATAAATTAGTTGGAAAAGGACCGATTGGTAAATTTTTTTCAGAAGAAGCGTTAAAAGAGATAATGAATATATCTTCAGCTGAATTAGGAGATAGTATTTTTATGTCATGTAGTAAGGAGGAAGAGGTTTATGAAATAATGTCCAAGGCAAGAAATAAGATTGGAGAAGATTTAGGTATTATAGATCATAATTCATTTGCATTTTGCTGGATAACAGATTTCCCAATATTTGAAATGGACAAAGAAACATCAAAAATCAATTTTAGTCATAACCCTTTTTCAATGCCTCAAGGGGACCCTAATAATATAGATTTATCAAAACCTTTAGAGCTTAAGGCTTATCAATATGATATTGTATGTAATGGTGTTGAATTATCATCTGGTGCAATCAGAAATCATATACCTGAATTAATGTATAAATTATTTGCTATAGCGGGGTATGATAAAAATAAAGTTGATGAGAAATTTAGTGGAATGATAAATGCATTAGGTTATGGAGCTCCACCACATGGAGGAATTGCTCCAGGCATTGATAGGATTGTAATGCTTTTAGCAAACGAAAAAAATATAAGGGAAGTAACAATGTTTCCTATGAATCAAAATGCACAAGACTTGATGATGAATGCTCCATCAGATATTAGTGATAAACAATTAAAAGAACTAAGTTTGAAATTTTATGAAGAAAACAAGTAAATTATTTCTTTTTTCCCTTTAAATTAAGCTTAATGTCTGTAAGATCAACTAATTTTTCCCCATAGTTATTTCTTACAAAACCTTTACTTGTTATATCTTTCACTAATTTAATAAATTGATTATGTTCGTCATTAGCATGCTCATTATCATCCTTTTTATTTTTTCCATTTATAGACGGTGTATGAGCTAAATCTTCTCTGTTTAGGTAAGATATAGCTAGCTCTCTAAAAATATAGTCTAAAATTGAGGAGGCGCTTAATATTCTATCATTTCCTTGGACTTTTCCAGATGGTTCAAATTTTGTACTTATAAAGGCACTTACAAATTCGTCTAAAGGTACTCCATATTGCAATCCTAAAGATACAGCTATAGCAAAATTATTCATTAAAGCTTTAACAAGTTCACCTTCTTTTGATGTATCTATAAATATTTCTCCAATTTTACCGTCCTCATACTCACCGGTGTGTAGATAAACTTTATGATCGCCGATAGTTGCTTTTTGAATATAGCCTTTTCTACGGTCAGGCATACTAAATCTTTTATTAATGTTTTCTTTTAATGTATTTTTTAAAAAAACTTGATTTGTATTATTTGAATTAGTTCTTCTGTTTAAATCAGGTTTTGATTCGTTTAATTGAACTTCTACTTTATCGATATTTTTTTCTAGATTTTTGGTATTTCTTTTATCAAATTTGACATCTAATATTTCAAATTCCCCATCATCACTTTTATCTAGTTGTTCCAACTGATTATTGCTTATATCATCCAAATAATGCTTAACTTTAAATGAGCAAGTGTAATATGTTTCGACCAAGTATTTTGCCATAATATAAAAATATTTTGAGTTTAATAGTTTTATGTATATACATAAATCTACTTTAGTCTAATTTTTTTTTTACAATTAGAAATTGAAAATAAATATGTTGACATTCATAAAAGAAATATTGACCTGGTGGAATCGTCAGACACTTGGAACTAGATTGTATACAATTTTTTTTGGAAAATTCGTTGGAAAAGACGAGTACGGAAATAAATATTTTGAAAATAGAAAAAAACAAAAAAGATGGGTTATTTATAAAGACGAAATCGAAGCAACTAAAATTCCTGTGGAATGGTACTCTTGGATGCATTCTATAAAAAATAAAATTGAACAAACACACGATTTAAAAAAATATGATTGGCAAAAAAAACATTTATCAAACCAAACTGGCACAGATAAAGCTTATACTCCTCAAAAAAATCAGAATGCTACAAAGAAAAAATATAAAACCTGGAATAATTAAATTTTTTATTTTTTTAATTTTTTCAATTAATTTTTCAATTTTATCAGCTGAGGAAGTGAGTAAGAAAATCGAAAATATTATAGTTGAGATAAATGTTTTAGATAAAGTCAGTTCTAAAAACAAAATTTTAAAATTTAATATTGGAGATGAAATAAAATTTCAAAATTTATTAATTAAAGTTTTAAAATGTGAAAATTCTAAATTTGACGATGATCCAGAAATTACAGCATATATTCAAGTTAAAGATACAAATACATCAAATAATGAAAAAGTTTTTATATTTAATGGATGGACTTTCTCTTCTAGCCCAACTCTTAATCCATTTGATCATCCAGTATATGATTTATGGCTAAGTTCTTGTAAAGTTAGATAATTTTTTCTTTATCTAACCAAGTAACATTAAAATCAGAATTCACAAATTTATTATGATTTATTAATTTTTTATGTAACTCTATAGTTGTTGTGATTCCTTCAATTACAAACTCATCTAAAGATCTATTCATTCTTTGAATAGCTTCTGTTCTGTTTCTACCATGGCAAATTAATTTACAAATCATACTATCATAGTATGGCGTCACTTTATATCCTTGATATATAGCTCCATCAACTCTTGTTCTAAAACCAGATGGCTGATGACACATTCCTATCGTTCCTGGAGAAGGTTGAAAGTTTTTTGAGGGGTCCTCTGCATTTATTCTACATTCTATAGCATGACCTCTTGGATTAATGTCGTCTTGCTTTAGCGCTGTCTCACCAGAAAAAGCTATAAATATTTGTTCTTTTATTATATCTATACCGGTTACTACTTCAGTTACTGGATGTTCAACTTGGACTCTAGTATTCATTTCTAAAAAATAAAATTTTCCATTCTCATAAATAAATTCAATAGTACCGGCACCTTCATATCCAATTTTTTGGACCATGTTGACTGTCTTTTCAAATAATTCTTTTCTAATTTCGTCATTTAATATAGGACTTGGTGTTTCTTCAATTAGTTTTTGATGTCTTCTCTGCACAGAACAGTCTCTCTCATGAAGGTGAACAACTCTATTTTTTCCAGCTAAAATTTGTACTTCTATATGACGAGGGTTCTCGAAAAATTTTTCTATATAAACTTCATCATTACCAAAATATTTTTTTGCCTCTAATTTTGCAGTTAAAAAAAGCTGCTCAAATTCACTTTCATTTCTAACTATTTTCATACCTTTTCCACCACCACCACCTGCAGCTTTAATCAAAACTGGAAAACCTGTTGATTTCAAAACTTCTTTCGCTTCTTTTACTTCCTTTACACCACCTTTTGATCCTTCAATAATTGGCAAACCATATTCCTTTGCAACTTTTTTTGCTTGAATTTTATCTCCCATCATTTTTATATGCTTAGAGTTTGGACCAATAAATTTAATATTGTTTTCTTCTAGAATTTTTGCAAAATTAAAATTTTCAGATAAAAATCCATATCCTGGATGCACCGCTTCTGAATTTGTTAATTCAATAGCAGATAGTATTGCTGGAATATTTAAGTAGCTATTTGCTGGTTGATGTGAACCAACACAAATACTTTCATCGGCCAATTTTACATGCATACTATCTCGATCTACATCAGAATGAATTGCTACTGTGGATATTCCCCATTCTTTACAAGCTCTAATTATTCTTACAGCTATCTCTCCACGATTTGCGATTAAAATTTTTTTAAACATTACTCGATTATAATTAGAGTTTGACCAAACTCCACAGGCTGCCCGTCTGATACACAAACTTCTTTAACTATACCATCAAAAGTACTAGGCACATGATTCATTGTCTTCATTGCTTCAACTATCATGATTGTGTCACCTTTTTTAACTTTTTTTCCAACCACAGCAAATTTAATACCACCTGGTTCTGGCGCCAGATACGCTGTACCAATTATTGGAGAGGTAACTTTGTTACCAAGTATTTCATCTTTAATTTGATTTTGATCATTCGGTTTAGTATTCCCAGAAACTAATACTGAAGTATTTTCTATATTTGTTTTTTTTGAAACTTTAATTTTAGTATCCTTATAAGAGTATTCAATTTCATTTAGATTGAATTCATCTAAACAGTCTTTGAGTTCTTTAATAATTTTTTTATTTATTTCCATTTTTGATCATTTCATAAATTGAATTTATGGCTAAAATATAGCCAGAGGTTCCAAGCCCACAGATAATACCAGTTACTACACCACTTATCAGAGATTTATGTCTGAATTCCTCTCTTTTATAAATATTCGATATATGTAGTTCAATACATGGTTTTTTAAATAAACTTAAAGCATCTCTTATCGCAACTGATGTATGTGTAAAAGCTGCTGCATTTATAATCATTCCTTGATAATTTTTTCTAGATTCTTGAATTTTTGTTACTAACTCACCTTCAATATTTGATTGGTAGAAATCAACAGTAATTTTGTTTTTTTCTCCTTCTAATTTACATCTATTGAGCAAATCCTTGTAGCTTTCATTTCCATAGATTGACTTATCTCTATCTCCCAATAAATTTATATTTGGTCCATTGATAATTATGATATTATTTTGCACAAATTATTTATAATACATGGTTAAAAAAAATAAAATAAAAATAAAGTTAAATGGTAAGATAATTAACGTAGATAAAGGAACAAATCTTGGAATCTTAATCAATAAATTTAAATTTCCTTTAAATAAGATTGCTATTGAAAAAAATAACTTGATTGTACAAAAGAAAAAAATTAAAAAAATTATCTTAAAATCAAATGATAAAATTGAAATAGTACATTTTATCGGTGGAGGATAATGGTAAAAAAAGATTATTTTAAAATTTCAAATAAGAAATTTACATCTAGATTAATTGTTGGAACTGGAAAATATAAAAATTTTAGAGAATGTGCTAAGGCGGTAAGAGCTTCTGGTGCAGAGATTGTAACAGTTGCAGTAAGAAGAGTAAACATTCTTGATAAAAAAAAACCTTTATTGATGGATTATTTAAATCCAAAAAAAATTACATACTTACCGAATACTGCTGGATGTTTTAACTCTATTGACGCATTGAGAACTCTTAGACTAGCGAGAGAAATAGGTGGATGGAAACTTGTTAAATTAGAAATTTTAGGAGATAAAAAAACATTACTACCTGATATGATCGAAACTTTAAAGTCCACGGAAACACTTACTAAAGAAGGATTTAAAGTAATGGTATATTGTAATGACGATCCATTAATGGCCAAGAGGTTGGAAAATGTTGGGGCAGTCGCAATAATGCCTCTTGCTGCTCCAATAGGTTCTGGACTGGGTATTCAAAATAAATTAAATATTCAAATTATTAAAAAACAAATTAAAATTCCACTTTTAGTTGATGCCGGCATTGGACAAGCCTCAGATGCTACTATCGCAATGGAATTAGGTTGCGATGGAGTTTTGGTGAATACAGCAATTGCAAAATCTAATTATCCAATTGAAATGGCAAAAGCGATGAAGTTAGCAGTTGTAGCTGGACGGAAATCTTACTTGTCAGGTAGAATGAAAAAAAATTTATTTGGCTCTCCATCATCGCCAAATACTGGGGTTATTTAGTTTTTTTTTTATACTTTTTGAAATATTTTTTTTTTGGATTTTTTGTAAATTTTTTTTTAAATTTTTTCTTTTTATCTTCAAATTTAATTACATTATTTTCGTTTTTAATAATTATTTCTGATTGAATAGTTTCAATTATTTTATTTGTTTTAGATTTAAATTCTAATTTATAATCATTTACACCAAAATTTAAATCTTCTTGAAAAGAAATTTTAACCTTATTCTTTTTTTGAAAAAAGATTATATCTTCTTCACTATTTTTGGATAAAAAATCAATTATTTTTTTATTTAGATAGACTAAAATTTCTTTTGATTTATTTTCTAAAGATTTTATCTCAGCTAATTTTAGCACTTTTAATGCTTGAGACTCGTTTGTTAAGCTCATAATCCATTTTACATTACTTTCCCTCAATCTTTGTCTCGACATTTCCAATAAACCAAAATGAGTTATTCTTCCAATTTGAATTCTAGCTCTGTCTTTTCTACATTTTTCTTTTAATTTTCTTTCTACTTGTCTTCTATTTGAATAATTATGCATATCAATGAAATCAATAATTATTAGACCAGATAAATCTCTAATTTTGATTTGTCTTGCTATTTCTTCTGCAGCTTCTAAATTTGTATCCAGTGCTGTGCTTTCTACATTTTTTTGTTTAATAGATTTTCCAGAGTTTACATCTACTGAAACTAATGCTTCAGTTGGATTTATAACAATATATCCACCTGATTTTAACTTAACCTCAGTCTTATAAATTTCATAAAGCTTAGCTTCTATATTATTTTTAAAAAAAAGGGGTACTTTATCTCTATATTTTTTTACTTTCTTAATCTGTTTAGGCATCAATTGTTTAATATAAACTTTTGCTTTTTGATAACCTTCATTTCCTTCAACGTAAATATTTTGAACATCATCATCTACCATGTCTCTAATACTTCTTTTGATAATATCACTTTCCTCGTAAATAATTGATGGCGCTATAGAGTCCATTGCTTTATTTTTTATATCTTCCCAACTTTTGATCGAATTTTGTAAATCACTTTCAATATCGTTCTTTGTTTTATTTGATCCTGCGGTTCTTACTATCAAACCCATTTCTTTTGGAATCACAATTAAATTTAAAATCTGTCTTATCTTTTTCCTATCTATTGGATTAAAAATTTTTCTTGAAATTCCTCCGCCCTTAGCAGTGTTCGGCATTAATACTGTATATTTACCTGCAATAGATATAAATGTTGTAAGCGCGGCCCCTTTTAATCCTCTCTCGTCTTTGAGTACTTGAACTAAAATAACTTGATTTGGTTTTATTACTTCCTGTATTTTATATCTTTTTCTTTGAAATTTTGATTGATTAGATTTATTTTCTAAAACTTTTTCGTTCTGTTCATTTTCGTCTTCAGAAATTTCAATTTTATTTTCTGGTTCTAAAACTTTTTCTTCTAAATCTTTTTCTTCTAAATCTTTTTCTTCAATTTCACTTTGTTTCTGTAATTCAATTCTGTTTTCTTCCTCTTCTTTTTTTAACTTCTCAATATCACTTTGTGGGATTTGATAATAATCACTTTGTATATCATTAAATGATAGAAACCCGTGTCGTTCTCTGCCGAAATCTACAAAAGCAGCCTGTAAAGAGGGTTCAATTCTACTAACTTTTCCTAAATAAATATTGTTCTTAATTAGATTATTGTTTTTTCCTTCGTATTCGTAGTCTTCAATATCATTATCTGATTTAAGAACAACTCTTGTTTGATTAGGATGCGAGGCATCAATAAATAAGTTTTTTGGCATATGTTTGATAGTGTATTTTTCATTTAAATTTTGTTTATAATATTGTGCCTTAACATTAACAAATTCATAGATTAAATAAAATAAAAATGATTAAGCAACTTAAGAAAATATTAATTTTAGGGTCTTTTTTATCAATTGTTACTTTAGTGGGTATAATAAGTATTTTATGGTATTATTCCAACGATTTACCAGATTATAAGTTTTTAAAAAACTACAAACCTCCAATTTCAAGTAAACTGTATTCAAATGACGGACAATTATTAAGCGAATTCTCATCTGAAAAGAGGATATTTGTACCATTTAATTCAATACCAACTTTAGTTGTAAATTCTTTTTTGTCTGCTGAAGACAAGAATTTTTTTAAGCATCCAGGTGTTGATGCAAAAGGAGTATTAAGAGCAATTGTAAATAATATTTCAAATATTTTTGCTTCTAGAAGATTAGAGGGAGCGTCTACAATAACCCAGCAGGTTGCAAAGAATTTCCTTTTATCTAACGAAGTTTCAATAGATAGAAAACTTAAAGAAGCTATTTTGGCATTTAGAATTGAAAGGGCATTGTCAAAAGAAAGAATTTTAGAATTATATCTTAATCAAATATATTTAGGAGAAGGAAGTTACGGGATAGCATCTGCAAGCTTACAATATTTTGATAAACCAATAGGTGAACTAAATTATTCAGAAGCGGCGATGTTGGCAGCCTTGCCAAAAGCACCAAGTAGATACAATCCATATAAAAATATTGAATTAGCAAAGTATAGAAGAAACTTAGTCTTAAAAAATTTGTATGATAATAAATATATTAGCCAAATAGAATTCAAAAAATTATCAGAGAAAGATATTATATTAAAAAAAAGAAAGCCTGTTTATTTAGAAAATTCTAATTATTATGTCGAGGATATTAGAAAATTAATTGTTGATAAATATGGTTTTGATAAAGTCTACAAACAAGGCTTTACTATAAATACGCCATTAAATCTAAAATTACAAGAGCAGGCTACTGAGTCGTTGCGAAGTGGATTAATTAAATTTGACAAAAAAAAAGGATGGAGAGGTCCACTACTAAATAAAAAATATAATTCTAATTGGTCGCATAATCTTAAAGAGTATAAATTAGAAGAGTCAATTGGGTGGAAATTATCTATCATCAAAAAAGTTAATCGTTTTTCTGCTGAAATTGAAACTACTGATGGTAATAAGGGTATAATTGAATTTTCTTCAATTGATTGGACAAAAAAAAATTTCGAAGATTTATTAGAGATTGGAGATATAGTTTATACAGAAAAAATAAAAGAGAATAAATACTCACTAAAACAATTACCAAAGGTTAATGGAGCTATTATAGTTATGGATCCATATACAGGAAGAATTTTAGCCCTTAGTGGAGGTTTTAGTTTTAAAAATAGTGAATTTAATAGAGCAACTCAAGCTCTTAGACAACCTGGTTCAGCCTTCAAACCTTTTGTTTACGCATTAGCTTTAGAAAATGGTTATACACCTGCAACTCTAGTTTTAGATGCCCCAATAGTATTCGACCAAGGTGAAGATTTAAAGTTATGGAAACCTGAGAATTATGGAAAAAAATTTTATGGACCATCAACTTTACGAATAGGAGTTGAAAAATCTAGAAATTTAATGACTGTCAGAATAGCACAAAATCTTGGCATAAATAAAATCGCAAATTTTTCAAAGAGTCTTAAGATATACGAAAATCCTGAAGAGCTTTTATCTCTTTCGTTAGGATCTAGCGAAACCACTCTAATGAAACTAACCAGCGCATATTGTAGTTTTGTTAATGGTGGAAAACTGATAAATCCAAAGTTTATAGATAGGATACAAGATAGTGAAGGTAATACAATTTTTAATTCTGAAACAAGAGAATGTGATGGTTGTGGACAAATTTCATATTTAAGTAAAAAAATTCCAAAAATTATAAATAATTTTAAACAAATTATGAGTAAAGAAACCGCCTACCAAATGACCTCTATTCTTGAAGGTACAGTGAAAAGAGGCACAGCAAAAAATTTAAAAGATTTGAATTTAGATTTAGGTGGAAAAACTGGCACCACAAATAAAAATACAGATACATGGTTTATAGGATTTTCGTCTAATTATGTTGTAGGTGTCTATGTTGGATATGACGAACCTTCTTCGTTGGGTAAATTTGAAACAGGCTCAAGAACGGCAATGCCTATATTTAAAGATTTCGTAAAAAATACTGTTAAAAAAGAGAGCGCTAGACCATTTAAAGTTCCACAAGGAATCAAAATGCTCGTGGTAAATTCAAAAACTGGAGAACGAGCATCTTATAGCGATGATTCAATTATTATTGAGGCTTTTAAGGAAAAAGATTTAGTTAATAATAAAATTCAATATGGTAATGTTGATTATATTTCAAAGGATAATATTTATAAATTTTATTAATGGAAAATGAATTTCAGTCAGAAAAGATAGATATTGAAAAGATTAACTTAAAAGTAAAGGAGTTTCTTTGATAAGAAAGATCTTTTTAATAAAATAAAAATTTTAAATAAAGAAATCGAGAAGCCTGATTTTTGGAAAAATAAACAACAAGCTGAAAAAATACTTAAAGATAAAAATTCTTTTGAAAGTTTAACTCAAGCTTATAATTCTCATTTGAAACAACTCATAGATCTAAGTGATTTATTTCAATTAGCCAATGAAGAAAATAATCAACAAATTCTTAAAGAAGTACTTCAAAAAATAAAATTGCTTAAAAAAGAAGTAAAAAAAAATGAGATAAAATGTTTTTTATCGAATGAAAATGACAGATTAGACTGCTTTTTAGAGATACATGCCGGTGCGGGCGGCACTGAAAGTCAAGACTGGGCAGAAATGTTAAGAAGGATGTATATAAAATGGACCTCAAATAAAAACTTCAAATTTCAATTGATTAGTGAGCATAAGGGAGACGAGGCTGGTATAAAATCATCTACAATTAAAATTACAGGAGAATTTGTATTTGGTTATTTAAAAAATGAGTCTGGTATACATAGGCTTGTAAGAATATCACCATTTGATTCAGGTGCAAGAAGACATACTAGTTTTGCAAGTATTTGGGTTTATCCAGTCTTAGATGAACATATCAAAGTTGATATTCAAGAAAAAGATTTAAGGATAGATACATATAGATCAAGTGGAGCAGGAGGCCAACATGTTAATACTACAGATAGTGCTGTTAGAATAACTCATTTACCAACAAATATTGTTGTTCAATGTCAAAATGAGAGATCTCAACACAAAAATAAAGAAACTTGCATGACTATGCTTAAAGCTAGGTTATATGAATACGAATTAGAAAAAAAGGAGAAGGAAGAAGAAAATATTGAGAAATCTAAGTCTGAAATTGGATGGGGACATCAAATAAGGTCTTATATTTTACATCCTTACAGATTGGTGAAAGATAATAGGACAGGCGAGGAGAGCTCTGATCCAGAAAAAGTATTAGATGGTAGTATTGATAATTTTTTAGAAAGCAGTTTGTATAAATTACATGTATAAAAATTTATTTAGAATATTTTTAATTTTCATTACAACTACAACTATATTTATTTTATATTTAAGTTTTTTTGGAATAAAAACTGACAAATTTAACGAATTTATAAAATCTGAAGTATCAAAAAAAGATACAAGATTTAATATAGATTTAAAAGACGTTTTTATTAAATTCAATATTAAAGAAAAAAGTTTAAACTTAAATAGTCGCGATGTAATTTTTTTTGTTAATAATGAAAAGCAAAAGATTAAAAATATTGATATACTAGTTGGTATAATTTCAATTATAAAACAAGAAATTAAATTAAAAAAAGTTATAATTAATTCTACACAAAATGAAATTAGCTCACTATTAAAATTAATAAGAGCATATAAAATAAATATTCCAATATTGTATTTTCAAAATAGTGTTACAGGAGGTAAAGTTATTTATGATATACACATTAATTTTATAGAAAATAACAAAGAGCAAATAGAAATATTTGGAAAAATAATTGATACTAAACTAAATATTTTAGGAAGAGAAAAATTAAATGATGTAAAATTTGATTTTTTTTATAAAAATAAAAAAATAGAAATTAAAAATTTAAAATTTAACTATAAGGATATTAATTTCTTAAGTAAAATAATAAATATAGATGCAAGTAATGAATTAATTAATATCCAAGGTGATATTAAAAATAAAATAAATATAAATTTTCTATCTAACTTCTTTAAATATGATTTGAAAAATTACATAGACGATAATGTCCAATTTTTAAGCAAATCAAATTTTAATTTGATTATTACAAAAAAATTTAAAATTAAAAGTTATAGGATAAATAGCAATTTAAATATTGATCAAGCAATAATTAATTTAAAAAATATACACTTAACGAATTATATAAAAGATTTTGAAAAAGTGCTTACTCTAAATAACAGTTCAATTAATTTAAATATAGAAAATGATAAAATAAATATTAAAATTAATTCAAAATTTTTTCTAAATAAAAAAGACAAACCAAGAAATATCTCATTAAATTATTATAATACAGGAGTGGTTGAAAATTATGAGCTTGATATAGATTTAAATGAAAATCATCTAATTTTTGAACAGATTAAATTTGAAAAAAAAAAATATGAAAAACTTTTATTAAATTTTACACTTAATAAAAAAAGAGATAATTATGAATTAATTAATTTTAATTTATATAATGATAAAAATAATTTTACATTAAAAAATATCTTATTTAATGACAGCTTTAAAATTAAAGATTTTAGTTTAATTAAAGCAAGTTTTCATAATCAGGATGGTTTTTTAAACGATATATCTTTCCAAAAAAAGATGAACGAAATTAAATTAATTTCTAATAAATTTGATATCAGCCCTATTATTGAGGAAAATTTAAAAAGTAAGAATAATAAAAATATTTTAGATATTTTCGATAATCTAAATTCATCAGTTGATATTAATATCAAATCTGCAAAACTTGATGATCAATATAGTTTAAATAATTTAAATGGTAGTTCTGTAATAAAAAAAAATAAAGTCAACAAAACTAATCTATCGGCCAAATTTAATGACAATAAAAAATTCATATATACGAAAGATAAAATAGATGGAAAAAGAGTAACTACAATTTATTCTGATGTTGCAAAACCATTTGTTAAAAAGTTTAACTTTTTAAGAGGGTTTGAAGATGGAAAATTAGATTTTACATCGACTAAAACTAATGAAAGTTTTTCAAAATCAGAATTGAGAATTTATGATTTTAAACTCAAAGATATGCCAGTATTAACAAAACTTTTGTCACTTGCTTCACTTCAAGGTATTGCAGATTTAGCAACAGGCGAGGGTATAAGATTTAATGAATTTGATATGTATTTTGATAATTCGGATAATTTAATAAACATAAAAGAGATTTATGCTTTAGGACCTGCAATTTCAATATTAATGGAAGGATATGTTGAAAAAAATAAATTAGTTAGTTTAAGAGGAACATTAGTACCAGCTACAACAATTAATAAAACTATTGCAAAAATACCTTTATTAGGAAACATTTTAGTAGGAGAAAAGATGGGAGAAGGAGTATTTGGAGTTAGCTTTAAAATAAAAGGTCCACCTGACGATTTAGACACAAGAGTTAACCCAATTAAAACATTAACTCCAAGATTTATTACAAGAACGTTAGATAAAATTAAAAAAAAAACTAATTGATTTTTATTTTAAAGTGTTTTTTCTTTCCAATTGAAAGTTTAAAATAATTATTATCTTTCAATTCAATTTTGGAAAAAACTAGATCTTCATCAATTTTTAAATTATTTATTTTAATTCCATTATTTTTTATTAATCTTTTAATTTCACTTTTTGAACTTTCAATTTTAGTAATTAAAACTATATCAGATATATTTTTATTTTTTATTTCTTTCCTATTTATTTTAAATACTGGCAGTCCTTCATCAGATAGACTATTCGAAAAAATTTTATTTGCTTGCTCTGAACATTTTTTTGACTCTTCTTCACCATGAAGCATGGCGGTTGCATGGTTAGCTAATAAAATTTTAAGGTCATTAATATTATTTTGTTTTTTGCTTTCGATTTCTTCAATTGAAATATCAGTAAATATTTTTAAAAATTTATGGGTATCATTATCATCAATATTTCTCCAAAACTGCCAGTAATCATAAGGTGATAATAATTTCCTATCTAACCATATAGCTCCACTTTCAGTTTTTCCCATTTTTGCACCTGTTGCTAGTGTAATTAATGGTGTTGTAAGACCAAAAACTATTTTTGATGAGTGTCTTTTAATTAATTCAACCCCATTAACAATATTACCCCATTGATCTGAACCTCCAATTTGTAACAAACAATTATGTTTTTTATTTAACTCTAAAAAATCATAGGCTTGTACAATCATATAATTAAATTCCATATAGCTTAAAGATTGTTCTCTTTCTAAACGTAATTTTACACTATCAAAACTTAACATTTTATTGATAGTAAAATGCTTTCCAATATTTCTCAAAAAAGAAATATAATTTAAATTTTTTAACCAATCAAAATTATTCACAAAAATCGGAGATGTTGCTTTGTCTTTAGTATTCAAAAACTGTTTTAAAATTTTTTCAATATTTTTTATATTTTTTTCTATAACTTTTTCGTCTAAAATTTGTCTAGTTTTGTCCTTTCCTGATGGATCACCTATTCTTGTGGTACCCCCACCTAATAAAACTATTGGTTGATGCCCATGTTTTTGAAGTAATCGCAGACACATTATTTGAAGCAAACTTCCAACATGAAGACTTTCTGCAGTACAATCAAAACCAATATATGCTTTTATTTTTTGACTATTTAAAGTTTTGCCTAATTCTTTATCATCAGTACACTGATAAAAATATCCTCTATCATGGAATTCTTGTAAAAATTTATTCATAT
>CETH01044542.1_pt1 | contig 15504 bp, 16 predicted proteins | sample 361461 | NCBI WGS metagenome assembly CETH01 (sample SAMEA2622695, study PRJEB7988) | marine metagenome | isolation source: saline water (ENVO:00002010), including
TTTTGACAAACCTCTTCAGCCCAAACCTGAACCATATCTTCTGGAACTTCATATGGCCCACACATAGCTGTAAGATACGCTACAGCCCCTTCAATTGAATCAGGATTAAGATATCCCTGAGCTGCAACTTTAGTATTTCCTCCATGTCTCCCTTGGGGAGCTTTTTCCAGAATGATCACCTTAGCACCTAAATCACTAGCAGTAATTGATGCTGCCGCACCTGCTCCACCAAATCCAACAATTACTATTTCTGCTTCTGTATCCCAATTTGATGGAACGGTATATTCACTTGTCATTTAATGCCTCACTTTATTATCTTTGTTGAGTGTGGTTAGTCTAGCTTAACTAGTTTCATAAAATCAAGAGATAAACACTATAGCATGTATGAAAAAAGTGAATTATACTTTTAGAATATTTCTATATATAAAACTTGATAATTAACATGGATAGATAATTGGATAATTCATTCAAAGTTATGGCATTTTATGAATTTGCTAAAATTGATAACTTGTCGTCGATAGCAAACAGTATTTATTCCTTTTGTGAACAAGAAAATATTCGTGGGACCGTTATTATAGCCCCAGAAGGTATTAATGGAACGCTTGCTGGATTTATTTCTTCAATTGATAAATTTGCTGAATATGTAACCAGTCTAGGTTTTAAAAACCTAAATACAAAGTATTCTCTCGCAGAAATCATGCCTTTTTATAGGTTAAAAGTTAAAGAAAAAAAAGAGATCATCACAATGCTTGGATCTTCAATAGATCCTTCAACCCCAAGAGGAGAAATGGTCTCCCCAAATGAATGGAATAAATTAATAAATCAAAATGACACCATTGTGATTGATGTACGAAATGAATATGAAAGCAACATTGGCTCATTTAATAATGCATTAAAACCCAATACTGAATCCTTTCTTGAGTTTAAGGAATATATAGATGAAAAATTATCTGACTCTAAGGACAAAAATATAGCTATGTTCTGCACAGGTGGAATACGATGTGAAAAAGCATCTTATTATATGAAGTCACAAGGTTTTGAAAATGTATTTCAACTCAAGGGTGGAATATTAAAATATTTAGAGGATATCGATGAAAAAAACAGCTTTTGGGAAGGTGAATGTTTTGTTTTTGACAACAGGGTATCTGTTACACATGAATTAGAAAAAGGAACGTATGATCTATGTCGAGGATGCAATAATCCCATTTCTTTGCAGGATAAACAAACTAATAAATATGAAAAAGATGTATCGTGCCCTAAATGTTATGAATTCTTATCGCAAGATAAAAAAAATCGGTCTAGAGAACGATCAAAACAAATTCAACTCTCAGAAAAACATAATCGACCGTATCCTTACAGAGATTTAACAGTGGATAGATATTTACAACAGTAATAATAAATTGTACCTTTAGATGTCTTGTAATTATATGACGAAATCACTAAATTATTAAAAATAGTTTTGAACAACCTTTTGTGATATAATTCACAAAAAAATTATTATAGGAGAATTTTACTTGGTAACTATTGTCCCTGGACCATTCACACGAGAAGGGAAAGAAGCTGCGGTTCAAAAAGAAGTTCGCGAAAACTATGATATATACTTCGAAAAAGCAGCTAAAACCCGTCTATGGTTTCCTGAAAAATTAAAAGAACGTGATGAAATGGAAAAGTATGGTCATATGATCACTGATGACACAAAGGAAATTCTTTTTGGATTTATGGGTGTGGAATCTATAGTTGATGATTATGTTTTTGGGGGTATAAAAGCTGCAGGTAATAGCTTAACCACAGCCCAACTATATATTCAATGGGGATACGAGGAAAGCCGTCACGGTAAAACCTTCCAAACTTCTCTCATTGATTCTGGTTTGGCGACTAAAGAAGAAACAGACAAATTTATAGCAGAAACGCAGGAATATCACTGGACATTTGAAGAACAAACTGGTTACCAGGCAACACCTCTTCTTGCTTCTGCATATGCAATTTTTCAAGAAAGACAAACTCGTTGGAACTATACACAAACTAGGGTGAAAATATGGGAAGAATACGGTAGCCCCAGAGCTAAAGATGGTAGCCGAATTTATCCTGCTATATCTGGCGCAATAGGGTTCCCTGAAAGAGATGAAGGTGCTCATGAGGCTAACTTCACCAATATAGTTCGTATATATATGAAATATTTTCCTGACCAAGCATTAGACGCTTTAGCAAAAGTATCCAATCATTACAAAATGCCTGTCGTTCAACTTCCAAATGCTGAGGAATTTATTAGATGTACACTTGCTGCTGGCTTAGGAAATCCTCGTACAGTGATTAATGATGTAATGAATCCTTGTTTAAATAGAATGGGATTAGAAAGTCGACAAGCATTAAAAACTGCAATTAAAAATTTCAATCTTTTATCTGAAGACGCCATTGTACATGTTGAAGGTAAACCATTAGAGGGAATAGTACCTGACGAAACAAGTGAGGTTTATACAATGCTATCTAGTGGTGAATTTGTTTTAGACGAAAAACCTCAAGACAGTTAATTTTTAGGTAACCCATTATGTCTGTAACAACTCTTAATGGCATAGATATATTTTATGAAATTGCAGGTAACGGCCCCCCTATTATATTTATCCATGGTGGTTATGGTGGTGCGGATTCAACTGTAATTCCAAGAGATGATTCATGGCTTCCTAGTTTAAGTGAAAGTAACACCATCATTACTTATGATCGTCGATCTGCTGGTAGATCAAGTTATCCAAATGAAATTCATTCTCTTGATATGCTTACTACTGATTTACGAGAACTTATTTTATATCTAGACCTAAAAAAACCTACAATCATTGGCTCATCTGCAGGAGGACCAATATCTTTAAATTATACTCTCAATTTTCAGGATGATGTCGAAAAATTAATATTAGTTAATACCAGTTCTAGACTTTGGAAAAATAATTATAGAACGAATGCATGTATCGAATTAAAAAGTCGTCATAAAACTCTAGACGACCTTGGCCCAGATAAAGCATTCGAAATTCTACGAAATGAACCATCGTTATTATCCTTATATTTACCACCAGAGGGATCTGGTCCGATTCCTGAAGAAAGAAAACCTATTGTTGCTACAAGAAATCAAGAGATTAAAAAACTTACAAGTTCTTTAACAGATAATGCAAAAGCGATATACGCTATGGGTATATTACGAAATCAATTTGCATATGCAGATTCAGATTTATCTTCCAGACTAAACGAAATAACTATACCAACACTGGTTATACATGGAGATTCAGATAATCAAGTACCATATCCTCTTGGTAAAGAGCTTTCTGAACAAATTCTAAATTCACAATTAGTAACAATACCAAACGCTGGACATTCCCTAATGTATTGGGACAAAACAATAGAGTCAATTAAATCTTTTTGTAATCCAGATTAGAATTTATCTATCTATCCAGGCATTTGTTTTAGTGATTTTAATGTTGATAATAATTGTATGACGACTTTCCATTAATAACTGAGCAAATTTCCTACCCTCAGTATAACCATCATATTTAGTACAAACCTGAATTATTTTATTTGGATCAGCAGGATCGCTAATCTCGGCAATTCCATTAAATATTACGTATTGATAAGGCCTTACACTATTAGCAATAGATAATGAAACGTTTGGATTTTTTTCAATATGTTGAATTTTTTTGGATTTAATATTACTTATTAACCATAAATTACCATCTTCATATTTAAACCAAATTGGCACTGGGAATGGATGGTTGGATTCATCTAAAACTGTAAGATGTGCTATATATGGTTGTTGTAAAAATTGTTCTATTTCGGTCTTATTCATTTTTGCCATATGTGTACCTAACATATTGATTTTAAGTAAATTTTCTATATTCTACATAAATATAAAACATATTCGGGAGGATTGATATGACAATTTCTGCACTCATCTCAATAGATATGGAAGGTATAAGTGGTATTGTAGATACTGATCAAACAAATAGATACCGAGGTCAAGATTATCAACATATGCGAAATATTATGACTCTCGAAGGAAATGCAGCTATTGAGGGATGTTTTGAAGGTGGTGCCGATAGAGTCCTCATAGCTGATAGCCATGGATCATTTAGAAATTTACTACCTGATCTAATAGATCCTAGAGCTGAATTGATTACTGGAGCTCCTAGACCTCTCTGCATGATGGAAGGTGCAGATCAAAACATTGATATTGCACTTTGTATTGGTTATCACAATAGGCCAGGCGAACCTGGAGTACTAAGTCATACAATTCGTGGATCTAGTGTCATACAAAATATCTCTATTAATAATATACCGGCAAGTGAGTTTGATTTAAATCTTGGAATTGCAGGTCAATATAATGTACCAATCGGCTTGATTAGTGGTGATACAGATATAATTAGAGAAGCTAAAAAAACTGTACCAAATATAATTGGGGTATCTGTTAAAGAAGCAATTAGCACACATTCTGCTATTTCATTATCTCCTCAAAATGCTTGTGAACTGATAAAAAAGAGTTCAAAAGAATGTCTGGAAAATTATTCTATTTTCAAACCTAAGATTTATGAAAATGTTAAACTATCTGTTGAATTTTCAAATGACCTGATGGCAGATCTTGCCTGTTATATTCCAGAAATACAACGTGAGAATCGCAAAACTATATCATACGAATCTGATGATTTTGTTAGTGCATTTAAACTCATATACGCAACTATTCTTTTAGCTGGAACATTAACATAATAAACTATGTTTAACAGTCCATTAGGCTCACCCTCATGTAAATTGTGATAAAATTTCTGGATGAAGAATTTAATTAATGAATTACAGGACGCTATATCTCAAAAAAGCTGGATTAAAACCCTAATAGTTAATGTGATGTTGTTGTGGGGTATGGGTATGGCATTTTCGATTTCACCAATCGCTGCAGCCGCTATATTTTGTTCAGTTGTATGTCCTATAGTATTGGTTATCTTGGGGAATAATTACGCTATACCATTTTTTGGATTAGGATTTATATGGTTTATATATTCTGTAGTTATATATTCATAGATTCTATTAATTAACTAGTAATTATATAAATATATTATAAGAAGTGTTCTATCGGATTCTATTAGTCAAAGTTTTATAAATCGTGAAGAATTTCTATGACCCTTTTTAGTTAATATTGTTATACAAACTGTTATACGGAGAATAAATGAAGATTTCTATCAATGGTTAGATCATTGTAATTAGGTTATTTTAAATATAAAATATCATGAATCAGCGCCTGTAGCTCAGTGGATAGAGCATCGGTCTTCGGAACCGAGTGTCGTGGGTTCGAATCCCTCCAGGCGTGCCATAAAAATTATAATTTATTTAATGAGGTTTTGAAATTTATGGAAGGTCACGCAGAACATATTATTCAGTTAATGTTACAACTAGCAATCATATTTATTGTAGCAAAATCAGCTGCTGAAATAGCAGTAAGATATATAAAAGTCCCACCTGTTCTTGGTGAACTATTTGCAGGAGTTATCATTGGACCCTTTGCCTTAGGAGCAATTGCGTTAGGTTCTTTTGGGCCCTTATTTCCTGGAGACCATGGTCATGAAATACCTCCAGAAATAAATTTTCTTGGTCAGGTTGCATCATTGGTCCTCATGTTTGTTGTTGGTATAGAAACAAACCTAGAACAATTTCTCAAATATGCAAGAAAGTCTTTTTTTATTGCAATTGGTGGAGTAGCTGTTCCCTTTACAGTAGGAGCAAGCTTAACTGTATTGTTTGGATTTGCAGAATCATTTATGAGTATTCAAGCTTTATTTATAGGATCGATATTGACCGCAACATCGATTGGAATTACTGCACGTATTCTTAAAGACCTCGGAAAGTTAGATGGTGCTGAAGGTATTACTATCTTAGCTGCTGCTGTATTCGATGACGTTTTCGGAATATTGGTTTTAGCAATAGTTATAAGTTTAAATGAAACCCAAACTATTTCATCGTCAAATATCTTAATCATAGCTGTACAAGCTGTTGGAATTTGGCTAGCAATAACTGCTTTAAGTTTCCTTTTATCAAATCCTCTTTCAAAGTTTATTTCTGGATTTAATACAGAGGGAGCCTTGGTAGCCATACCATTAGGATTAGCACTTATTTGTGCAGCACTGGCAGAACATTTTGGCCTCGCAATGATTATCGGTGCTTATTCTTTTGGATTAGGAATGTCTAATTCAAAAATTAAACATGAAATAGAACATCAATTACATAATATTTACAACCTATTAGTACCAGTATTTTTTGTTGTAATGGGTATGATGGTAGATCTTTCAGCTATCAGTACTCCAGTTTTAGTTTTTGGTATTGTTTTATCTCTAACTGCTACACTCGACAAATTAATAGGTAGTGGAATTCCTGCCTTTTTCTCTGGTTTCAATAGAATAGGTTCTCTCCGAATAGGTGTAGGTATGATACCTAGAGGTGAAATTGCATTAATTATTGCTGGTATAGGTTTATCAAAAGGAATAATTGGTACAGATCTATTCGGTGTTTCAGTAATTATGACAATGTCTACAACGATTATTGCTTCTATCATCCTACCTAGATTATTTAAAAACAACCAAGATGGAATAAAAAAATAATATAAAACAGGAGATAAATTATGGACTATAAATGGATTGATCATATTGTTATTGCGGTCAAAGATTTAAACCAAGGCATTTCAAATTATCAAAATGGAATGGGTATGGAGTTAGAACGTACAGATGTGTCTGAAAAACTTGGTATTAAACAAGCTTTTTTCAATCTTGGAAACGGTACTCATATTGAACTTGTTGAACCACTTGGTCCAGAAACCCCGGTTGGACGTAAAATTGAAAGATCAGGGGAAGGTGTACATCTAGTTGCTTTGGCTGTTGAAAATATAGAACAATCAATAAAAGAATTGGAGTCTAACGGAGTACAATTAATTGGCGCTGATAATCCTAAAGGACAGGTATTTTTGCATCCTAAATCAACAAATGGTGTTCTTATCCAAATTGTTGAAAAATAATATACAACAGTAAAAGGAGCATTTTATGACTAAAACATTTACCGGTGTACATTGGATGCTTGCAACTCCATTTTTAGATAATGAAGAAGTAGATGTAAATTCAATTTCAAACCTTATGCAAAAAGCATATTCTTCTCGATGTGAAGGCGTCGTAGTACTTGGAGTTACAGGAGAATCAGCTCGTCTAACAGATGAAGAAAGACAAATTATCACAAGTGAAGTTATTAATAGTGCTAATGGTTTATCTGTTACTGTTGGGACAACTGCAGCAAGTACTAAAGCAACAATAAAATATAGTCAAGAGGCTGAAAAATTGGGAGCATCTGCTGTCATGATTTCTGCTCCACCTATGGGTAAACCAAACTTAGGAGCTTTACTTACCCATTATGAAAAAATTGCAGAATGCATAGATATTCCCATTGTTGTTCAAGATTACCCACAAACCTCTGGGGTTCATATGCCTCCCCAATTTATATCACAATTAGCTGAAAAAATTCCCCAAGTAATTTACCTTAAACTAGAAGACCCTCCTACCCCAAGCAAAATTACTGCTATAAGAAATCTAACTGGCGATAAGTTATCTATTTTTGGTGGATTAGGTGGAGTATTTTTATTAGACGAATTGAATCGAGGCTCCTCTGGTGCAATGACAGGATTTGCTTACCCAGAAGTTCTGGTCGATATCTATACAAATGTAGCTAATGGTAATTTGCAAGAAGCTGAAAGTATATTTTTTAGATATTTACCAATGCTATTATTTGAATTTCAAGAAGGAATCGGTATTTCAATAAGAAAATATGCCCTTCATAATCGTGGTTTGATAAGTAGCTATAGAGTTAGACATCCTGGCCCGGAATTAAGTCAAGAAACTAAAGATGAATTTCATGATTTACTTACAAAACTAGAAGTACCGTACTAATAAAACAAGAAAAGTGAACGGAGACACTATGAGTAAAATCAAAATTGTTTTTATTACAAATCTACCAAAACATCTGGCTGAAGTGATAGCAACATACACTCCAGAAGGTTTTGAAACAACTATTATTAACGAGGGTATTGATAGTGAGAACACTCATAAAATTGTTGAAGATACTGAATTTATAATAGGTTATGGTATTGCTCTCCCAGATTCTCTGATTAAATCAGCAAAAAACCTCAAACTTATACAACTTTTGAGTGCTGGATACGATCGCATGAATTTTGAATTATTAGCAGAATTGAATATTTCCTGTGCAAATAACGGTGGAGCAAATTCTTGGGCAGTTGCAGATCATGCAGTGTTACTTATGTTGGCTCTATATAAAAAACTTACTTTAAGTGATAAAGGCGTACGAGAAGGTAATTGGAGAGGTGTTGTTGATGGATTTAATACCTATGAAATGGCAAATAAAAAAGTAGGGATTTTCGGTATTGGAAATATAGGAAAAAAAGTTGCTAAACGAGTTCAAGGATTTGATTGCATTGTTCAATATCATGATAAATATCGTTTGTCTGAAAAAGAAGAGGAAAGTCTAAATTTATATTACGTAGAACTTGAAGAATTATTTAAAACATCCGATATAATATCACTACATACACCTTTAACGAACGAAACTAAAGGAATAATAAATACTCAGCAATTATCATTAATGAAAAGTTCTGCAATTTTGATAAATACTAGTCGTGGACCAATTGTAAATGAACCAGACCTTATCAAAGCATTACAAAATAATACCATTGCTGGAGCAGGGTTAGATGTAATGAACACTGAACCTATAGAAAAAGATAATCCTTTACTAGAATTAGACAACACAATAGTTACTCCTCATAGTGCAGGAACTACATGGGATACATGGTTTAGAAGAGCTGAGTTTGCTTACAATAATATAAAAAGTGTCCATGAGGGCAATGCTCCACAAGGAGTGGCTAAAAGTTATGAAAATTAAATATAAAGGAAATACTTATGGACTCTGCAGCAACCACTAAAAGAAAACAATATAAAAAATTACTTGAATCGAAAGATATACTTATTGGTCCTGGAGTTTATGATGGATTCAGTGCTAGATTAGTAGAACATCTGGGATTTGAATCTGGATTTATTTCAGGAGCAGGTTTAAGTGAAAGTGCACTCGGAATGTCTGATGTCGGGGTAATGGGACTTGAAGAAAACCTTTCTCGGTCAAGAGCTATGGTAAATTGTACAACTATTCCTTTGCAAGCTGATGCTGATACTGGTTACGGTAATGCAGTTAATGTTCACTTTACGGTCAAACAATTTGAACAATCAGGTGTATCAGGAATTATGATTGAAGATCAAGTATGGCCTAAAAGATGTGGCCATATGAAAGGTAAAAACGTTATTAGTAGAGAAGAAGCTACCCAAAAGATTCGTTCTGCAGTTGAAGCACGTGAAGACCCCAATTTCGTTATCATGTCACGTACAGATTCTTTCGCAACTGACGGTATTGAAGAAGTTATCAATCGTCTAAAAGCATTTGAAAGTGTTGGATCTGATCTCTTATTTGCAGATGCTCTATTATCTCTGAAAGATATGGAGAAAGTTGTGAATAATGTATCTAAACCATTAGCAATTAATATGGGATTTGGCATTAGATCAAGGTCTACAACTCCTTTAATTTCAGCCCAAGAATTAGAGAACATAGGAATATCCGCAGTAATTTATCCAAGGCTACTTACAGGCGCAGCACTTACTGGTATGAAAACAGCTTTGGGTATCTTAAAAGAATCTATAAAAACAAAATCTCTTATTGAGCGACCCGATTTAGTATCATCATTTGAAGAAATTAATAGCCTTACAGGTATAGACATGCTTAATGAACTAGAAGAACGTTATGCCCATAATTAATATTATTATGAGTACATAATTCCACCATTTACTAGAAACATTTGCCCGGTGATATATGACGCGTCTTCTGAGGCTAGAAAGGCACATAATGCCCCAAATTCATCTGGATCTCCTAATTTTTTCATAGGAATTTTTGAAATCCATCCACCATACCATTCTTGTCCAACTTCTTCCTTAAGTTGTGTATAATATGGCCGTCGTGGAGGGGTATCCATATGTCCTGGAGCAACATTATTACAAGTAATCCCTTGATCAGCAAATTCAGTAGCTATAGATCTAGTAAAACCAACAGCACCACCTTTACCAGCAACAGTATGAGCTGCAAAAGGGCTTCCTCGTAAAGATGCATGTCCAGTAATATTAATTATTCTTCCCCATTGGTTTTTTACCATATGTCTTATAAAAGTTTGGGTACAATAAAAAAAACTATGTAGATTAATCCCTATTATTTGATGCCAATCCTCATCAGTCATATCTAAAAACGGAACCATTGCACTTGTACCAACATTATTTACTAATATATCTACACCGCCAAATTTTTCATGAACTGTTTCTGACATTTTTAAAACATCATCTTTTTTTGATACTTCTGCCTGAACTACTAAGGATTGAACTCCAAGGTCTTCAATTTCTTTAGCAACCTCAATTGCTTCATCTTCACTATCACGATGATTAATAACAACATTTGCACCACTTTTTGCTAAAGAAATTGCAATTGATTTTCCTAGACTCCTACTAGAACCTGTTACTAAAGCTGTTTTACCTTTTATAGACATTACTTCCCTACCTAGCAATTAAATAAATGAAATTATATAAATCTTATCAAAATTTTTTATACAATGTTTTTTAGAATTGTGATTTTATTTACATTTCATTTTATTTATGCAACTATTTCGTAAAGGTAATCGTTAATTGAATCGAAAATCACTAAATATAACTGAAAAACAAAACAAAAAGTCTGGGTTTAGATTTCATACTTTTACTTCCTTACAATATCACGATTTCCGATTCCTCATAACAAGTACATTTTTTACATCTGCTGGTAACTGGATACAACAAGTAACTCTAGGTTGGTTAGCATATGAATATACTAATTCTGCTTTCTTAACAGGTGCCGTAACTGGTATAAGGGCATTGCCTTTTCTTTTTATGGGTCCAATTGCAGGAGTTATCACCGACAGAATGGACAGAAAAAGGTTATTGATATCTGTACACCTATTATTATCACTCCTGGGGCTATCATTTGCCTTACTTATATATTCAGGCAATCTTCAAACATGGCACATATTTGTATTTTCAATGTTAAGTGGAGCAGGTTGGGCGTCTGGTAATCCCGTGCGTCAGGCATTAGTTCCTAATTTAGTACCACAAAAAGATCTTATGAATGCAATTGCACTCAATTCCGCTGCTTTTAATATAACAAGAATGCTTGGACCAGCAGTAGGAGGTATATTAATCGTAGCTGTAGGCCCTGCAACCAATTTTTTTATTCAAGCAATATCGTTTTTTCTCGTAACGTTAATTGTTCTTCCTATAAGAATACCCAAAAACAACATCATAGAAACATCAAAGCATTCCTTTTCAGAAGACTTCATTGAAGGTGTAAGATATGTTGTTAAAGAAAAAACGACTCTAGCATTAGTTCTATTGGCTTTAGTTCCCTCAATTTTTATGATGCCTTTTACACAAAGCCTTATGCCTGTTTTCTCCAAAGATATATTAAAAGTAGATGCAAATGGCTTAGGATACATTTTATCTTCTATGGGTCTAGGTGCTTTTATTGGAACATTAATTTTAGCTAGTCTTGGTAATTTTACGCATAAGGGTAAAATGTTATTTGTTATTGGTATTTTAGCTGGCTTATCATTAATTGTTTTTTCACAAACCAAATTATTAATTTTCTCAATGATAATAATTATATTCCAAGGTGCTTTTCAAATGATTTATCATTCAACAAATAATACAATTATTCAAACTATTACCCCAAATTCTATGAGAGGCAGAGTTATGAGTATATACATGCTAGACCACGGTTTAATGCCAGTAGGTGCACTCATTGCTGGAGGTATTGCTCAATTTTATGGTGCTGACATAGCAATATTAATAGGTGGAACAATAACGTTTACTCTATTTATACTAGGTATATTTATTTTTAAACCTTTATGGAATTTTAAAAGCTAAGGTTTCAATCTTTCTTCTATAGCTAACTGTAAAGCCTCATGATTCAAGGAGCCTATCAATATGTTCGTACCATCCTTAAAATTGATTAAAACTCCTTCATTACCACTAACATTATATGCTTTCCCTTTAACTCCATATCGTATGCCCCATCCACCATAATGTTTTATTGGTTTGTATGTGCAAGCTTCTACGGATTCTATATCATCAAATTTAAATTCAACCCAACTCCTATGAAAAAATCTAAATTTAACAGATATAGCATATTCATTTACTTCTGTATCTAAATGTATACAGTATAAAAAAATTGGTAGCCAAAAAGTTAAAATGAAAATTAACAGTAATACAATATATGATGATCCAGAAAGTATTAATCCTAACAATGGTAAAAATAACAAAACTGGTCCCAAGAATGCACTTCCCCATACCCACCATTGATTGAATCTTTGACGTTCGGAATAATATACAGTCTTCATCATCAATCGAGTTCCCAGTCTTTGTAATACTTATTCAAATTTTTCATAGAACTAATAATCAATGGAGAAACATTAGCAGATGATAACAAATCTGAATATCTTTTTCTCAATTTAGGGTAAGTAAAAAGTATGTGTGTAATCATATCAAAATTGAATTCTTTTGTTGCTCCATCCAAACGTCCTGGACGATTTGAATCATTTTTTATCGCCCTTGCGACATACCGATAAACACATGATATAACTGAAGAATCCAACCAAATAACAGAATCTGATTTATCAAATCTTTCTATCATGCAAGAACTATAATTACCTTCTATAATCCAACTTTTACCACTTAATAGCTTATTATGATCTTGTATAAACTCTTCACTAGGCCGTCTTACCCAGTTGGTATTTGGATGAAATGCTAATTGATCTAGATGAAAACATGAAACTTTTAATTTTTTCGCCAAGTATTGTGCTAAAGTAGATTTCCCACTATTACTAGTACCAATAATACTTATCTTTTGACCGAGTTCATTTAGTGGTTTCATTCTTATCCAAATTCTAGCGCTTGAACAAACTGGCGGGAGTGCGAGGGAGTCGAACCCACCTCTCAACGGGAAGCCGTCAAGACAACGGAGTTGAAGTCCGCAGAAGCCACCGGGCCCCATCCACTCCCAAATGGCAATTGTAAGAATTATCGATTATAAAGCTTCTTCTAAACGCTTCTTTAGTACAGCTTTCGGTACAGCACCGACAACCTGATCAACAACCTTTCCATCTTTGAAAACTAATAAGGAAGGTATACTACGAATCCCAAAGCTAAGAGAAGTTTGTGGATTGGTATCAACATCTACCTTTGCAAACTTGACTTTTCCATCAAATTCTTCTGCAAGTTCATCAACAATTGGTGCTACCATCTTGCATGGTCCACACCAATCAGCCCAAAAGTCGACAAGTACAGGTGTGCTTGAATCGATTACTTTTTCTTTAAAATCACCATCAGTAACTGGTTCGGGGTGTGCCATCTTTTTTCTCCTAAAAAATTGAATAAATAAACGCTACTTTCCTGATAGTTTAATATTACTAACTATAATGGTCAAACAAAATATGAACATAAATAAAAAGAATTAGGATATAATTAAATATTATGGCATCTTAAAGCTGTTATAATAATTTTGATTTTTTAATTGGTGTGAAACAAATAGTTGTATGATAAATCTATCGCTCGATATTAATAACGAAATCAATAAATCTATTTTAGGTGATGTTAAATCTGACTCATACTCAAAATGGATGTATAGTACTGATGCTTCTATTTATCAAATGGAACCATTAGGTATAGCACTACCAAAAAATGCTGAAGATGTAGCAGAAATTATTCGCATATGCTCAGAAAGCAAAACTATATTTCTACCCCGTGGAGGTGGAACTAGTCTTGCAGGACAAACGGTAAACCACGGCATAGTTATAGATTTTACAAAATATATGAATAAGGTTTTAACGGTAAATCCTGAAGAACGCTGGGCAATTGTACAACCAGGAATCACTATAGATGAATTCAATGCTCACCTAAAACCCTATGGACTATATTATACACCTGACCCTACAACAAAAAGTCGAGCAACTATAGGTGGATCTTTAGGAAATAATTCATGTGGAGCTCATTCTGTGGTATATGGAAAGACTTCAGATCAAGTCCTTGAGCTTGATGTAATTTTATCAAATGCTGAGCAAGTTCATTTTCAGGATGTAGAAGGTACAAAACTTGAAAATATTTTAGATTCACAGTCCAATTCATTGGAAAAACGAATTTATTCTGAAACCCTAAAGTTGGCTAAACAACATCAAAAAGAACTCGATTTTCGATATCCCAAAATACAAAGAAGAGTTTCAGGATATAACCTAGATTTCCTTAATGATGGGGGTCCTGTAAATATGTCTAGGATGATTGTTGGATCTGAAGGCACTTTGGGCACAATAACAGCAGCAAAGGTAAAATTAGAACCAATCCCTACACATGTTGGATTGGCAGTAGTACATTTTGCAGATTTGTTTAAATCTATGGAAGCAACTGTAATGATACTTGAACACGGGCCATCGGCTATTGAATTAGTCGATAAAATGATTCTTGATAGAAGTAAAGAATCATTAGGATTTGCAAACCAACAAAGTTTTGTTGAAGGAGATCCAGAAGCAATTTTGCTAGTCGAATTTTTCGGTAGTAATATGAAAGAAGTTGAATCAAAAATTGATAAAATGAATCTAGCCTTAAAACAAAAAAACCTTTCGTATGCTTCGATAAAAGCTCTAACTGCTACTGAGCAAAAACAAGCATGGGCTTTAAGGGCAGCGGGTCTAGGACTGCTAATGAGCGTTAAGGGTGATTCAAAACCATTACCATTTGTAGAAGATACTGCTGTATCTCCTGAAAAATTACCTGAATATGTACGCAGATTTGATAGCATTGTCCGTAGTCACAACACAACTGCAGGATATTATGGACACGCTAGTGTGGGATGTTTACATATACGCCCAATGATTAATATAAAAACTGAATCTGGTTTACAAGATTTAGTTACTATTTCTGAAGAGATAAGTGATCTTGTACTTGAATTTAATGGCTCACTCAGTGGAGAACACGGGGATGGTATTGTCCGTGGAGTCTGGACTGAAAAAATGTTAGGGCCAACTTTATATCAAGCTTTTAAAGATGTAAAAGCTACATTTGACCCAGATAATATATTAAATCCAGGAAAAATAATTAATACTCCTCCAATGACTGAGAATTTACGTTTAAGTCCATCATATGAATCAAAAGAACCAGAAACATTATTAGATTTTAGTAAAGATGGTGGATTTTCTAGAGCAGTAGAAATGTGTAATGGCGTTGGAGAATGCCGAAAACACCTTACGGGAACTATGTGTCCTTCTTATATGGCAACAAGAGAAGAAAAACATTCAACTAGAGGACGTGCAAATGCTTTAAGATC
>CETH01181823.1_pt1 | contig 15504 bp, 11 predicted proteins | sample 361461 | NCBI WGS metagenome assembly CETH01 (sample SAMEA2622695, study PRJEB7988) | marine metagenome | isolation source: saline water (ENVO:00002010), including
TCACGTTGGCAACGTGATGCTCTACCAGCTGAGCTACTTTCGCAATATTCCAACAATACCACGGTCTAAATTTTATACTAAATATTAATGTATTACAACTTTTTTTATTTTAATGATCAGGATAACCATCACCATCATGATCATGTTTATGTCTTTGAGGCACGCCAAGTTTATTAATTTCTAACTTACCATCATCTACAATTTTTAAAATATCTACATTTCCACTAATATTTTTTCCAAGTTCTATTTTATTAATGACAATTTTATTAATAGCATTCTCTAACCTTTGATTTGCCTCTTCAATTCTAGACTGATAAAGGAAAACTCTCTTAAGTGCTGAAGGATTATCCTTAAACAATTTTTCTAAATCAACAAGCATATCTCCTTTTTTCATTTTATCTAACCTACTATTAGAATCTTTTATAGTCCTATCACACCACGCTATATCTGTAAACTCCAAATCAGAATCATTAATTTCTAAATCAAATTTATATAAAATTTTTCCCTTATCTCCTAATGTATATGTAGGTATACCATTACCACCATCAGATGACCTTTGCTTATTACGACTTCTAATAATCATTGATAAATCAAGGTTTAATGCTTTTAATTGTTTCATATCTAAATCATTTGAGCTAAAAAGCAATACCCTAATATCTGTTTTAAATTTTAAATCATCCATTAATTCTCTTAATACTGATATAGGTTCTTTAACTATTAAACCATCTGATTCAAACACAGAAGACAAACCAATAAATGCAATTTTCATGCCTTTAATTTCTTTGATTATATAGGGCTCAAAAAGTAACTTGCCATTAGAATCAAAAATATTAGATGATATAAATGGGAAACTTGCTTTTTGAGATAATGATTTAATAAATTTCTTTCCTAATGCAAAATCTTTTGAACCAGGAGAAAAAGCAGTACAACCCATTTCATTAAATGAATTTAAGATAATATCTGCATTTAACTTAGCGACTTCTTTGGAAACACCATCATCTATTAAATCACTACTAAAAAACAAATTACCTGCATCAACGACAAAAAGATCATTATCATTGTAATCATTTAATATTGTTGCTTTTCGAGCAAGACCGCCCAAAGGTTTTTTCTTTCAACCACATGGATCTGTTTCACCATGAACATTAGCCGTAGCAATAATACTAAAAGTATTAGCTGAATAAACTAACTGAAAAGATACAAAACATAATAATATTATTTTTTTAATCATTTATCTCTCTTAAATCTAATCCTATATTTTACAATTATTGCGTAGACAATAAAACAAATATCTTGTACTATACGCTTTAACATATACATTCTTTTGTCATAAGATGATGAATCATTTAAATCAGATAACAAACAACCACAATCTATACTTTTCCCTCTTAAATAAGCCTGTCCTATCATTAATACAAACATAATTAATAGAGAAATAGAAATAATAGAACTGATATCAACAAAAATACCCAAAATAAGCAATACACCAATTAAAAATTCAAAATATGGTAAAAATAATGCTATTAAATTCTCAAAACCAAAAGGGACAATATCATAATTTTGTATAACACCAGAAAATAATTTAGGATCTAAGATTTTATCCCAACTAAAATATATAAAAATAAAACCTAAAATCATTCTAGATATGATGGGTATAAGGTACCTATAGGAATCATTAAAATAAAAAATAAATATAAATATAATGGATATAAAAATTAAATAATCGATGAAATCAAAAAAAGTTTTTTCAGGTTCAATATTTTTTTGTAAATCGCTTGAGTCTACAACCTTAATTGGATATTTTGAATTTTTCCAAACAGGATAACCCTCTTCAAAATAGAATATAGTTATATCCTCATGGAAAAAATCAGATTTAGACATAGAATAAGCCCAATCTTCACTAAGCGAGCAACCTTCTCCGCTACAATAAACAACTAAAAATTTTTCAACCCAATTATCACCATTGCTATTATTTTTTACAGCAACAGATAAAGCTAACGAGTCTAATAATTCTTCATACTCAAAATCAAAAACATTATCATAAGGGATATTTAAAGAACCTAAAACATGTCCATCATTAAACTCATCAATATCTCTAGCATCAATAAATATAGCAGTATTACTATCATACATTTCTTTAGCAGAATCTATATTAATTAATATTGGTCCAGAAGAAGATACAGATACCTTTTTAGATTTATTTAAATTAATTAAATGATAATCTTCAATAGTGAAATATCTAATAAATCCAAATATAATAGATAGACCAAAAATATATAAAAATTGTTTAATTAAACTATTCATATATTAAATTTAATGTTTCTTTTATTATAAAGTTTCAACAAAAAGTTAATTAATATTAAGCTTTTTGTTTGAGAAATTAATAATAAAAAATAAATTACGAAGCTATACAATTAATATTTTGGGGATATAGCTCAGTTGGGAGAGCGCTTGAATGGCATTCAAGAGGTCAGCGGTTCGACCCCGCTTATCTCCACGTAACAGTTTAAAGATTTAAGGAGAATTAAACAATGAATATGACTTCAATAAGAGAAAAATCTAAAATATTCCTATGGATTTGTTTAGTAGGTTTCATACTATCGCTTGTAGGTGTAATGGGTACATCAGGCCAAGGATTCCTTGGTGGTGCTAGCCTTACTTCACTATTTTCCAACTCAGTTAATCCTGCATTACATGTAGGTAAAGTTGGTGATAAAAGTATTAGTAGAAGAGCTTTCTTAACAGAGCTTCAAATTCAACGTAATACACAAAATCAATTCCAAATAAGTACAACTGAGCAATACTACATTGGAAGAGCTTGGGAGTCTATCATACAAAATACAATAACAAATAGTAAAATTGAAGAATTAAACCTTAAAACACAAAGCGAAGAATTAAAGCATTATTTATTAAATTCTCCACCTAAAGCATTAGAAGATTTTTTAGTACAAAATAATATATTTAAATCAGATGAAGGTATATTCGATTTAATATCATATCAAAATGCTATAAAAAATAATATTTCATGGATGCCAGATTCTTTAATTAATATTTTTACAAATTATGAATTCAGATTAAGAAATGAGCAAATACCTAGATCTAAATTGCAACATTTATATAGCTTATTAAGCATAGTACCTAATGATAAAATAAAAGAAGAATATGTCAATAGTAATTCTAATTACAACATAGATATCTTATCAATAGACTATACAAAAATAAATGATAATGAAGTAGAAATAGATGAACAAAGTATTATGAATTATTATAATAATAACCTTGAAGATGATTTTACTAATCCAGCATCTGTTACCGTTGAATATATAATGTTTGAAAACATTACCAATGAAGATGATTCTCTTGAAATTATTTTCAATGAAGAGCAAAGACAAAGAGCTGATGATTTTGCATTTAATGCAAGAGAAGATATGTTAGGATTTGATGCTGCACTTGATAATGATTCTCTACAAATTACAGGTACACTCACCCTATATGAAGACTTTGCTAATAATTCAGGATTACCAATTAATATGGGCTATAACAGATCTATTATTCGTTTTGCTTTTGATAATCCAATAAATACAGTTTCAGATAAAGTAACTACACAAAATGGAACAGCTGTATTTCGTATTGTAAACAAAAAAGAATCTTATAATAAAACGATAGATGAAGTTAGAGATGAAATAACTAACAATCTTAAAAAGGAATTTAAAAAAGATTTTGCCATTAATTTAATGGATAATAAAGATTGGAGCGAAATACAAAACATACTCAATCCTGAACCTAGTAAAATTATAAATAATCCATTTAATAACGATGTTGAAAAAATCAAAAATTTCCAAGAAAAAAATGGACTAGATAGTGATGGTAAATGGGGTCCAGCCTCACAAAAAAAATATAAAGAAACAATTATTGAAGAAGATAAAAAAAATCAAATAGTTGTATGGAACAAGGGTGAAGAATCAAGCTTAAATGGTAGCTTTAAAACATTCGGGAAAAACTATAAAATAATGGGGTCCTTATCTGTCATGGATGAAGGAGATTTATCTAAAATAATAGAATCTAGCAATAAGTTATATATAGTAAAAATTAATAATATCACTTATAGCGAAGAGGACATTGATGATATTAAATATAAATCAATACGAAATAAATTAATAAGCACAATGTCAAATACGATTTTTAATAGTTGGATTCAATACATGCGAAAGAATATAGAAATAATAGATATTAGGCATAAATCAATATAATTATTATTTAATACTACCTAATATCCGATAGCTAATAGATTCTATAGTACAGCCCCAATGTTCGAGGAGCTTACTTAATGTTGATACCTCTATGTCATTATCTTCTATTTCTAAAATAATGGTACTTGCCATCAATGAGCCATCTATAAATTTAATGCCTGAATGATTATTAAAATCTTTCTTTAATGAATTCATTATTTTAGGACTATTTAGATTATTAACACCAATAACTACTTCAGCTTTATTGTTCTGATAATCATTAAGAATAAATATAGAGGATAGAACTAGTGATATTACAAATATATATTTCAAAATATTCCTATAATATATTACTATATTATAATCATAAATATATATTATAAACAATATTTACTTAAAGTATTTTATTAAGTTAATCTATTCTGGCAATTGACATACCTTCTTTTTCATCAACATTTTTTAATAAGAATATTCCAATTACAAACAATAGTGCAATCATAAGAATAGACCAACGCATGTTTCCCGTATAATGTAAAACCTGTTTAAAAAGTAAAGGTCCCAAAAATGCAGTAGCCTTTCCTGAAAATGCAAAAAAACCATAAAATTCATTTTCTTTATTTTTTGGAATCAATCGCCCCATTAAAGATCTACTTGAAGCCTGGTTAGGCCCCATAAATATTCCAATTAAACAACCTGCAAACCAAAAAAGAGATTCTCCATATACAAACAATGGAGCTAAAAAAGCAATTAAGCATGCAATAACAAATCCAAAATTAGTAATTTGAATAGTCTTTTTTCCACCTAAAAAATCATCAAGAAAACCTAATAAAAAAGCACCTATTCCTGCAAATACATTTAAAACGATTGCAAATAAAAACAATTTTCCTGTATCAAATTTAAATTGATCAGTAGCATATTGTCCTCCAAAAAATATAACTGTAATTATTGCATCATTATATACAATTCTTGCAATTAGGAATCTAGTTAAGTCTTTATATTTTTTGATTTGATTAAATGTTTGACGAATTTGTCTGAACGAATCATCTATTAAATTATTAATATTTTTAGCTTTTTTAGGCTTTTTATTCTCTTTCACATATAAGAATGTTGGTATTGAGAATATTGCAAACCATATAGCTATAAAAACATTAATAATTCTAATATTTTCACCTGTATTTAGATCTAATAATTTACCAGTAAGAGGATTAATAGGATTATCTGGATATACAAATAGAGCATAACAAAGAGCTAGAGCTATAAGCCCACCAATATAGCCAAAAGACCATCCATATCCAGATATTCTACCTATTTTATCCTTAGGAGCAATTTCAGGTAAATATGCATTTAAAAAAACACCACCCATCTCAAAACCAATATTCGCAATACAGAAAAATAGAAGAGCATTAAATACATCACCTTGAACTGGAAAATATAAACAAACAGAAAAAATAATACATATCCACGTCCAAAAAATCAAAAATAATTTTCTATATCCTCCATTATCTGCTATAGCTCCCATTATTGGAGATAAAAAAGCAATAATAAGAGAAGAGATAGTGATTGCCATAGCCCATAGCTCTGTCCCTTCCTTCAAATCACCCGTAAAAATAAATTTAGCAAAAAATACAGAATATATGAATGTAATCGTTATAGTTGTAAAGGGCTGATTAGCAAAATCATAAATTGACCATGAAAAAATAGTTTTCTTGTAAGAATTATTTTCCAATATTATTAACCAATATTTTTTTCAAATCCTTAAAACCGCCATAAGTGAATCTAATAAACATTAAAACAAATAATATAATTGTTACAATAAACAATACTTGCCAACTGAATTTCCAAGTAACTAGACCGCTGATTTCAAAAATATAAGAAACATAACTAGATATAAGAATTACAACTATTAATGATTCTATTAAATAATATTTTTTTAATATATTATCCTGATTCTTCTCTATTTTTTTACATTTACTAGATACTTTCATAAATTTATTATTTTTATCTGGGAAAATAAGAGATCCAATAATCATTAAGGACAGGCTAAAACCAAGCGATAAAAGACCTATAATAGCAGGATTTGCAATATTAATACCCAAAGATAGCCTAATTGGTTCAAGGCCTAAAATAGATGATAGACCTCCTAGTAATGCTAATATTGCTCCTGTAGAACTAGCCTTACTCCAATATAGCCCTAAAACAACTACGGATATAGCACCTGTAAAATATATTGCTCCAGTTATACCAAGGTAATCCCAAATAGCGTCTGTACCTTTATAAAACATTCCCCAATAAAAAACATATATACCCAATACAAAAATAATCAATCGAGTTAACATAATTTTCTTTTTAGAAGACATTTTATTATTTGATAATGGTTCTATAATATCATTAGTAATTATAGTACTCCAACATAACAAATAGCTATCATGCGTACTCATAAATGCAGCCAACATCCCTGCAACCACAATACCTAATAAACCAATAGGAAGAATATTAGATAAATATTTTGGCATTAAAGCCAAAGCATTAGAACCAACATTTCCATTAAAATAAATAAATGCACAAATACCTAAAAAACAAGGAATTATAAATCTTATAAGAAATGAAATAGATGACCATATATATTGATACTGAACCATTTTAACACTTTTAATAGATAATGCTCTAGTGATAGCTGTTGGCCAAATAACTGCACTTACAAACCCAAGAATGACTTGCCAAGATATATAATAAGGCCCCATACTATCAATAGGATTATAAATATCCCTAGATTCTGCTAATTCAACACTTTCTAATAAAAAAAATAAATTTATCCATCCCAACTCATATATAGAAAAAAATACAGCAGATAAAAGACCTACAGATAAAATAACATACTGTATGTAGTCTGTAACTATAACAGATATCATACCACCACTCATAGTATAAATAAGCACTAAAACAATTAATATAAACATTATTACAGTTAGAGTTGAAGCTGATTCAAAACCAAATATAGTTTGTATAAAAATAGCACCTACTTTTAAGAATAACCCCATATTTAGGATCCCTCCTAGAACTAATAGCATAGCACCTAGAATTCTAACTTTTTTACCAAAACGCAATTGATAATATTCTGGTATACTTTTAACTTCAAGAGCCCTTAATTTAACAATAACAAAACCAGTTACTCCAATCACTAAAGTCACTAAAAAAGCAGCTAAACCAATATGGAAAGAAGCAAATAAACCCTTAACACCTGTTTGAGCTGTATACATAACCGTAACTAAACCTAATTCTGTACCAAGCATTGTCACCACAGATAATGAAAGATTTATATTTCTTCCAGCTATCATAAAATCAGAGAAATCATTAACATATCGACGCATATATAAGCCCATTAAAAATATTAATGACAAATAAACTACTATTATGCTAATATCTAAAATATTCATATTGTTTTCATTTTTAATACAATAAAAAAGGCTCTCTTTTTTTCTCAAAAATCAATTGATCATTTTCCCATTTTTTAAACAAACTATCAATATCACCATTCGATAAAATTATTTTTCTTAAATGGTTTGAGCCATATAATTTATCAATAAAATTATCTGAATTAAACCGAAATTCATTAGGGTGCATTCTATTTACAATATCAATAATATGTACTGCAATTAATAATGGTGATGCTTTTTTTCGATCTTTTATATTAATACCTATACCATTACACTGTTGATATTCAAATTTAGGATTTGAAACTTTTCCTAAAATTGTTCTTGGTGTAAATACTTTATTATAAAAATCAACTCCTTCTAAATTTAACTTATTTAATTCTATTAAGAGTTTTTTTGAATTCAACCAAGGAGCACCTATATAAAAAAATGGTTTATCAGTACCTCTACCCTCTGATAAATTCGTACCTTCAATCAAACATGTACCTTGATATATAAAAGCAGTATTATTATTTGCTATATTTGGAGATGGAGCTATCCATTTCTTACCTGTATTTTCAAAATTCATTTGCCGATTCCATCCCTTCATTTTAACTATTTTTAAATCTACAGGACCACTTACCCAACCTAATTCATTTATCATATATGCGACTTCTCCTATTGTCATACCATGAACAATAGGAATTGGATGCATACCAACAAATGAAGAATACTTCATATCTAGTATAGGTCCACTAATATCACCACCTACTGGATTAGGACGATCTAAAATATAAAGAGGCAAATCAAATTCACTACAAACATCCATTATATTGGTTAACGTACTAATATAAGTATAATATCTACTACCAATATCCTGAATATCAAAAATCAAGGCATCTAAATCCTTCAATTCATCATATCTAGGCTTAAAACTTTCACCATAAAGACTCACTATTGGTATATTATAACTCATATCTCCCATTATTTTCTCTCCTGCTTGATAATCATTATTCAAACCGTGCTCAGGAGTAAATATTTTCTTAACATATATATGACTATTACCTACATTAATTTCTATATTTTTATTAATCTTATCTATATTAACAATGCTACTTGTATGATTAACAATTATTCCGACATTCAAAATATCTTTAAATTTATCATGATGAGTAAGCATAACATCATAGCCATATAATATGCTATCACTATAACAAACTTGTTTAACATTATAATCTAAAATTTGTGTTATTGCTTGGCTTTGATTTTCGTTTGAAAATAGAGGGATAACAGAAAGTAAAATAATTATTATCATAATGACTCTAATAAAAAAATGATTTATTATTTTCAATAAAAAAACTACTAAAAAATTAATAATAACACTTCCTAAAATATAATATGTCCAAGCAATATCGAATTTCATAAAATAAAAAACTATTATTATACCTGAAATGAAACCAATAAAAACAATTTCATTATTAACATTCTTAATAAACTTAGACAATAAGAATAAACTTAATAATGAACCATATGTAAAGGATGCAATTTTTAAACCTATAATAATTAAAGGATCATTTGGATCACTAAAATATAGTGCTGTAAAAATAAGAATAATTGTCCAAAAAAGTGAAACAACTTGTGAATTTCTTATAGAATTTAATTTTGGGAACCAATCATTAATAGTAGATGAAGAAAGTGAGTTAATAGATGAACTTAATGTTGACATTGCAACCGATAGAATTCCAGCAACTACTATACCTTTCATACCATTTGGCAATATATTATGAATGATATAAGAGATTTCTTGATTCTTATCTAAAATCATACAATCTGTAGCTATATATAATAATGAGCCAACAAATAGGAATAAAGAAAATTGCAATAAAACAAATATACCGCTACCTATCATTGCTTTTCTAGCTGATAAAATATTTTTAGTAGCTAATACTCTTTGAACCATCATATAGTCAACACCATGTGATGCAAATGATAGCATAGCACCACCGATAATAGATGAAAGAAATGCAAAAGGCTTATAGATTATATTACTAGTAAAATCAAAAATTTTAAATTTATTATTTTCATTTAAATATGTAAAAGATTCTATAAATGTTAAATCAATAGATTCAAATAAATAATATATGCAAATTACTGCACTAATTAGATATACTATAAATTGAAGGGCATCAATTTTAATAACAGCCTTTAATCCTCCTAATACAGTATATAAAAGAGTAATTGCACCTACCAGTAAAATAGATAAAGGTATAGACCAACCAGTAATAGCTTGAATAACTATCGCTATTGCGGCAAACCTTACACCATCAGCTAATACTCTTGTAATCAGGAATGTAGCAGAAGCAAGTTTTTGAACTGATGAGCCAAAAGATTTTTCTAATATCTCATATATTGACATAATACCATGTTTAAAATATAATGGGATTAATAAAAAACTAACTAAGAATCTTCCAATAATATATCCAATAGATAATTGTAAAAAAGTCCAATCTCCCCTATATGCTATAGCAGGAACACTAATAAAAGTAAGGACTGAAGTCTCTGTAGCAACAATTGAGAACATCGCAGTAATCCAACTAATATCTCTACCAGCTAAAAAAAAATCTTTCTGTGATTTATTACTATATGATTGATATACACCAAACAAACATATGAATAATAAGAAAAAAGTAATTATAACTATATCTAATAAATTCATAATTAAAGATTCAAGATTTCCTTCATTAGGCTATTATGGAATTCTCTTCTAAAAGTATACATCCTTTTATTAATATTTTTTTTATTCCTATTAGGATATACTCTATTTGTAAGTAAGACAACAATAATTTCTTCTTCAGGGTCTACCCACATAGACGTCCCTGTAAAACCCATATGACCAAAACTTGAATCTGAAAAATAATCACCCGCAGCACTTTTACCATTCTGAGAAGGCGTATCCCAACCCAAGCCATAGTCAGAACCTTTTGTAATATTTTGCCTTTTTATAAATTTTTTAATTATATCCTTTGAAAAATATCTGCTACCTAAATAATGTCCATCATTTACAAGCATTTTACAATAAGCACCTATATCTTCTGCTGTTGAAAACAAACCAGCATGTCCTGAAACACCTCCTAGTAAATATGCATTTTCATCATGAACAATTCCTCTTAACAATTGATATCTAAAGTATTGGTCATCTTCTGTTGGTGCAATACGATTTATTAATTCTTTACTGGGATTAAAAAAAGTATTTTTCATTCCCAATGGATTATAAAAATATTTATTAGATAAATAATCTAATGTTGAACCAGTTACTTGTTCAATAATATCAAATAAAAGAATCATACCTAGATCGCTATAAATAGTTTTAGAATTTGGTTTATAATAAAGAGGTTGATTAACTATATCTTCAATTATTTTCATACGATTAAAATTCTTGTATTTATAATATTCAATATAACCTTTTAAACCTGAAGTATGCGTCAATAAATTTTTAATTGTAATATCTTTTTTTTGAGGAGAATTATATTGTGAATAAAAATCAGATAATTTATAATTAATATTTAACCTTTTTTTTTCAATAAACTTCATAGAAACAGGAGTTGTTGATAATACCTTAGTTAATGAAGCAACATCATAAATTGTATTTTTAGTAACATATTCACTATCCGCTTCATAATCAAGTGTACCAATTCCCCTATTAACAAGAACTCTATCTCCCTTAGAAATAAAAATTTGAGCACCTGGGAATATACTATCACTTATAGCTTCTTGAATTAGATTAAGGGATTCTAAATTTATATTTAACCGCTCATTAAAAGAATCAGATATTTTACTAATAGATATGCCATGACCTTTTCTATAATCCCTATTTAATGTAATAGGTAATTTACCATTAATATCTATACGCCCAAAAATAGCATCTGCAGCTGCATTCAATGATATTGAACCATATCCATATGTACATAAATATGAATCTATACTATTATAATCTGGTAAATAAGGACTACCAAAACTAACTCCAATAATAGGGATATCAAGTTTATTTATTTTTGATATAAGCTCATTATGTGTATCATCAATTGTTGAAATCCCTTTATCCATTTTTATTCTTATTAACATTGAGATAACAATAAGATCTGTTTTTTTTACTTTTTTTATAATGTCTTTTATTGCTAATCGCGATAATTCATCATTAACAATAATTTCTTCAACATTACCATGAGTTTTTTTAATATTAGAAGAATAGCTTTTAAACCTAGATCGAACCCCCTCATCCATAGATAACATAATATGAGTCACTTTATTATATTTATTAATATCAATAGGAATAATATTTTTATTATTTTTAACCAATGTCATAGATTCATTTGCTATATTTTTTGCAATTTTTCTATGTGAATAAATTTTAACGTCATCTTCTACAATGTCCCAATTACTATTCATATCAAATAATCCAGATTTTTGTTTTTCACTAATAATTTTATTAAATGATTTTTCAATTCTCTGAATACTAATTCTTCCTGTTTCTACAGCTTCAAGTATAGAATTAATTGCTTGGTCATTATCAATAGGCAATAGAATGATATCTGCACCAGCTTCTACTGCCCTAACTGCAGCTTCTCCATGCCATGTATAACTAGATAATGCGCCCATTTCAAGAGCATCTGTTATAATCAATCCTTTATAATTCCATTTTTTTCTTAATATATTTTCTGTTATTTTCTTAGAAAAAGTTGCAGGGTTATCTGGATCTAAATCAGGAAATAAAACATGTGCAACCATAACAGATCTAATACCTGATAAGCAAGCATTTTTAAATGGTAATAATTCCTGGCTAAATAAATCTTCTGTTTTTTTATTTATAATTGGTAAACTTGTATGACTATCTGTATCTGTATCACCATGGCCTGGAAAATGTTTTCCACAAGCGATAATACCTTGACTTTGGATACCTTTTATATATGGCAAACTAAATTTTATAACTGTTTCTGATTCATCACCATATGATCGAAAATTTATAATTGGATTATTTGGATTATTATTAATATCTAAAACTGGAGCAAAAATCATATTAATGCCAATAGCTTTAGCTTCAATAGCTGTAATTTCACCTTGCCTGTACGCATTATTGGGGTTACCTGTTGCTGCTAAAGCCATATTACTAGGGAATAATGTGCCATCTATAAATTGACCAACACCTCTTTCATAATCTGCAGCGACGAACAATGGGATATTAGAATTTTCTTGAAATTCCTTTAGATTATAAAATGTACCATGCGTACTACCTGTATAAGTTATAAGACCCCCTATATGCTTATTCTTAATCAGCCTTATAACATTTTTTTTACGCCAATGTTCTTCATTGTAAAACTCTCCATCAACTCGAATCATAATCATTTGGGCTATCTTATCTACAAGTTTCATATTTTGAAATTTATCTTGACAATAAAATTCTTTAGAATTAGCATCACAAATAAACTCTTCTGAATATAAAAAACTAAATATAAATAATAATTTTAAAAATCTATTCATAAACATATTCTTTCTTAACCCTACTAGTAATTCCTGTAATAAATGTATAAGGAATATTGTTAAACATTGTTGCAATATATTCTAATCTACTATCATTATCATCAATAGAACCCCATAATGTCACATAATCATTAATCTGAATATCTATATTTGTAATATCTATACATATTAAATCCATGGATATTCTTCCTATTATTGGTATTTTATTTTTATTATAAAACACAAATCCTTTATTTGAATATTCAAAAGGGACACCATCACCATAACCACATTGGACTATAGCTAAATCCATATTTTTTTTTGATTTATATGAATTACCATAACCTACCATAACACCTGATTTTATATTCTTTTTAAGAATGACAGGTGCCTTAAACTCCATTACAGGCTTTAAATTATGATTATGAATTCCTAATGGGGAAATACCATATATAGATAGTCCTGTTCTCACCAAATCATATTTATAATTACCATAATTAAATAAGCCCCCACTATTCAATATATGAAATTTAATATTATTGTTTTTTTGTTTTTTTGTTTTTTCTATAATTTTGAGGAACGAATTAATCTGAGTTTGATTTAGAGAAGCATTATTACTATCTGAATTTGCTAAGTGCGAATAGATACCTTCTAAACTTAAATTATTAATTTTTAAACACTCGGTAAGAATGCCATCAAATTCATCAATTGAGCATCCCATCCTTGTCATTCCTGTATCAACTTTAATATGCACCCTAAAAAAAAAATTATCACTACAAAATTTTGAAATTTTGTCTAAATCATCCATTGAATTAATTGTAGCAATAACATTATTATTATTATATAATGCTATTTCAGAAAAATCTATTCTTCCCATATGTAATATAGAATATTTAACTTTTAAATTAATTAAATCTTGCAATTCATTAACTGTTGCAATACATACACCCTTTATATTGGTTTTATCTATCTCTTGTGCTATCTGTTTTAAACCATGCCCATAAGCATTTGCTTTTATAACTGGATATAATTCTGAATTATGCGATATAGATTGCAAATATTCTAAATTATGCTTCAAATAATTCATATTTATTATAGCGACAGGTAAACTCAACTTTTATTTTTACTTATTATTTGCTTAATGCTCATATTAATACCATTATAATTTGCGGCTATTATACCAGCTCCATATGCAGGGGGTATAGAAGATGAAACCCAATGTATATTATTAAAATCAAACTGCAGTGCTTCCTCTAATAGTTTTCTATAAAAATTATTTTTAATCACACTGCCATTTATCGCAATAATAATATCACTAGAAGTCAAAATATCTAATCTCTCACACATCCTTAAGATATAATCAGAAACATACCTTGTACCTTCTTGAATAACAGATAAAGCTACATCATTACCTGATTCTGCTAACTCTATAGTATCCTTACCCATTGATGATAATTGACAAAAAAGATCATCACCTCCTTCTATTTTACTGTATAAATCTCGAAATGTTTCTACTTTAAAACGATTTATTGTAATATTAAAAATTTGGTTTAAATCCTCATCTTCAAAAACTAAAGCTTCATTCAGAATTAATTTATAAAATAATTCCTTGCCCAGCCAATAGCCACTACCTAAATCACCCTTATCGTGTCCATTACCAGCTTCTCTTATAATTTTAATATCTTTATCTTTAGCAAAACAAATAATGCCCGTACCAACATTAACTAATAAACCAGTATTATTAGGACATAATATTTTATATGATGCTTCTACGTCCGATAATAAAACAGTTTTATTCGTAATATTTATCCTATCTAATTCCTTAAGCAAAACTTCTTTTTGGTCAAAATCAGATATACCTGCTACAGCTATACCAAACGCATCTACATCAACTGTATCTATCTTATTCCTTTTTAAAATAGAATTAATAAGATTTAAAATTATAGATATACCTTCTTCTTTATAAACATATAAATTTGAGCCATTACCTTTGATAACATCTATAGTATTACCATTAACATCAAATAGGATACATCTTGTTTTAGTACCACCACCATCAATTCCTATAATTTTTTTCTCATTAGACATATCTAACTTTCTGCTTTATAAAATAATTCAATGTGCTTCAAACCAACTATTCCCATAGTTAGAATCAACTTTTATTGGTACATCAAAATCAATGGCATTCTCCATTTCTAAAGTAACAATTTTTTGTACCATTTCGATTTCACTTTTTGGAACTTCAAATAATAATTCATCATGTATCTGAAGAATCATTTTTGAATCCATCTTCTTTTCATTAAAAATTTTATTAATATTAATCATAGCAATTTTAATTAATTCTGAAGCAG
>CETH01084665.1_pt1 | contig 15500 bp, 14 predicted proteins | sample 361461 | NCBI WGS metagenome assembly CETH01 (sample SAMEA2622695, study PRJEB7988) | marine metagenome | isolation source: saline water (ENVO:00002010), including
GTGTCCTTTACCTGCTATAAATATAAGGTCTGCTGGCGATGCGTTGGTAATTGCGTGACTAATAGCTTTCGCGCGATTTCGAATAATAGAAACATTATGATGCTTTTGAATACCGCTGAGGATTTGAGATACTATTCGGTCTCCCGGTTCATTCCTTGGATTGTCATCAGTAATAACAATATGATCTGCAAACGATTCAGCGATTTCCCCCATAATGGGGCGTTTTCCTTCATCCCGATTACCGCCGCAACCAAACACACACCATATTTCACCTTTAAAATGACACTTCAATGTTTCTAGGGCATTCCTTAGACTATCTGGCGTATGCGCATAGTCGACTATAGTCGTAATTTCATTTGATCCATTTACAATTTCCATGCGCCCATCGGCGGAACTAAGCGAAGAAATACTATCCAATATTTTCGCCAGGTCTATATGCCCTGAATCTTCCCTTGACATAAGGGAAATTAAAGTTGCTATTACGGCTAATATATTACTAAAGTTAAAACGACCCAACAGTTCCCCTGATAGTTTTTTACATCCAAAGGGAGTGTTAACAAATGCTGAATACCCAGATTTACTGAAAGTCAAATCCTCAGAATAAACCGACGCACTTTTATTACTCACGCTATACGTAAAAACCTCAATCTCTTTTCGAATGTCGTTGATTAAAGATAAGCTAAATTCATCATCTAAATTAAGAACTGCAGATTTTAGATCAGGCCATTGAAACAACCTTCCCTTACTATCAGCATATGCAGACATGGTTTTATGATAGTCTAGATGATCACGTGTCAGATTAGTAAACACAGCGGTGTCGAATCGAATAGCTTCAACTCGCTTTTGATCAAGACCAACCGAAGACACTTCCATCGCAACGTGTTCACAATTTTTGCTAACCATTTGCGCTAACTGCCATTGAGAAAACACTGCATCTGGCGTTGTTAGTAATGTCCTTTCAAGAGCGTCTGGAACACCACAACCTAAGGTTCCCATCATCCCGCATCGATAACCAAGTTCTTGTAAAGCAGTAGCAAGAAATTTACTGCAACTCGTTTTACCGTTCGTGCCCGTAATGCCAATCACCTTCAATTGCGTACTAGGGTAATTATAAAAACGATTAGCTATTTCACTTACTTTTCTTGAGAGATTTTCTATCCCTATAATCGGAACATTTGCTCTCATTCCTAATTTATCCATGCCGGGGGTAAACTCTGCTAAAACAGCACCACACCCTTTTCTTATAGCTTGGTCAATAAAATTTCTAGCGTCGTGATTACGGCCAAAACAGGCTATGAATAAATCACCAGTATCAACAAGCCGACTATCTAACTGAATTCCCGTAATCTTCCTATCCATGAAATCACAATTGGAAATCTCTAATTGACCTTTCAAAAGTTCGAACAAAGTCTTTGGGACAATTTTTTCTTCTAATTTATTCATTAGTACCATTACATATTTATAAATTCTTACCCACTGGCAACAAATCAGGTGGGATATTCAAAATTCTCATTGCTCCCGATGCGACTCTTGAAAACACTGGCGCCGCTACCTGCCCACCATAGTGCTCTTCTCCTTTTGGTTCATTTACAACTATGACAATTACAATCTGCGGATTTGATGCGGGAACCATGCCCACAAACAACGAATTATGAAGATTTTCTTCATAACCTTTTTCTCCAACAACATGAGCAGTTCCAGTCTTACCTGCAACAGAATAAAAAGGGACGTTGGCTTCTAAAGCGGAGCCACCACTTTCTGCATCAACTACGGTCCGTAACATTTTCCTTAAATTCACTGTAATTTCTGGACTCAAAACTTGTTGCCTTGGCAAATCACTCACCGCTTCATCAGATAATTTCAATAATGAAACTGGCTTACGAATGCCATTATCAGCTAGAACAGAATATGCACTAGCAAGCTGTAAAGCTGTGGCTGACAAACCATAACCAAATGAAAAAGTTGCTGTCACATGACGCCCCCATTTTCTGGGATTAGGTAATACCCCTGTCCTTTCTCCAGGGAAACCTGTACCCAACACTTCTCCGAAGCCCAAGCGCGATAACAAATCACGAATTGGCTCTGCGCCTATATCCAACGCTATTTTGCTTGAGCCTACATTGCTCGATTTTGTTATTACACCAGAGGTTGTTAAAGTCCCGTAATCAAATAAATCCTTGACCTCATTTCCACTCACCATCATCCATCCGGGACTCGTCTCAATAATGGTATCTGGCTGATACAAGCCCGTTTCAAGGGCTGCAGCTATTGTGAAAGCTTTAACCGTTGAACCGGGCTCAAAGACGTCGGTTATCGCACGGTTTCTAATAACACTAAAATCTTTTATATCGGACTTAGCATTTGGATTATACGAAGGCTGATTTGCCATCGCTAAAACTTCACCGGTGTTAACGTCTAATATCACTATGGAGGCTGCTCGAGCTCGCCTAGCTACAAACTCCTCTTTAAGCTCTCGATACGCTATGTTTTGAATCCGAAAGTCGATGCTTAACTCTAACCTATTACCAGGCTGAGCTGTTTGAATCGTATTTAATTCCTCAATTATTTTGCCTCTACGATCCTGCATGACTTGCCTTCGTCCAGGCACACCCTTCAACCAATTATCATAAGTTAATTCTAGTCCCTCCTGCCCGACATCATCCATGTTACTAAACCCCACCAAGTGAGCTGCAACTTCGCCTTGAGGATAAAATCTTTGATACTCTTGCTGTGAATACACCCCCTCAACGCTCAGACTCAAGATTTTTTCAGCCTCTGAAGGAGGAAGCCTACGTTTTATGTAATGGAATTTAAGATTTGACTTAAGTTTTAGATTTTGAATAAGAACTTCTTCATTTAATTCTAAGTTCCTTGCTAAATCCTTGATAGTCTTGAGATCACCCGAAATTTTGCTGGGATCTACCCAAATAGACTGAACTGGAGTACTTACCGCCAAAGGTTCTCCATTTCGATCTGTAATCAAACCTCTGTTTGCGACCAATGGAACTGTTCTGATTGTCCTCCGATCACCTTGATCTTGTAAGAAGTCTCTCTCCGTTATGTGCAAGCTCGCCACTTTCCAAATAATAGCTAAAACACACAAAAACATGCCGAACAGAATCAAATGAATTCGCCAGTAAGCGAAATATTCCTTAAAAGAAAAGTCAGTCATAATTAACCATCACTATCTCTGCTGGCACAGGAAGTTGCATCTGCAATTCGTTTATTGCTTTCTCTTCGACTCGACCCTCAACGCCAAAAGTACTTTGCTCAATAAGCAATTGTCCCCACTTCACTTCAAGCTCATTACCTTCATCTTTAAGTTCTTGCAACTCATTAAACGCAGCGCGATTCTGATGTTCCTTAAGTACGACTGCGATTCCAGAAACCATCGTAAGAGTCATCATGAAAATTAAGATCAGCGCGGAAATATTATTGATACCCATCCAATCGATTATAGGTGGGATTTCACTTCGAGAACGAGAAGAACCCGATAGGGTCTTTTGATTTGGAATTCCACATTGCATAAAAAAGCCTCTTCAGTAATGCTTTACAAAGCTAATTCAATTTTTCAGCCACTCTCATTACCGCGCTCCTCGCACGGGGATTCTTCGAGACCTCTTCAGGTCTTGCTTTACGGGCGTTTTGAATCTTTTTTAACTGCGGTCTCAAAACATCAGAAGTTATAGGGAGATCTCTTGGAAACTTATCACCTGTCACTCGAGTCATAATAAATTGCTTAACGATACGGTCTTCCAAAGAATGGAAGCTTATCACCACAAGCCGTCCACCTAACTTCAGCAAATTGAGAGCTTCGACCAAACCTAATTTGAGTTCATCTAATTCTCGATTAATTAATATACGAATAGCTTGAAATACTTGAGTAGCCGGATGCTTTTCTTTCTTCCAAACAGGAATTGCCTCTTTCACTATTTCAGCAAGCTCACCAGTCGTCGAAATATACTTTGACTCTCTTGCTGTTATGATTCGTCGAGCAATACGTCGAGAAAAACGCTCTTCTCCAAATTCATAGAGAGTGTCGGCTATCTCTGTTTCCGTTGCAGCATTAATCCAATCACTTGCAGGCACGCCCTCTCCGGGATTCATTCGCATATCCAAAGGGCCATCCCTCATAAAGCTAAATCCCCTATTTGGGTCTTGTAATTGGGGTGACGACACACCTAAGTCGAACAAAATACCATCAGTAGAATTTAGTAGTTGTGAAGTTTCTGGAATCATACCCATTCGACCAAAATTAGTGTGAGCTACTGAGAGTCGTGTATCACATTTTTGTAATTTCAAAGCAGCTTCAACTGCTTCGGGATCTCTATCGATTGCAACCAATCTGCCATGAGGTCCAAGTGAGCTTAAAATTGATTCCGAGTGTCCACCTCTACCAAAAGTCGCGTCTATGTAAACGCCATCAGGCTTAATCGACAACGCCTTAATCACTTCGGTCTTAAGCACAGACTCATGCAACTCATTACGCAGCATACTTTTATCCCTACAGCACTAATGTTTTTAGTTTTTCTGGCAAGTCACCATCAATCATATTCTCCGTAAACCATTTTTCTCTCTGACTATTCCAAGCTTCTTGATTCCAAATTTCAAGTTTCTTACCCTGACCTATTAGACATAGGTGTTTCTCAAGCCCTGCATACAGCCGAAGTTCTTGCGGCAATAAAATACGATTATTCTTGTCTAACTCTAAATCATTAGCGTGACCTATCAGCAAATGTTTTACTCGTCCCGAGTAAGTATCAAAGCTTGGTAAGGATTCAATTTTGCGCTCAATTTGCTCCCACTCTTTTCTCGGATAAAGAAGTAAACAACGGTGGTTAATATCAATTGTGACTACTAAAAGGCCAGAGCAAATTTTTAGTAAATGATCTCGATAGCGTGAGGGTAAGGCCAAACGACCCTTTGCATCTAAATTTACGGAGTTTATCCCTCGGAACATTCATCGCCTCACAGAGTTTTATTGGAGCTGCTATTTTTCCCATAATTTCCCATATAATGACAAAATACCCCACAATTATCCACTATTAAACACTATATTAAGACAATATCGACCTTGCAAGAGATATTTAATTCAATCGGGAGAAAAGGAGTCAAAACCAAACGTCTAAGCTTTGCAGGCTTTAGTTAAGGAGTGTAAATCTATAAATTAGTAATATCAGAGATTTATGAACTAAATCTAGAGTAATTTATCGAAAATTGTGAATTGCAATTATCAAGTCATGAAGGTGAGCCAGCCTATAAGCCGGGTTCTGTCGAGGGCAATTATTCATCTATGGCCTACGTCACCGCAGACCTTTAGCAGCCTACCCGAATCCAATGCGAGCAACATTATTAGATTCCTATTTGGCCTTACTCCAAGTGGGGTTTACCTAGCCACGAGCTGTTACCAGCTGCGCGGTGCGCTCTTACCGCACCATTTCACCCTTACCCATCGCCGATTAAAATCGGATCAGGGCGGTATATTTTCTGTTGCACTCGCCGTGAGTTCTCACCCCCCAGGCGTTACCTGGCACCCTGCTCTTCGGAGCCCGGACTTTCCTCCCCTCATCTTCCTTATGCGCAAAGCGCGTATTATCTAACAAGCGGCAATTGCCCAGCTGACTCAAGAGGCAGATTATAGGATTATTTGCCTTTAGACAAGAGTGTCAATTTATCAGCTTCTTATCGATCGCTATGTCATATAGCACATTTTTTTTCGCACCAGATATTTCGCTCGCGATCCTTACAGCATCTCTTGATGACACCCTATCCTTAAGGATATCCAAAATTTTCATCCCTGCAGAGTTACGTTCCTGTATTATAGCAGATGCACCGCAACCCGCGATGACTAGAACAAACTCACCTTTCATATGATCACTGTCTGCTCTTAGCCAATCCACACATGCTATTGCAGACCCTTTAAAATGACATTCAAACTTTTTAGTAATTTCCTTAGCTATAAATACTTCACGATGTGTTTGCAGCATTTCGGATAGCAAAACTAAAGACTCTAATATTCGGTGTTTTGACTCAAAAAGGACCACACTGCGCTCTTGAAACAGAATTGATTCAAAGTAGTTTTTTTTGGATGAAGTTTTTGCTGGAACGAAACCATCGAACTGAAAACTATTTGTAGCTAACCCAGAGACGCAGAGCGCAGCAATTACCGAACATGCGCCCGGAACTGGTTCGACCCGAATATTTAACGATCTTGCCATATTAACCAGTTTATAACCGGGATCAGAAACCAAAGGTGTTCCGGCATCAGACACCAGTGCAATAGAATTACCCTTCAGCAGAGAGGACAAAATCTTTTCTCTATCTTCCTCAGAGCTAAAATCATGATAGGACTTAACAGGCGTGCTCACTCCATATCTCTGCAGAATTTTCTTGGTAACTCTGGTATCTTCGGCTGCTATAAAATCTACGGTTCGGAGAACATCCACTGCTCTATAGGTAATATCACCCATATTACCTATAGGTGTCGCAACAACAAATAAGTTACCAATTTTTCCCATTCGCCAATACCTGTTTCTGAGTTTATTTGCTCTAAACTCGTTTAAAATAGTTAGTTTTAAAATTGCCCATCCACAATTCTTGTAATAGTCTCCTATGTTTAGATCCTAATAATTGTTTACTACTTATGGCCGACTAGAAAGCTTCATGAAGAACTTAACACATATCGTTATGCTCAGTTTTCTGATTAGTTGTGGCACATCCACACCTGTCACCGAGGATCTTACGTCATCAGTAGAGTCTACAACAGACTTGATAAATGAGCTATTTAGCCAAGCCGCCTTGCTTTCAGGGAATGGAGCATTTGTCCTTAAAATAGAGGCTATTGAAAAGTTAATTGAAAATAGTTTACTCGAAAGAGCGCAATATGAGATTGAGAGGATAAGCGTCGCCGATTCGTTCGAGCATAAAGCGATACTAAAATATTTGTTATTTAATGCGCACATTGCACAAGTCAATGGTCAAAATGAAGCTGTTATTCAATGGCTTGATGATCCTCTGGCAACTGAAATAGATGCGACATCTAAATTGGGTAGAGATTTCCTGCTAGCTAAAGGTCGAGCTTACATAACATTAAACCAACCAGAGTCGGCGATACTTACTCTTGCAAAGATCACAGAACACTGGTCAATGGACACCGAAATCACTCTTTACGAAGATCTATGGGGCGCTCTACAAAATGTAAACGACCAGCAACTATCTGTCATCGCGGAAGATTCAACAAGCTATGAGCTCAGAGGTTGGATTGAATTAGCCAGAGCCTTTAATTCGGAAGAAACCAGTATCAAAAAACAGCTAGATGCGATAGATCAATGGAGGAGGACTTGGGTCAGACACTCTGCAGTAGCTCGACTTCCTCAACCTATAAAAGATTTACAAAGCGTTTGGCAAACACGCCCAACCAACATTGCACTTATTCTTCCAGTACTGCAACCAGCTGGTAATGCAATTTATGAGGGCTTTTTGAGCGCATATTATCAAGAGCTTCTTGTTTCGCAAGAAGTTCCAAAAGTATCCATTTATGATAGCTCAAATGTGCTTTCAATTATGGAATTATATAACCAGGCCGCTTTAGGGCGAGCCGATTTAATTATTGGTCCACTCAAGAAATCATTCGTGAATGAGTTGCTGAAAAAGGAAGATTTGCCAGTCGATACCCTAGCATTGAACTATGCGGATAGTCCGAGCTCTAACAACAACCTTTTTCAATTCGGGCTAGCACCACAAGATGAGATCATTGAAGTGGCAAACCTAGCTTGGGAAAATGGTCATCGTACAGCATCTATCCTCATGCCTGAGAGCGCAAATTATAAAGAACTACAAGAATTTTTTGAGCAAACATGGACTCAAAAAGGGGGAAGAATTGCTTCGAAAGTAAATTTTCAAGAAGGAGCAAATTATGCGGAAATCGTAAAAAAACTAGTGGCCATAGATGGAAGTGAACTTCGCTCTGAAAAACTCCTCAATTTATTGCCGCGCAGGAACATGGAGTTCGTCCCCAGAAGAAGGAATGATATTGATTTCATCTTCTTAGTCGCTGATCCTGATGCAGGCAGGCAAATAAAACCAACTCTTGCATTTTATTTTGCCGAAAATATTCCTGTTTACTCAATTCCATCTATTTACGAAGGAACTCACAATCCCCCGGGTAATAGAGATTTAAACGGTATTACTTTCGTTGACTCACCATGGATGCTGAGACCCAGCGATATTCAAAATCGGCCTGCAGAGGACTATCTTCGTCAGACCAGCGGACCACTTGAAAGACTTCGAGCGATGGGAGTAGACAGCTTCAGACTATATCCAAGACTCCAACAATTCAGTAGCGGTAACATCACGTTACTGCGAGGAGCCACAGGAAAAATTTTTATGAACGAAAATCAGGTCTTTCACCGCCAACTAGAAGCAGCACGATTTGTCGATGGGATTGCCACTCTTATCGAAAAATAAGATGCGATTTTCCAAGAAATAATATTTTGTAGACAATTTGCCAGAGAATTCCGGATCCTCATAAATAATAATTAAAAAGCAATATTAAAAAATGTAACACTCATTGGTTGTCTGCCGATAAACAATAGTCAGTTTTGTAAAATCTTCGGATTCAAAGATGGATATAGAGCTAAGAATTAGAAATCACTTTTTAGACAGTATAGACACAAAAAGACATGCATTAGAAGAATTAATTATCCCGATCAAACATGCGGCGAATTGTATTTCTGACAGCTTACTAAATGAGGGAAAAATTCTCAGTTGCGGCAACGGTGGGTCTGCGGGCGACGCACAACATTTTTCGGCAGAGTTGCTCAATCGATTTGAAATAGAAAGACCCGGTCTGCCTGCTGTCGCGTTAACGACAGATAGCTCAACCCTTACTGCAATTGCTAATGATTACGAGTATGATCAGATTTTTTCAAAACAAATTCTCGCTCTGGGCACTAACAGAGATGTGTTACTGGCTATCTCAACAAGTGGTAATTCATCAAATATTATAAAAGCTGTTCAAGCTGCACACGAGAGAAATATGCAAGTTTTAAGCCTCACGGGAAACAAAGGAGGTAAGTTAGCGAAACTTTTAAAAGGTGATGATATTGAAATACGGGTTCCTTCCGACCGGACAGCAAGAATTCAAGAAATTCATCTTTTAGTTATTCATTGTTTGTGCGACATTATAGACGCAATATTATTTGGGGGAGTGGAAACATGAAACAACGTATATTTTTTACCTCTCTTTATTTTGTTCTAGCAACTTCTTGTTCAACAATCCTAGTGAACACAACGAATAAAGATGGTATCCAAGAAGACCCTGCGCGCAGAACTCCTGGGGCGGTCATTGAAGATCGATCAATCGAAACCATCGTAGCAGTGAATTTAAAGGCGGATAATCAAGCTTTTCGGGAAGCTCATTTCAATGTAGTTAGCCATAATGGCGTGGTACTATTGGTCGGCCAAATTCGGAATCAATCATTGAAGCAAAAAGCAACAGAAATCATGTCGAAAGCTAGTTCTAAAATTAAACGCATACATAATGAGTTGGAAATATCAGAAAAAAGAGGAATCCTTTCTCGCGGCAATGATTCGTGGATAGCTACCAAAGTTCGAACACTTATACTAGCAAATGACGAAGTTCCCTCGAACCAGGTTAAGGTAACTGTCGAAAACGGAGTCGTCTATTTGATGGGTATTCTAACCGAAGCCGAAGGTGATAAAGCAGCGAATGTAGCAAGGAACGTCGTTGGAGTAAAAAAAGTAATCAAAGTTTTCGAATACGTCACTTAGCTATTCATGAATCATTTTACAATTTTAAGCGAAGGCTTAACTGGCCTCTTGTCTAGAGATCCTTTCTTTCTAAAATTTAAGGGTTCCTCTGGTGGGTCAGGTGGGTCAGGTGGGTCAGGCAACTCGTCTGATTCGAAAATCATACCCTGACCGTTTTCTTTAGCATATATTCCAAGTATATATTTTATGGGAACCAGCACTTTCTTCGGGATACCACCAAATCTTCCATTAAATTCGACTGCGTCATTTGAGATTGAAGCAGATTGCACTGCTGTTGGAGAAATGTTTAGAATAATTTGGCCATCTTTAACATGATCCTGCGGAACTTCAACACCTTCCCCAAAAGCATCCACTAAAATATATGGAGTGCATTGATTTTCGAGGATCCAATCATACAGAGCTCGAATAATATACGGTCTACTTGAATTCATTGTCATAGCAATAACCTATAACTATTCAGCGTAAACTACATCATGTCCTTTTCTTTTTCCGAAAGGCTATCCATAACCGATTCTCTTTCAAAAAGACGGTCTCGGTAACTTAAGAGTGGTTTGGTGGCTTTGTTATTTGGAAGTCGTATACCCATTTTTGGCAATCGCCATAAAATAGGACAAACGCAACAATCTACAATCGTAAAATCATCACTCATGAAGAAAGGTTTTTCTCCGAAAATCGGCGCAATTGAGACGATGCTATCAGTTAACTCTTTCCTCATTTTATCCAACTCAGATGCTGTGCCGTCGTCATCTAAAAGCGAATCTACTAGAGAGCACCAATCCCGGCGGATTCTATAAATCCACAATCTACTGTGCGCCCGCGCGACAGGATACACCGGAAAAAGTGGGGGATGGGGAAAACGTTCATCTAGATATTCCATCATTATGTCCGCTTCATACAAAACCAAGTCACGATCAATTAGAGTCGGCAGTGTATTGTAAGGATTCAGACTTGCTAAATCTTCTGGTTTGTTATTCGGGTCAACATCGATGGTTTCAACAGTAACACCTTTTTCTGCCAGAACAATTCGTACTCGATGACTATAGTGACTTTCCCCATCAGAGTAAAATGTCATAGAAGACCGCTTTGCCACAACACCCATATTATGCCCTTTTATGAATTCTAAATTTTTATAAATTCTTTTATCAATGGTAGTCTTTTGAAAATTCTTTACTCATTAAGAACACAAGTATGTAAAGAATTCCTAAAAATGCCAAGACCCAAAAACCGATACTTTGCCGGCGCTCTCGAACAGGCTCTCCGACATAGTAAAGGAAATTTGTTAGATCAGCGATGGCAGTGTCAAATTCAGTCTCTGACAACAATCCATTTCCGGCCGAATGGAGTTCGCAATGTTCTCCATTATCATCACATTCCCTTGAGACATCGCCTTGGAGCTCATACAGAACGTTAGGCATACCAACGTTTTCATAAATCGTATTGTTGGTTCCAAGGGGTCTTGAGCTATCGTTATAAAAGGACCTTAAGTAAGTGTAAATCCAATCCGGAGAGTGAACACGTCCAGCTAATGTCAAATCTGGTGGGGCTGCGCCAAACCAATTTTCGGCGTCGCCTGTCGCCATGGTATTTAAAATCAAGTCACCGATCAAAGAATCATCAAATACAAGATTCGCAAGAACTAAATCGTGAGGAATTTCTAAATCATCTGCTGTCTTTTCATAACGCGCATAACCTAACTCGTGGCAGCTAACACAGTAGTTTATGTAATATTTGAATCCTCTTTGCAATGAATCTTTGTCTCCAAAATCAGTTTCTACATGATCCAAATCAAGATTTCCGGCAGATGCTGCCTCTACTTCCGAAGAGACAAGCATCAATGGAACAACAACTAGAAATGCGATCAGCAGTAAACTGCCTATCAACTGAGGTATGCTTATGAATCGTCCCGTCAAGCGCTCGGGTGGCTGAGCTGTGGTCTCAAATCTTGTATACCATGGCATGGCGAAGAAGAAAGCGAAATACACTACTGTCATTATTTGAGCCAGAAAAGTTTTACCGGGACTAACGGCTTGCGTCCCGAGATAACCGAGTGTGATAAATGAAACCACAAACATTAAAAGAGCAAAGCGACTAAAGCGCCCTTTGTACCGCATCGATTTGACAGGGCTTTTGTCTAGCCAGGGGAGAGCAAACAATATGCCTATAGCGCCAAACATTACTAGCATTCCCCAAAATTTTGCATCTATACCAAAAAGTGGGATAGTCACAGCCCTTAGCATTGAGTAAAAAGGTGTGTAATACCAGACTGGAGGGACATGCTCAGGTGTCTTCAACGAATCGGCTTCTTGAAAATTAGCCAACTCCAAAAAATACCCGCCCATTTCAGGTGCAAAGAAAACAACCGAACAAAACGCCAGCAAGAAAAGCACTACCCCACCCAAATCATGGTACAAAGTATAATAGGGATGAAAAGGAACACTATCTAATGGAATACCATCCGGCCCTTTGTTTGCCTTGATTTCAACACCATCGGGATTGTTTGATCCCACTTCATGAAGAGCTAATATGTGAACCACCACTAAACCAATTAGAACAAGTGGCAGTGCGACCACGTGAAGTGCAAAGAATCGGTTTAAAGTTGCTCCAGATATTAAATAATCTCCTCGAATCCATACCAACAGATCTTCTCCAATTACCGGAATGGCTCCGAATAGAGAAACGATTACATTAGCCCCCCAATAAGACATCTGTCCCCACGGAAGTACATACCCCATGAAACCTTCTGCCATTAGTACAAGATAAATGGCCATCCCAATTACCCAGATAAGTTCACGTGGTCTCTTGTATGAGCCGTATAGCAAACCCCTGAACATGTGGAGATATACAACTATGAAGAACGCTGAAGCACCAGTTGAATGAAGATATCGGAGTAACCACCCATATTCCACATCCCGCATAATGTACTCAACTGAGGCAAACGCACTTTCTGCGCTTGGCGTATAGTTCATTGTCAGGAAAATTCCACTGACGAGCTGTATTACCAACACTAGCAAGGAAAGAACACCAAAGAAGTACCAGAAGTTGAAGTTTTTTGGTGCGTAATACTGACTCATATGCTTCTTCCAAGCAGCGACAACTGGAAGTCTTGCGTCGACCCAGTCTCTCAATCCGGTGAGGGCTGTCATCAGTCGATTACCTTTACTAACAGTAGTTTCCGCTTGAGTCGAGTCGTTCATGCTACCACCTCCTCATCCACCCCGATTACCAGCACGTTCTCTCCCTCAAATGAGTGAGGGGGTACCTGCATGTTTCGAGAAGCTGGCGAGCCACTATATACTCTACCTGCTAAGTCGAATCTAGATCCATGACAGGGACAAAAGAATCCACCCTTCCAATCCGTATCAAAGGACTCAGGCTTAAGTTCTATATGGGGTGTTGGAGAACAAAATAAATGAGGGCATAAACCAACTAACACCATAAGGTCTGGTCTGCGTGACCTGAACTCATTTTTTGCGTAGGCCGGCTGTTCAGGTTCGTCGGAATTTGGATCTGCGAGTCTGCTGGGGTTGTCGTTCAAAGCCCCTAAGGCATCTTCACCACGCTTGATTATAAATATCGGGCGACCTCGCCAAGCAGGAATTGGACCTAACATTTCGCCTGCTTGAAGCTCACTAATATCAATACGGACTGGAGCTCCAGCGGCTCGTGCTTTGGCGCTTGGATTCCACGAACCAATAAAAGGAATCGCGGCACCAGCTACCCCGGCAACCCCAGCAGCTGATGTTGAACCCACAAGAAATTTTCGACGGCCAGCATTGGTACTGTCGTTAGTCACCGTGATTTTCTCCCTGAGAACAAATAACGAAAATTGTGGATATACGTGGACATATTGTTAGTCTAGAAAACTGGTTAAGACTGCTAAATGACCAACCATAATTAGATCGAATATCTTACTCAAATTTTATGATTTTATCAAGCAAGAACCCAGTCGATGAATGAGTTATCTTATTGATCTTAATGAAGAATATTTTTTCTAGGCGCAATAAAACGCCAATTCGTTGTCGAAATATAACTCAGTAATGATGTGTAGCAATTTCATCGTTTTGAAAACTGTGGTTTCTTTCGGGCTTTCCTTAAACCAACCTTCTTTCTCTCAACCTCTCGAGCATCTCTGGAAACGAACCCCGCCTGCCTCAACTGAGGCTTTAATTCGACATCATAATCCATGAGAGCCCTCGTGATACCGTGTCTGATCGCCCCGGCTTGTCCAAAACTACCACCCCCGCGGACGGTAACTTTAATATCGAATTTCTCGGTCATCTCAACAAGTTCTAGAGGTTGTCTAACAATCATCCGGGCAACCTCTCGCCCAAAGTAGGTTTCCAGTGGCCTCTTATTAATGGTTATTGCGCCCTTTCCAGAACTCATAAAAACTCTAGCGGTTGAGGTTTTTCTCCGTCCAGTGCCGTAGTAGTGGGTAGCAGTCATAATTTCTAATACCTATATTTGAACGGATTGGGGTCGTTGTGCACTATGCGGGTGACTAGCACCGGCGTACACCTTCAACTTCCTTAACATGCTTCTGCCTAGTGGCGTTCGAGGCAGCATACCTTTTACGGCAAGCTGAATTATTTTCTCCGGCGCTTTATCTTGCAACTTTTCGAAAGAAATAGACTTGAGGCCGCCTGGATAACCTGAGTGAGAGTGGTAGTATTTATCTTTCGCCTTATTTCCGGTGACCTTGACTTTTTCAGCATTAATTACTACGACATAATCTCCCGTATCTACGTGTGGCGTGAATTCGGCTTTATGCTTTCCCTTTAGACGACTTGCAATTTCCGTAGCCATACGACCAAGTGTTTTACCGGTGGCATCAAATAGCAGCCAATTTCGTGAGACTTCGTTGGTTTTTGCGCTGTAAGTTTTCATTTTTACTTGTGTACGAAGGATCTGGAGGGCGCATACTACCTGAGCACAAGACAATATTCAAGAAAATTTCAGCTAACAATTATTGGCACCACGCGTGCCAGTTAGCGTTATATTGGGAGTGGTGACAACCAAGGGAATTTTCGCAACTCTTTAAATTATAACATGCGGGCTCGCCAAGTAATCGAGAGATTGCATCTCAATTAGGCGCGATTTTGTGCGTTCAAACTCAAACTTTTGTCTATCTCCTGCATAAATACGGGTTATCTCGACATCTGCAGAGATAATTAGTTTAACCTTTCTATCGTAAAGCTCATCAATTAATACTACAAAACGTCGTGCCTGATCTTCATTTTTTTCGCTGAGTTGAGGAACTTTACTTAACACTATTGCATGGTAAGTCCTAGCAAGTTCTATATAGTCAAGAGCTCCTCGCGGGGAACTACATAAAACCTCGAAATCGAACCAGATTACATCATCTAATCTGTATCGAGCAGTTATTTTGCGCCCCATTACTTGGACAGTTTCATTCTTTCTAATGTCTTTGGAATACGGGACAAGTTCTACAAAACTCGCATACAAGTGTTGTTCTGTATCTCCATTGTGAGGAAAATGATACAAAACCGCCTTGGCTAAACTTCTTAACCTATAATCTAAAGCACCACTGAGCTCGATTACATCAGTATATTTCTTGATAAGTTTAATTGCCGGCAAGAAACTATCCCGCTGCAATCCATCCTTGTATAGAGAGTCCGGATGAGCATTTGACGTCGCAACAAATACAACACCTCTTTTAAACAAACCCTCAAGTAAGCCTGAAAGCA
>CETH01184245.1_pt1 | contig 15487 bp, 10 predicted proteins | sample 361461 | NCBI WGS metagenome assembly CETH01 (sample SAMEA2622695, study PRJEB7988) | marine metagenome | isolation source: saline water (ENVO:00002010), including
CACCAATTACGGAACCTTTTTTATAATCGTCGGGATAGCCATTGCTAGCCATAACGACTGTCAACGCCGCTTCGTCGAACCATCGAAGGTCGAAATCTTTTAATTCACCATCGCAGGTGGCGATGAGTGCCGGTACCAGATCAGACATTAGGCGGGTCATCAGAACCTGACATTCGGGGTCGCCAAAGCGTACGTTATATTCAACCAGTTTGGGTCCTTCGTCGGTTAGCATCAGTCCTGCGTATAACACACCTTGGTAGGGTCTTCCGTCTGCTTTCATGCCGGCGACAGTGGGTAAGATAATTCGGTCCATCACGGTATCCGCGATTTCGTCTGTGATAGCGGGGGCTGGGGAATAAGCTCCCATGCCGCCAGTATTGGGCCCGGTGTCTCCTTCACCCACGCGCTTATGATCTTGGGCGGAGGCGAGGGGTAAGACGTTTTCGCCGTCGACAAGGGCGAAGAAACTGGCTTCGACACCTTCCATAAATTCTTCGATTACAATCTCGGCACCCGCGTCGCCAAATGTTCGTCCCTTCAGCATGTCATCGACTGCTTGATATGCCTGCGCGGCCGTTTCGCAGATTATTACGCCTTTTCCAGCGGCGAGGCCGTCGGCCTTAACAACTATCGGCGTTTCCCGGGTGTCGATGAATTTTTTTGCGGGACCTGCCTCCTTGAATCGCTCGTACTCGGCAGTCGGGATTTTATACCGCGCGCAGAGATCCTTCATATAGCCTTTGGAACCCTCAAGGATCGCCGCATCCGCGCTGGGGCCGAAGGCACGTATATTTTTTTCCCTCAACCGGTCGGCAAGCCCCATTACTAGAGGTGCCTCAGGTCCGATCACTACGAGGTCGACGGCGTTTTCTGTGCAGAAACCGACTAGCGTATCGATATCCTCGACCTCAATATCCACGCATTCTGCATCCTGAGAAATGCCAGAATTCCCGGGCGCGCACCATAGTTTCTCGACTAGTGGCGATCCTGAGATTGTCCAACATAAGGCGTGTTCCCTTCCTCCCGCTCCGACGACTAGTACTCTCATGAGACCTGCTTCCAATTTTTTATCTATGTCATTGCCATAAGACCCATCTGATGACATAGAATACGAATCGTCATGACCGATCAATTCTCAGAAGAAGGCGAAGAACCCGCTATTGGCAACAACGTTAGCGAACTTTCCGTTGGGGAAATTTCGCAGGCGATAAAACGGACGTTGGAAGGTGCCTTTGGTTTTGTTCGAGTGCGCGGAGAAGTTGGGCGACCTAACTACCATACGTCCGGACATCTTTACTTCACCTTGAAAGATGCGGATGCGGCGATGGATGCAGTGGCGTGGCGAGGGACAGTCGGGAAGCTCTCACTACAGCTTGAAGAGGGTATGGAGGTGATCGCAACTGGCCGGATTTCATCCTACGCAAAAAGCTCTCGCTACCAAATTGTTGTCGAATCGGTCGAACTCGCGGGCGAGGGGGCGTTACTCAAGCTGCTTGAGGACCGCCGCAAGAAACTGGGCGCCGAAGGTTTATTCGAAGCGGATAAGAAGCAAGACCTGCCTTTCCTTCCGGAGGTTATTGGCGTTATTACTTCTCCTACCGGCGCTGTTATCCACGATATTCTGAACCGCCTAAAAGAGCGGTTTCCTCGACATGTTCTCTTGTGGTCAGTCCCGGTTCAGGGAGAAGGCGCTGCCGATAAAATTGCTGCGGCCATAGAAGGTTTCAATGCCCTTGGGCAGGGGGGAGAAATTCCCCGTCCGGACTTGCTTATCGTCGCTCGCGGCGGTGGTAGTCTCGAGGATTTGTGGCAGTTCAATGAGGAAATCGTAGTGCGGGCAACTGCAAATTCAGAAATCCCCCTAATATCGGCCGTGGGCCATGAGACGGACATAACACTGATAGATTATGCTTCCGATCGGCGAGCTCCCACACCGACTGCGGCCGCAGAGATTGCGGTACCCGTTCGATCTGAACTGCAGTCGCAGGTTCTGGAGGATGAAGGTCGGCTAGTTGCCTCTATGAGCCGGTTCATACAGGAGCGACGAAACCATATTCAAGGAATCGCTCGAGGGTTGCCGCGCCCGAGTGAATTGCTGGAAGGTAACATGCAGGCACTGGACCTCGCTTCGGAACGGCTGAGTAATCTCGTAACTAGAGAATTAGAGAGATCCAGGGCGCATCTCTTAAAAACCGGTGTCAGGCTTCCACACCCGCGCGAAGTCATTACGAAGGCTGGGCTAGAACTTTCGAGCAAAGGTGCCCGCATCTCAATCGCCCTACAGGCGCTCGTGCGAGAGAGAAAGAAAAGTTTTTCAAGCCTCTCCGTATCCGAGCGAATTAACGGTGCTATGCGCCGGAAAATTTCAGAGGACGAAAAAAGGCTGCAAACCGGCACCCAGCTATTGAACAGTCTGTCGTATGAGCGGGTTCTGGAGCGGGGGTTTACTTTGATACGCGATACGGACGGTGAACCTGTGATGCAGGCATTTCAAACGCAATCCGGACAAGAAGTCGCAATAAGCTTTTCAGATGGAACTGTCTCGGCGACTATCGGAGAAAAAGCCGTGGCAAAGTCAAACCCTTTGTCTGGTAAATTAAAACGCAGAAAACAAACGAAATCGAAAAAATGTTCGGTTTCTTCTGGACGCGATCAGGGGTCGCTTTTCTGATCGATGCACCGTCTATCTGCAGGAATAATCACCCTATGCCTGATTTCGACTCCGGCATCGGCGAGGACCCTCTCTTTAACCGGGCACTTCATGCAGGGTGGGTTGATAACAGGGCAAACCAATCCGGGCGCCAAAGTCTCGCTTGATGGTAAAAAGCTCCGAGTGTCTCCCGACGGATTATTTGTCTTCGGACTAGGGAGAAATGCGGAAAGCGAGGTAGTTATAAAAACTAAGTTGCCAAGCGGGGAAATCTATCTGGAAAGTTTTGAGATCGAGAAAAGAAAGTATCGTATCCAGCGGATCAATGGCCTGCCTAAAAAGATGGTGACACCATCACCCGAGACGATGGACCGGATAAGACGGGAAGGTAAGGCTATACGGTCCGCGCGTGCGGTATTTACAATGGCGACGCACTTCAGAGCCGGTTTCATCTGGCCATCTAAGGGCCAAATATCGGGGGTTTATGGCAGCCAACGTATCTTGAATGGCGAATCACGCCAACCGCATCTCGGAGTTGATATCGCGGCTCCAAAGGGAACACCTGTTCTCGCGTCAGCTGCTGGAAAGGTGACTCTTGCCGAGATGGATCTCTATTTCACCGGCGGCACTATCATCATTGAACACGGTCACGGTCTATCTACCGTTTATTCACATCTTAGCGAAATCGAGGTCAGAAAAGGAGACAGCATACGTCAGGGCGGGAAGATAGGCGCTATCGGGTCCTCCGGGCGGTCGACGGGACCTCATCTTGACTGGCGTATTAACTGGTTCCAAGAGAGACTAGATCCAATGTTATTGGCTGGCCCTATGCCCCAATAACGCTATTCATCTGGTCTTTTTGGTTTCTTTCCCCAACGCCGGTGAAACCACATCCACTGCTCCGGCCGTTCTGTGATCCAAATACTGAAAAGATCGTTTATCCTCCTCATGGTGGCTTCTATATCGGCGTTTCTATTACCGGTGTTGACCGGCGGTCGGGGTTTCTCGACAGTTAGTCTGAAGTGTGCGGCATCCAGCCTTTCCACTCGTATAGGTATAAGGAGCGCTTCATATTTCATGGCTAACGCCGCGGGCGCGGTCGGGGTCATGGCATTAATACCTAGGAATGGGATGTTTACGCCCTGGTTCATACGTACATCTACTAGCATGATAGTGTGTCCATCGCCCTTTAGAACTTGAGTGAGACGACGGGCCCCTTGTCGACCTTTCATGATGAGTTCTACCCCGCTGCGTCTCTGCCAGCTGCGGACGAGAGCGTCTATAAATGGGTTATTGAAGGGTCGATAGACAACCGTAAGGGGTAGATCGTGCATTCGGGCCGCCAATGTTACCATTTCCCAGTTGCCCATGTGTCCGGCAAGTAAAATTCCCGACTTACCACTCTCTCGGAGCATATCGAGGTGTTCGGCACCGACAATTTCTAGACGGTTTTCCCGATCGTGGCGTATCTGATCGAGGCTCCAGTAGTCGGAAATCACACGGGTAAAATTGTCCCAGACCCCTCGGACAATTTCCTCCATTCTTTTGTTTGATGTTTCGGGCCATACGAGGGCCACACTCTCACGAATCCGGTTACTGAGCGCGAGATGAGGTCCGACCGACCGACCGACGAATGCGAGCAGGTTACCCACAAGGCTTACAGGGAGCTTATGCAACAAAACATATATCGGCCACGAAAGCGCGATCTCGATTCGGTGTTGTACGGTTGGCTTCCGCCAGTATCGATTTGCAACGCGCGCCAACAATTAAACCTTTTCTTTTAAGACTTGTCCGAGGACCTCGTCCAGTTCACCTAAATCATTCCAATCCAGACGAATTTTTAGCGAACGTATCATGTCTCTTGCTTCCACCGGTACACGAACCATATCCTTCTCTGTGGTAACAACCAACGCATCCGCCATGGCTGCGGTATCTATGAGCCTCATGATCTCATCGACAGAATAGTAATAGTGATCTGGAAAACCCGCGATGTCGATCAGATCGCAACCCATACCGGCAAGTGTTTCGAAGAACTTCTCCGGCTGTCCGATACCCGCGAAGGCTACGACCGGCTTTCCAGAGATATCGTCATCCTTGGTGGCGGGCACAAAACGGGCCATCAAAATAGGTATATTTTTCGGCATTGCTGCCTGCAGAGGATCAGATACATCGCCAATCAGGGCTATTGCTTCGACACGTTGCATTGCACATTCTAACGGTTCTCTCAAAGGTCCTGCCGGCATCACCCGGCCATTTCCATAACCGTATCGACCATCAATGACCAAAATTGAGAGATCTTTGTGAAGCGCCGGGTTTTGTAGGCCATCATCCATAACGATCGCGCCTATACCCGTATCGACAGCTGCGAGGGCCGATTTTACCCTATCGTTCCCAATCCAGGTCGGCGCTACACTTGCTAAAAGTAATGGCTCGTCACCGACGTCTCGCGAAGAATGTTTGGATGTTTCCACCTTAGTTGACGCACTTATGGACCCACCATATCCGCGACTTAGAAATCCTGCATTAATATTAGATGTGTGCAGTCGTTCCATTACGGAGAGTGCAACAGGCGTCTTACCGGCGCCGCCCGCGACGACGTTACCGATACAGATCACAGGGATGTCCACTTTAGTAGGCTTGACCTTAGTGAGGCGGCGACGCGCTCGCCATGCCCAGATTTGGCTCATTGGGGAGAGCAGGGTTGGGAGGACCCCCTCTTTATACCAGAAATTAGGCGCGCGCATTACCTGTAACCGATATCGGCCACGCGGGAGAAATGCGATTAAGATACGGGTCGATGTGGAGGAAAACCGCGTCGAGAATACCTTGTTTTCCATCAGCGACAGAGCGGGCGGCAGCCATTCGGCGTTGCCGAACTACCGAATTAGAGAGAAGAGTTCCGATTTCCTTTGCGAGTTCATCTGCCGACCGGGCTACAGACGAAGCGCCCGCAGTCATAAGCTCCCCCTGCGCGGCCAGAAAATTCTCCATATGAACACCATGAACGATAGCGCAACCCAATCGCGCTGGCTCGATTGGGTTTTGTCCGCCGTGGGGCACCAGAGTTCCTCCGACAAATGCGATATCCGTCGCTCGAAAAAAGAGACCAAGTTCTCCGATTGTGTCAGCTAATAAAACAAATTTCGATGCATTTACCGGCTCAGATCGGCTACGAACCGAAACTGAGAGATTTCTTTCCGAAAGGATCTTCTCAATAGCACCCGCCCTCTCAGGGTGCCGGGGGACCACGATTGTTAGCAAGTCGGGCAAACTTCGAATAAGTATTTCATGCGTATCCGCGATAACCTCTTCCTCACCCGAATGGGTACTGAAGGCTACCCATCTGGGTCGTCCGGCAATACTAGAGTCAAATTCGGACTGTGCGTCAGCATCGGTGGGCAGGGGCGCTGCAGCAAATTTTAGGTTCCCCGGGCATGCAACATTCTTGGCCCCTAGAGCCCGCAGCCGATCGGCGTCCAATTCCGTTTGCGCCATGCAAAGGTCAAATGTTTCTAAGAGTTGGCCGATCATCCAAGGAGCTCGCCTCCAGCCCCGAAAAGAAGCCGCCGATATTCGGGCATTCATTAGAAGGGTAGGAATCTCTCTTTCTTTGACCTCCGACAGTACCGATGGCCAGAATTCGGATTCAACCCAGAGAGCTAGGTTGGGTTTCCAATGATCTAGAAATCGTTTTACCCAAGGCACCCGATCCACTGGGATATACTGATGGATAACAGTTTCGGGTAATCGATTGTGTAATAATCGGGCCGAACTGACGGTACCGGAAGTCATGAGGATCGTTATCTCAGGCCGTTCCAAAGTTAGTCGGTCGATAAGACTTATCATCGAAAGTGATTCGCCGACGCTTGCCGCGTGTATCCAGACAAGGGGGCCTTCAGGCCGCCGACAGGATGCGGACCCTTTACGTTCTTCGAACCGATGAGGGTCTTCTTTTCCTGCCTTTAGCCGCCGGGAGAGATAATGGTTTATCAGTGGCCCGGATATCCAAGTTATGGCTCGATAAAAAGAAACGCTCATTAATTACCTCTGGGTGCTGATGGATCAGCTTCCGAATTAGCTTCTTCCGGCGAAACCGGGTAGCGCCCCAGTTCAGAATCAAGTGTCATTGTGAGGTCGATAAGAACTCGCTCCAGAGTTTGCCGAGTTTGCTCCGTGAGGCTTTCGTCAGCGTCGCGGGGTACTTCAATCGGGTGCCCAATCCTTACCACACCCCTGGTGAAAGGGAAGGGCAATACAAACCTATCCCATGAAAAAAAAATTCTACAGCGCGACGCGGAAAAAGTTATTGGTAATAGGGCAGCGCCCGAAAGTTTGGCGGCTGAGATCGCCCCAGGTGCTGCACGCATCCGAGGTCCCCGTGGCCCATCGGGCGTAATACCGATGTATTCCCCGCGTTTAAGCGCGCGCACAATTCCGATCAGAGCGCTTCCGCCACCTTTTGATGATGAGCCCGATATGGTACCGACGCCCAAGTGTTTCAGTGTCCGAGAGATAAATACCCCGTCGCGGTGCTGAGATATCAGAATCCGTACAGGGGCTTTGTAAATCCATGCATTGGGAATCATCAGCATCCGTCCATGCCAAAAACAGGCGATAAACGGCTTACCTTTAGCAACCATTGAAGACGCTATATGCTGATTTTCCACTGTCCAGCGTCCAGTATACCAGACGATACGGAGGTAAGACGCTGCAAGCAAACTTAGCACAGAGGTAACTATGGGCCTACTAGTGATCTTTCGCAGCGACACCATCGATTAAGACTGCACAACAGCTGCGGTTTGATCTTCTTCGTCTACGAACTGCATCGAATACAGTTTTGCGTAGGCACCACCTTGAGCCATTAGCTCAATATGGGTGCCAGTTTCCACGACTTTGCCATTTTGCATGAAGAATATAAAGTCCGCGTCGATAATCGTCGAAAGTCTGTGCGCAATTACCAATGTAGTCCGCCCCTGTTTGAGCCGCGATAATGCACCTTGCACAAGCCGCTCTGTTTCCGTATCGAGAGCGGATGTCGCTTCGTCTAGAAGTAAAATTGGTGCATCCTTTAACATCGCTCGTGCGATGGCGATGCGCTGCCTTTGGCCACCCGAGAGCTTGGCCCCTCGACCACCCACTTGAGTATCATATCCGTTGGGGAATTCAGAGATAAATTCTGCTGCGCCCGCATCAGACGCGGCACGGACGATCTCCTCGTCGGTCGCATCCGGTTTTCCGTAGGCAATATTGGCGCGGATTGTATCGTCAAAGAGAAGAATTTCTTGGCTAACCAGGCCAATTCCACTGCGCAAGCTTTCGAGGGTTATATCACGAACGTCTTGACCATCAATTAGCACCTTGCCGCTACCCACGTCATAGAATCGAGGAATTAGGTTTAGGACCGTCGATTTGCCAGATCCGGACGGCCCGACTAGCGCCGCCGTCTTACCAGCGTCCACCTGAAGGTTAATACCGTTGAGTGCAGTGGATTTTTCGTTGTACTGAAAATGCACGTCTTCAAAACTAATTTGACCCCGGATGTCGTGAATCGTACGTGCGTTTTCAGAATTCGTGATCTTGGAACCAAGGTCCAGTATTGCGAAGACCCTTTGAGTGGCCGCAAGCCCCTGTTGCAGGGTGGCGTTGAGGTTAGCAATGTTCTTCATCGGTTTGTAGGCGGCAAGCAAAGCCGCCATAAATGACGCTAGCTCGCCTGTTGTCATTTGGCCGTCGATTACCAATAGACCGCCAAACAAAATGGCACAGGCTAACGCGATGCCACCCAGCGACTCCATCAAAGGCCGGCTTATCGCCTGAATGCGCGCTGCTTTTCGGGTTAGCTGGTAGACCCGTTCTATGGCATCGGACGCTCGATCGGATTCGCGCTTTTCCATTGTGTAAGCTTTGACATGCCTCGCTCCTTGGAATGTCTCATCTAGTAAAGTTGTAAGATCTCCAGTTTCTATCTGCGTATTACGGGAAATTTTCCTAATTCGTTTGCCGATCTTTACGATGGGATAAAGTGCCAGCGGAAAAACTATTATTGTGAGAAGCGCCAGCGACCAGTTGTGAAAGACCAAGATCATCAACAAAAAAATCACAAGCAGCGAATCTTTGATCAGTCCGGTAAGCGCCTTTGCCATCGAATGGCGAAGTAAGTTCGCATCGTTGATGAATCGGGAAATAAGGATACCCACCGAATTATCGAGAAAGAATTGCAGATCGGTACGGATTACACCGCGATACATCGAGGACTGCAGGTTCGCTACCATTCGATGTCCGATAACCTCCATGTTTACAGCTTCGAAGTAGCCGGCCAGTCCGGAGATGATCGCGAGTCCGATTATAGCGCCGGGGAGAAGGTAAAGCATTGTCCGGTCCCGGGCTATCAGGACTTGGTCAACCACGTCTTTCAATAGGTAGATCATGCTCGCTGAGGTACCCGCAACCAGCAACATGCAGAGAAATGTTAAGAGTATACGCTTGTGTTGGGGCCATAGTTGTTCGCGAACAAGCCGGTTGACCAGCGTCTTAGAAGTCTCATGCGCTTCTTCAGTCAGTTCCAACCCGGTGTCGGGCGCCTTCGCGTTATCGGCCAATGTAAAAGGTTCCATTTCTCATGGGCTCAATACCAAAAATTAGAATACCACGCCTGCCGAGGGCGGCCAATTAATTGAAAAGATGCGGGAATTTTTTTCTCGTGAATCAATTACCTGCAACTGTCATTCCGTCGATGCGAAGTGTGGGCGCATCTGTACCATCTCGAAACGCTAAATCATCCGCTGGGATCAATTTTTTGAACATGTCTTTGAGGTTGCCGGCGACGGTCATTTCAGTGACCGGGTAGGTAATTTCGCCGTTCTCAATCCAGAATCCTGATGCTCCTCGGCTGTAATCGCCCGTCACCATGTTGATACCCATGCCGATCAATTCCGTAACATAAAAACCGCGAATTATATCGGATATAAGATCGGCGGGGGAGTATCTCCCGGCTTCCATATAGAGGTTTGTGACGCCTGGTGACGGCGGAGACGCGGTACCGCGGGAGGCATTCCCCGTCGATTCAATGCCTAATTGCCGCGCTGAAGCGAGGTCGAGTACCCAAGTTTCGAGGACACCGTCTTTAGCGAGGTATTTCTTAGAATTGGCTAGGCCTTCTGCGTCGAATGGTTTGGAACGCAAACCCCGGTCCCGGTGGGGATCGTCAACGATGTTGATGCCGTCAGCAAGGACCTTCTTACCCATTTCATCCCTCAGAAAAGATGTTCCTCTAGAAATGGAAGATCCGTTAATAGCTCCGGCATAATGTCGAACTATACCGCCGGATACCCGGGGATCGTAGATCACCGGCACCTGTTGGGTTTCGACTTTACGGGCATTCAGGCGCTTTACCGCCCGTTTGCCGGCATTGCGGCCAATTTCCACCGGGTCGGCTAGATCTGCATGGTAAACCGATGACGTATAGTCGTAATCTCGTTCCATGCTTGTACCTTCACCGGCGAGTACTGAGGCAGCTAGGCTGTGGCTCGAAGTTTCGTAGCTTCGCGCAAAACCATTCGATGTCGCAATGGCGATGCGCGCCTTACTCCATGCGGTCTCAGCGCCCTCGGTGTTGGTGATTCCCGCCACTGACCGTGCAGCATCCTCCGCGCTGCAGGCTGCCTCAATAAGACTCTCATCTCTTGGTTCCTTTGCATCGTAGATTTGCAGCGTTGGTGGATCAGTGACTAGGGAGTCTGCGGTGGCAATGCCGCAATAAGGATCTTCGGGCGCTGCCTTTGCCATCGCGACGGCGCGGGCGACAACATCCTTTATCGCTCCCTCTTCGAAATCCGTAGAAGATACGATTGCCTGTTGCCTGCCGACGAAAACCCGAAGTCCAAGGTCATTGCTTTCGGAACGTTCTAATTTTTCTAGTTTTCCCAAACGACAGGATACTGAGACCGATGACGCATTAAAGACGACTGCATCGGCCGCGTCGGCGCCCTGCTTAAGAGCGTCGTCCATCAGGTTCGAGAGAAGTGAAAGTTGATCGTATGACTCTGCCATGCTGTCTACCCGTCTTTAGAGATCCATATATCCCGTCCTTCGCCGGGCAGTCCGTAATCGTTCCATTTGCGTGTAACTTCTTCTATAATTTCGTCGCTCATGCGGAGCTTTTGGCCCCATTCACGGTTCGTTTCCGAACCGATTTTCGCCGTTGCATCTATTCCCATTTTTGATCCTAAGCCTTCGACCGGTGATGCGAAATCAAGATAGTCTATAGGCGTATTCTCGATCGTCGTAACATCACGCGCGGCATCCACATTAGTGGATATTGCCCAAATTACGTCTTCCCACTTCCGCGCGTCGATGTCCTGGTCAACCACGATCACGAATTTGGTATACATGAACTGTTTTAGGTATGACCAAACGCCCATCATGATACGTTTCGCTTGGCCCGGGTATGTCTTCCGGATCGATACGACGGCGACCCGGTATGAACAGGCCTCCGGCGGAAGCCAAAAATCGACAATTTCCGGAAACTGCTGGACTAAAAGCGGGATGAAAATATCGTTTAGAGACCGTCCTAATACCGATGGCTCATCTGGCGGTCGGCCGGTGAATGTCGTCAAATAAATTGGGTCTCTGCGCATGGTGATCGCAGAGACGGTGAAAACTGGAAACGGTTCAACAGCATTATAATAACCCGTGTGATCGCCAAACGGTCCTTCCATTCCAGATTCGGTCAGAGATACGTGTCCTTCGATTACTATCTCCGCCTCTGCCGGCACCTGAAGGGGAACAGTCTTGCAGTCGACCAATGTAAGCTTTTTGCCCCGAAGCAGCCCGGCGAACTGGTACTCCGACATTGTCTCCGGAACCGGGGCGACGGCGGCGATAATGGTTGCTGGATCTACGCCGATCACGGCTGCTGCCGGCACCGAGACCAATCCTTCTCGGGCAGCATCGTCGGCGTGTTTGGCGCCACCGCGATGGGCTAGCCAGCGCATGAGGGTTGTGTCTCGGCCAGTGACCTGCATTCTATAAATACCGATATTCGTCTTTCTATCATCGCCTTGGGTAACCACGAGAGGCCAAGTAATCAGAGGTGAAGGTTCATCTGGCCAGCAGGTCTGAATTGGCAATTTCTGCAGATCAATGTCGTGGCCCGTTAAGACAATTTCTTGGCAAGGTGCGCTGGTGACCCTTTTCGGCTTCATTGCCATTACTGTCTTCAGGAGAGGAAGCATATCGATTGCTTCCTGCCATCCCCCGGGCGGTTCCGGCTGACGAAGAAAAGCCAGCTGTTCGCCGAATGCGCGGAGTTCCTCAGGCGATTTCTCTAGACCCCAGGCAACCCGTTCGACAGTACCGAATAAATTGGCCAGAACCGGTATCCGCTGAGAAGAGCCGGCGGCATTTACTACATTCTCGAAAAGCACGGCAGGGCCGTCTTCCGCAAGAAGACGGCTCTGGATTTCTGTCATTTCCAGATATGTCGAGACGGGTTCAGAAACCCGGATTAGCCGGTTTTCTTTTTCCAGTTTGACTATAAAGTCGCGAATATTGGCATAGGCCATGGTTTCGGGGTTCTGCACTAAGGTGATCTCACGGTCAAGCATCGGTGTGCCACCCCGATCGGCTCTATTCAATAAACGTATGGCGGAAGAAATGAACGATCCTGTTGCACACGCGAAATCCTATCCGTTCCCCGTTCCGGGGCGGTCGTATACTTTTTGTGATGGCCGCGTGACAGATATGCCAGACGAAGGCTTCGACAGCACGGGAAGAAGACCAGTTCTGGCAGCGGGATCAAACCAGTCACATGAGCAATTGGCCAGAAAGTTTTATCGGATTTCGGGGAATGTCGAAATACCGGTTCAGAAAGGAAGACTGCACGATTTTGACTCGGTATATGCAGCTCATTTGGCCGGTTACGGCTCGGTACCATCCACATTCTATCCCTCCCCGGGAACTGTGGTAACTACCTATTTGTTGTGGCTCGATGACGCTCAGCTGAACCGTATGCACGAGACTGAGCGAAATTATACATACGACCACCTTAACGAAATCAGAGTAGAAATAGACGGTCTAGGAGAGTTACTCCGAGAGGCCTATGCATACACCGCCAAGATCGGATGTGTTAATCATGCCGGTACGCCCATTGCCCTAAGTGAAATTTCCGCATGTGAAAGGGCATTCTCGTCAATGTCACAGCTGGAAGTTCTTGAACATATTCGAGATCGGATTGCTCCAAACGAGGACCTCGACACTTTTATCCTCTCGCAGATAGAAGATGAAGGCGTTCGCCGAGCCAGATCGGCGATCCTTTCTGAAGACGCTATAGTTGGAAATTATCCGAGGACCGTGATTCGTGAGCTTTAGGAATTACTCTAAAGCAACAGCCGGCGCCTTATCTACCTTCGCGGCACAGAATTTGAATTCGGGAATTTTCCCGAAAGGATCGAGTGCAGCGTTGGTCAACAAATTTGCGGCGGCTTCAGCATAGCAGAACGGGATAAATACTACGCCCTCCGGAACTTCCCGGTCTGCGCGGGCCTTCAATTCAATAACGCCGCGTCGGGTTTCGACCCGGATTGTGTCTCCCGGGTTAATATTCATTTGGACTAACGCCTTTGGCGAGAGGTTAGCTGTTGCTTCCGGTTCCAGAGCGTCCAAGACCCCAGCCCGTCTTGTCATACTGCCGGTATGCCAGTGTTCAAGTACCCTGCCTGTGGTCAGGATCATTGGAAATTCATCGTCGGGTACCTCGTCGGGTGGCAGTACATCGGCGGGCACAAATTTTCCGCGTCCTGTATCCGTTGGAAACCCCTCCCGAAAAATGATTTCTTGGCTGATGCCATTATTATCTAGCGGATAGGTAATAGAATCTTCTTCTTGCAGACGTTTCCAAGTTATACCTTTAAACGAGGGCATGCAGGCCGCCATTTCTTCGAAAACCTCGGCGGTTTCGGCGTATTTCCAGTTCAGTCCGATCCGGCGCGCGATTTCTTGGATGATCCATATGTCCTGTCTGGCATCGCCGGGCAACGGCAGTGCCTTGCGCCCGATTTGAACCTGACGGTTCGTATTAGTGAAGGTACCTTCCTTTTCTGGAAATGAGCTAGCGGGCAAAATGACATCCGCATGAAATGCAGTCTCCGTTAGGAAGAGGTCTTGAACGACCAGATGGTCCAGCGCAGCGAGCGCCTGTCGAGCATGACGTACATCTGGATCTGACATAGCAGGGTTCTCTCCCATAATGTACATCGCACGGATTTCCCCAGTATGGATCGCGTTCATAATTTCTACGACAGTTAGCCCCCGATTTGGATTAAGCTCGGACCCCCAGAATTCCTCAAACTGAGCATGTATGGAAGGTTCATCGACCGATACGTAATCAGGGAAAAACATTGGGATTAGACCTGCATCCGACGCCCCCTGGACGTTGTTCTGGCCACGCAAGGGGTGAAGGCCTGTTCCGGGCCGCCCCACATGTCCAGTCATTAATGCAAGGGAAATCAGACACCGAGAATTATCCGTTCCGTGCACATGTTGAGATATACCCATACCCCAAAAAATTATACCACGATCTGCTTGTGCGAATTCGCGGGCTATGGTTCTGATTGTCTCAGCATTGACCCCACAAATGTCTGCCATATTTTCGGGGGAGAATCCCCTCAGGTGTTCTCTGAGTTCATCGAAACCTTCGGTAAAACCTTTTATATAATTCTCGTCTGTCAAATCTTCTTCGACAATCGTGTGCATCATGGCGTTTAGCAATGCAACATCCGTCCCGCCCTTGAACTGGACCATATGAGTGGCATGACGGGTAAGCGACTGGCCGCGCGGATCCATAACGATCAGCTTTGCTCCGTTCTTAACTGCGTTTTTGAAGAATGTTGCCGCAACTGGATGGTTAACGGTTGGATTGGCACCTATTACAATAATTACATCTGATTTTGCGGCATCATAAAATGGTGCGGATACTGCACCAGAATTCACTGTCTCCATCAAGGCCGCCACCGAGGAGGCATGGCAGAGCCGGGTGCAATGATCGACGTTGTTAGTTCCAAAACCGGTCCGGACAAGTTTCTGGAAAAGGTACGCCTCTTCGTTCGACCCCTTAGCAGAACCTAAACCGGCAAGTCCTGACCCACCGGTTTCATTAACCACTTTTTTCAGACCACGCGCTGCAAAATCTAGCGCTTCATCCCATGTCACTTTCCGGAAATATCGCATTGGATTAGACGAATCGAATGACGCGTCAGCGTCCTTAGGAACATCATTTTTCCTGATTAGCGGGTAGGTCAAGCGATCCGGATGGTGTACGTAATCGAATCCGAAGCGACCTTTTACGCACAGTCGATTTCGGTTAGCAGGCCCATCGCGACCATCGACAAAAAGCAGCTTATCATTCTTTATATTGTATGTTAGCTGGCATCCGACACCGCAATAAGGACAGATCGATTTAACTTGTCTATCCGGTTGCACCCGCCCGTTGGGGGAAGTGACGGCAGCCGGCAACAACGCGCCAGTCGGACATGCCTGAACGCATTCTCCGCAAGCGACGCAAGTGCTATCGCCCATTGGGTCGTCGAAATCAAAAACAACTTTTGAGTCGGCGCCGCGATGGGCCATGCCGATCACATCGTTGACCTGTACATCCCGGCAAGCGCGTACGCATAGCGTACAGTTAATACAAGCATCTAGATTCACGGCCATGGCAGGATGAGAAAGGTCGGCGTCGAGCCTCCTTTTTGCCGGGAAGCGAGATGATCCGACATCCAGTATTTTAGCCCATCGCCAGAACTTAGACCCTTCATCATGTGCCTTTTCGGGCGACGGTTGATC
>CETH01109258.1_pt1 | contig 15458 bp, 17 predicted proteins | sample 361461 | NCBI WGS metagenome assembly CETH01 (sample SAMEA2622695, study PRJEB7988) | marine metagenome | isolation source: saline water (ENVO:00002010), including
TATGGTAGAGTTAGCAGCTAAAAATATTGAAATGTTTTTTCTTGAGAAAGACGTACTTAATCCAGTAAACACAATTAATTAAGAGGTAAATTATGACATATACAATTGATTTAACAGGAAAAATAGCACTTGTTACTGGTGGCGCATCGGGAATAGGTTATGCAATTGCTGAAGGCTTCCAAGAAGCAGGAGCAGAAGTAATTGTAACAGCTCAATCTGATGAAAGTTTGGAAAAGTGTATCGATAAAACAAAATTTGGTACCTTACGTAAGTTAAAACTAGATGTTACTAATGATATATCAATCGAAAAAATCTTTGATGAAATAGATGAATTACATATTTTAGTTAATAACGCAGGAAGAATTAAGAGAGGTTTGGAATATAGAATAGAGCATTTCGCAGATGTAATAAATACTAATTTAATGGGCGTAATGAGGATGAGTCATGAGGCTTTACCTAAATTAGCTTTAACCCATGGTAATATAATTAATATTGCATCTATGTTTTCTTTTTTTGGATCTCCTATGTCTCCAGGTTATACTGCTTCTAAAACAGGTTTAGTAGGATTAACTAAAAGTTTAGCAAATGGTTGGAGTGAACATCATGTAAGAGTAAATGCAATAGCTCCTGGATATATTGAGACCAAACTTACAAAGTCATTAAGAGACGAAAGGAAACTTAGAGATAAAATAACAGACAGGACTGCCCTAAAAAAATGGGGTGCGCCAGAGGATATAGCAGGTGCTGCTGTATATTTAGCTAGTGATAGAGCTAGTTATACTACTGGAACTACTATTACTGTAGATGGAGGATATAGTATTACTTAATTTCAAATCCATTTGATTTTTTTGCGAATCCATTAAACAAATTTAGCATTCTATTTCTCCAATGCCAAAGTACATCATCTTTAACTAATATTTGTTTTGGGCTTGAATTTCTAGCCCACATAAAAAAACCAAATAGTAAATAGTCGCAATATACAGGGTGATTTCCAGTCATGTAATCATTATTTTTTATGATTTTTCTAAATGGATTTAGTTCTTTTTGAAAAATTGGAATATATTTATCACTTTCTAATTCAACATCTTCAATTTTTTTATTTAACATTTTTTCTCTGGTTTCCCTAAAGTATTTTTTGTCTTCAGGCTTTAATACTTTATAGACATCAGCTACAATGATACGGGCTAAAATACTTAATATCTTTGGATCAAGCATTTGATTAATAATGAAAGTAAGTTTCATACTTTTCTCACCTCCAAATAAGGATGGAGTATCTGTGTATTTTTGCTCTAAATATTTTGCGATTTCAAATGACTCATTAATCCAAATACCTTTATCTTCAAGAACTGGAACAGTGTTAAAACCTTTATGATTAATTAAAGATTTGTCAGAAAACTTAACTTGAACTCTTTTTGTATTTTTATAAAGGTTTTTATGATTAAGAGACATTAATATTCGCCAAGTGTATGGGCTAAAATATTGCTCATTAATTGCATCGAGTTCATAAAGAATCATAGTAAATAACTTTCTTTTTTCTGTTAATTAATTATATATAAGCTTATATGAGGTATATTTTTAACAATTATAGTAATAATTAAATATTATGGATTATAATAAATTTTTTTCAAGTGCATTAAATACTCTTAAATCTGAAGGTCGATATAGAGTTTTTAATGATATAAAAAGAACACTAGGAAATTTTCCTAATGCAATTCATTATTCAGACTCAAAAGAAAAAGAAGTATCTGTATGGTGCTCTAATGATTATCTTGGTATGGGACAAAATAAAAAAGTTTTAAAAGCTATGCATGAAGCTATTGACTCTGCTGGAGCAGGTTCAGGTGGAACAAGAAATATATCTGGAACGTCACACTATCATGTTATGCTTGAGAAAGAGCTAGCCGATTTACATGATAAAGAATCAGCATTGTTATTTACCTCTGGTTATATTTCTAATGAAGCTTCGCTAAGCACTATAGCTTCAATACTACCTGATTGTGTAGTTTTATCTGACGAACTAAATCATGCCTCAATGATTCAAGGAATGAAGAATAGTAGAGCCGAAAGATTCATTTTTAAACACAATAACCCCAAGCATTTAGAACAAATATTGCAAAATATTCATCCTGACAGACCTAAATTAGTTGCTTTTGAGTCAGTTTATTCTATGGATGGAGATATTGCTCCAATTAAAGAATTATGTGAGGTATCAAAAAATAGTAATGCTCTTACATATTTAGATGAAGTTCATGCAGTAGGTATGTACGGACCTAGAGGAGGTGGAATTGCTGAAAGAGAGGGTTTAATGGATGAACTTGATATTATAGAAGGAACATTAGCAAAAGCTTATGGTACTATGGGAGGATATGTAGCTTCAAGTAGAGATATTATAGATGTGATTAGATCTTTTGCTTCAAGTTTTATTTTCACTACTTCTCTTCCTCCTGCTATAGCTGCCGGTGCATTAGCTTCTGTTAAACATTTAAAAGAATCGGATAAAGAAAGAATTATACATCAAGCAAGAGCAAAAAGTCTCAAAGAGAAATTAAGGCAAACAGGAATTGTTGTGATGCCATCCGAAAGTCATATTGTTCCCATTTTAGTGGGTGACCCAGTTTTATGTAAAAAAGCCTCTGATTTATTATTGTCTGATCATTCTATATATGTTCAACCAATTAATTACCCTACTGTTCCAAAAGGAAAAGAAAGGTTAAGAATTACTCCAAATCCTCTTCATGATGAAAAAATGATTGATAATTTAGTAGAATCATTAAAGATTGTATGGAAACAATTAAATATCTCTTCAGTGAATTAATATTTTAACTTTACTAAAGTGTTAATTATTTAATATGTTAAATACATATATTAATAGGGGAGATAACTATGTCTATTTTTAAGAAAATTTTATATTTTGGTATTGCTTTTTTATTTTCAAAATTTTCGTACGCTGACGATGGAATAGATTCAGCTATAGATAAATGGTTGGCTCCAATATCTGACTTTATAGTAAGTAAAGTATTTTATTCAATTAATATAGCGGGGGCAGATATAAAGTTAATAGTTCTTTGGCTAATAGCTGGCTCAATATTTTGTACCTTTTATTTTAATTTTATAAATTTAAAAATGTTTAAACATGCTTTAGATTTAGTAAGAGGAAGATATGATAAAGCTGACTCGAAAGGTGAAGTTTCTCATTTTCAAGCTTTATCTACTGCTATATCAGGTACTGTGGGATTAGGTAATATAGCTGGAGTTGCTGTTGCAGTAGCAGTTGGAGGTCCTGGCGCTACATTTTGGATGATTTTAGCAGGATTTTTAGGAATGTCTTTAAAATTTTGTGAATGCACGCTTGGAGTAAAATATAGAGTTATTAATGAAGATGGAACAGTTTCCGGAGGACCTATGCACTATCTTTCTGCGGGATTAGCTGAGAAAGGCCATGTTTCTCTGGGAAAAATTTTAGCAATATTTTTTTCTATCTGTTGTATAGGAGGCGCGCTTGGCGGAGGTAATATGTTTCAGGCTAATCAATCATTTCAGCAATTTGTATCTGTAACAGGAGGCGAGGGATCTTTTTTTGCAGATAAAGGTTGGTTATTTGGATTAATAATCTCAATTATTTTAGGTTCTGTAATTATAGGAGGTATTAAGTCTATAGCAAAAGTTACTTCAAGATTAGTACCTTTGATGGCAATTATATATTTAGTAGCTGGACTAATTATAATAATGATTAATATTACAGGAGTTCCGGAAGCTATTATTAGAATAATTTCAGAAGCCTTTTCTCCTTCTGCTGCAGCAGGTGGAGCACTTGGTGCATTAATTATTGGTTTTCAAAGAGCTGCTTTCTCAAATGAAGCAGGACTAGGTTCTGCCCCAATTGCACATTCAGCAGTTAAAAGTGATAAACCAGTAACAGAGGGAATAGTATCTGTATTAGAACCATTTATTGATACTATTGTAATATGTACTGTTACTGCATTAGTAATTGTTATAACTGGTATGTATGATGATAGAGGTGACTTAACTGGGATAGGTTTAACTTCTGCAGCTTTTGCAACAACTATTTCTTGGTTTCCTATTATATTAGCTATTGCAGCAATTTTATTTGCTTTCTCTACAATGATTGCTTGGTCCTATTATGGATTGAAATCTTGGACATATTTATTTGGTAACTCAAAGCTCTCAGAAAATATATTTAAAATAATATTTTGTGTTTTCATTATTATTGGTTCTTCAGTAAGTCTTGGCTCTGTTTTAAATTTATCAGATTCTATGATATTTTTAATGTCTGTTGCTAATTTAGTTGGAGTTTATTTTTTAGCATCAGTAGTTAGAAATGAAGTAAATAATTATTTGTCTGATTTAGCTGAAGGAAAAATAAAGAGAACTGATAATAATTAACTATTAAATTCTTTTTTTTGGATTATATATAATTAAGAGTAAAGTTTTTTATTTTTTTTGGAATGATAGATAGAAGGGTTTTTTATTGCAAAAACAAGTCTTAAATACTTATGCATTAGCTTCTGATCACGCTGGATTTGAATTAAAAGAAAAGATAAAGTCTTATTTGAAAGAGAATAGTTATAATATCATAGATTTGGGCCCTTTTAGTAATGAGTCAGTAGATTATCCAGATTATGGAAAAATTTTAGGTAAATTTGTATTAGAAAATAAAAATGCGTTAGGTATTGCTATATGTGGGAGTGGAATAGGAATTAGTATTGCTTTAAATAGATTGCCTGGCATAAGAGCTGCACTCTGTAATAGTGAAGAAATTGCAAAATTATCTAGAAATCATAATAATGCAAATATACTTGTATTAGCAGGAAGGTTTATTACCATGAATAAATCTTCAGGTATAATAGATACTTTTTTTAAGGAGACTTTTGAAGGAGGAAGGCATGAAAGAAGGGTTAATAAACTTGGTTAATTTTCTTAATAAGGAATCAATAAATGAGCACAATAAATAATTCTGACTTTTTTAATTCCAGCAGTACCGATGTAAATGAAAGTTTTGAAGACCAGGAATTATTATCGGCTATGCAGAATGAATTATACAGGCAACAAAACTCTATAGAATTAATAGCATCAGAAAATTTTGTAAGTAAATCAGTTCTTAATATTCAGGGATCAGTATTAACAAATAAATATGCAGAGGGTTATCCTGGTAAAAGATATTATGGAGGTTGTGAATTTGTTGATCATGCAGAAGACTTAGCTATTAAAAGGGCTTGTAAATTGTTTTCATGTCAATGGGCTAATGTTCAACCAAACTCAGGTTCACAAGCAAATCAAGCTGTTTTTATGGCATTACTTAATCCTGGCGATACTATTTTAGGTATGTCTTTAGCAGCAGGAGGACATTTAACACATGGCGCTAAACCTAACCAATCAGGAAAATGGTTTAAATCTATTCAATATGGTGTAAATAAAGATGATGGAATAATTGATTATTATGGTCTTGAAAAATTAGCAATAGAAGAAAAACCTAAATTAATAATAGCAGGTGCATCTGCATATTCTAGACACATAGATTTTGAAAAAATAAGAATTATTGCTGATAAAGTTGGGGCATACTTTCTTGCCGATATAGCTCATTACTCAGGTTTAATTGCTGCTGGTGAATATCCAAACCCAATTGAATACGCTCACGTTGTAACTACTACGACACATAAAACTTTAAGAGGACCTAGAGGTGGAATGATTTTAAGTAATGATCTAGAATTAGGAAAGCTATTTGATAAAGCAATATTTCCAGGTATTCAAGGAGGGCCTTTAATGCATGTAATTGCTGCAAAAGCTGCAGCATTTGGAGAAGCTTTAAAACCTGATTTTAAAGAGTATATCAAACAGATAATTATAAATGCAAAAGTTCTAGCTAATGAATTAGAAAACCAAGGTTTAAAAATAGTTTCAGGTGGAACAGATAGCCATGTAATTTTATGTGATTTAAGGCCATTTAATATTACAGGAAAAACGTCTGAAGAAAGTTTAGATAGAGCCGGAATAACATGTAATAAAAATGCAGTTCCTTTTGATACTCAAAAACCTTTTATAACTTCAGGTTTAAGAATAGGAACTCCTGCAATTACAACTAGAGGTTTTAAAGAAAAAGAAATGGTAAAGATAGGGAAATTAATTGGCAAAATTTTAAAGGCTATAGCTCAAAATGATGATAATATTAGTTTAGTGGAATCTGAAGTAAAGAAACAAGTGATATCTTTATGTAAAGAATTTCCTCTTTATTCGTCTTTAAGTTATAATTAGAATAATTTAAACTACTAAAGGATATTTTTATGAGATGCCCTTATTGTAATGAGTTAGATACTCAAGTAAAAGATTCTCGTCCAACAGAAGATAATGCTGTTATTAGAAGAAGACGCTCCTGCCCTCAATGTGCAGCCCGTTTCACTACATTTGAGAGAGTGCAATTAAGAGATTTAATGGTTAAAAAAAGAGATGGAAAAAGGGTGGAGTTTGATAGGGATAAACTTGCTCGTTCTGTAATGATAGCTTTTCGAAAAAGACCAGTAGAGACAGAAAGAGTTGAAAAAATGATAACAGGTATTGTAAGGAGATTAGAGTCTTCTGGAGAAAGTGAAATATTAAGTAGTGATATAGGCGAAATGGTTATGGACACATTATCTGAAATTGATCAAGTTGCTTACGTAAGATTTGCTAGTGTTTATAGGAATTTTAGAGAAGCTAGAGACTTTGAAAAATTTGTTGGAGGTTTAAAGAAAGATTTTTCTAAAGATTAGTAAAAGGAATTTTTAGATATGCAATTAAATGTGGCAATGAGAAGTGCATTATCTCTTGCAAAAAAAGGGTTGGGTTTATGTTATCCTAATCCGTCAGTAGGATGCATAATATTAGATAAAAATAATAATTTAATAGGTTTAGGCAATACATCAAAAACAGGTAGACCGCACGCCGAAGAAGTTGCTTTAAATAATTTGGTTGGTAATCCAAAAGGAGGAACTGCGGTAGTTACTCTAGAACCTTGTGCTCATAAGAATAGTAAAAATTTATCTTGTGTAGAATTAATAATAAACGCTGGTATTAGTCATGTAGTAATACCTATTCTTGATCCAGATAAAAGAACACATGGTAAAGGAGTAGAGCTGTTAGAAAAATCAGCCATAAAAGTATCTATCGGAATTTATAAAGAGGAAGCTTTTAATATAAATTATGGTTTTTATTCCAGAATAAAATATAATCGTCCTTTAGTATGCCTAAAGGTTGCAACCAGCTTAGATGGGAAAATTGCTACAAAAAAAGGAGAAAGTAAATGGATAACAGGAGAAGTAGCAAGATTACATGGGCATAGTTTAAGAGCAAGTCACGATGTTATTTTAGTTGGAATTAATACAGTTATTAAAGATAATCCTAAGCTTGACTGCAGAATTAAAGGTTTAGAAAAATATTCTCCTGTAAAAGTAATAGTAGATAGTAATTTAAAAATACCTTTATCATCAAACCTTTTAATAAATTTAAAAAAATACCCTGTAATTATTTGGACAAAAAAGAATAAAATTAATTCAATAAAAAAAAATAAATTAATAAAAATGGGGGTATCTATTGTTGAATTAAATAAAACTAATAAAAAATTAATATTATTAGAGGGGTTAAATGATTTAGCAAAAAAAGGTTTTAATAGAGTTTTAGTAGAGGGTGGAAGCAATATATCAGCTTCTTTAATAGATAATAATTTGATTGATAAAGTATATTTGTATAGGAATGGAATTTTTATTGGTGCAGATGGCTTATCAAGTATAGGTAAATATAAATTTAGAAATTTATCTTTAGCTAAACGTTTCCAATTAAGAGATACTAGAATACTTGACGGAGATGTACTAGAAGAATGGAAATTAATAAATAGGAGTTAAATTTGTTTACTGGAATTATTAAAGATATAGGTAAGATCATAAAGTTAGATAATAATAAAAGTGACCTAAATATAGAAGTAAAAACCAATTTAATATTGAGTGATATAAGTATTGGTGATTCTATTTGTTGTGATGGAATTTGTTTAACAGTTATATCACTAAGTAAAAATACATTTAATGCAGAGTTATCCAAGGAAACGCTATCTGTTACTACTTCTAGTAATTGGGAAAAAGGAAAAAAAATAAATTTAGAAAAATCTTTATTATTAGGAGAGCAGATTGGTGGACATCTTGTTAGTGGGCATGTTGATGGTTTGGGTTTTTTAAAGAAAAAACAAGTTATTAAAGGTTCTGTAAAATTAGATTTTTTAGTATCTAAAGTTCTAAAAAAATATATTAGTAAAAAGGGTTCAATAGCTATAAATGGAGTTTCTTTAACTGTTAATACTGTAAATAAAAATTTATTTAGTGTTAATATAATTTCTCATACATTAAATAATACAACTATAAGTTTATTAAATATAAATGATGAAGTTAATATAGAAGTAGATACTATTGCAAGATATGCTGTGAACGCGGCAGAAAGTTACATAAAAGAGAAATGAAATGAAATGAATGAAAAAGAAAAGCTAAATAATTTTTTATCTCCTATTGAAGAGATTGTAGATGAGGCTAGAAATGGCAGAATGTTTGTATTAGTAGATAATGAAGATAGAGAAAACGAAGGTGATTTAATTATTCCAGCACAAATGGCTACTCCAGATGCGATCAACTTTATGGCTACATATGGAAGAGGTTTGATTTGTTTATCTATGACAAAAAATAGAATTGATGAACTTGAATTATCTCCAATGGGAAGAAGAAATCCAGGCAAACTTGATACTGCTTTTACAGTATCCATAGAAGCTACCAAAGATGTAACAACTGGAATATCAGCAGCAGATAGAGCTAAAACTATTCAAGTTGCTATAGATAAAAGTTCAGGACCTTCAGATATAAGAACTCCAGGTCATGTTTTTCCATTGACAGCAAGAGAAGGAGGAGTATTAGTTAGAGCAGGACATACTGAAGCAGCAGTAGATATTTCTAGAATTGCAGGTTTAAACCCTGCGGCAGTTATATGCGAAATAATGAAAGATGATGGAACTATGGCTAGATTAAAAGACTTAATTCCATTTTGTTTAACTCATAATTTAAAGATAGGATCAATAGCAGATTTAATAAGATATAGAGTAAATAATGACCCAATCATTAAAAGAAAAAATAATAATGTTCTTCATACTAATTTATATGGTGAGTGGAATATTTTTTCTTACGAAAATACTGTTAAAAAGGATGGGCCAGAGCATCTTGCATTAGTTAAAGGAAAGTTAGATAATTCTACTTCAGTTTTAGTTAGAGTTCATGTTTCAAATTTTATAAATGATGCTTTTGATGGAGAAATAGGAAGCTCTAATGATAGGGATTCTATTTCTTTAAAAGAATCAATGTCTGAAATTGATAAAAATGGCTCGGGTTTAATAGTTGTAATTAACTATCAAGATTCTTCTCATATTTTGTCTAATTATATAGATGGAAATAAAGCTTGGAATGAGGAAGATAAAATACGAGAAAATGGTATTGGAGCTCAAATCATTAGAGATCAGGGAGTAAAAGAAATGATTTTATTAAGTAAATCAAAAAGAGAAGTTGTAGGTTTAGAAGGTTTTGATATAAAAGTTATTGATCAGAGAAACCCACTGAAGAGATAATATGAAAAATAATTGTATATTAATCATTACATCTAGATTTTATCCAGATATATCAAAATCTTTAGAAAATGAATCTATTAATGTAATTAAAGAACATGGATATGATTATAAAATATTAGAAGTACCTGGTGCGTTTGAAGTTCCAGCAGCAATATCTTATGCAGCAAAAACTTCTAAATATATAGGTTATGTTGCCTTAGGATGCGTTATAAGAGGTGAAACTTCTCATTATGATTACGTTTGTAATGAATCTGCCAGAGCACTTATGAAACTATCATTAGAAGGATTATCAATAGGCTATGGAATACTAACTTGTGAAAATAAAGACCAGGCTTCAATAAGAGCTAGCTCTGATGGATTAAATAAAGGAAGAGCTTCTAGCTTAGCTTGTTTAAGAATGATAGAATTTAAAAAAGAAATAGATGAATGACTATATCTAATAATAGATCATTATCTAGATTAGCAGCTGTTCAAACACTTTTTCAATATGATTTTAATGAAAAAATGAATCTTAAAGAATTAAAATCAATAAATGATATTGAAGTCTCTGAAATATATGAAACTATAAAAAAATTTAATAATGGGATTAAAGAATATGATGGTTTAAAATTAGATAAAGTTTTGTTTTTAAAGTTAGTGAACTCAGTTTTTAATAATAAAGAAAAAATAGATACTATTCTCTCAGAATTTTTAAATGAGGATTGGTCAATTGAAAGAATGGATCACACTTTAATAAATATTTTAAGATGTGCATACATTGAATTTAGTAACTTTTCTAATATTCCATCTAAAGTTGTAATAAATGAATATACTAATATTGCGGCTAGCTTTTTTAATAGAACAGAAGTAAATTTTATTAATGGAGTCTTAGATAAGGTTTCATTAAGTCTAAGAACTTAATTGTAATTGGTAAATCTTATGGAAAATGAGTTTGAGTTTATAAAAAATAAGCTTAGGCCTCTTACTTTCTCTAAGAAAGAGGCTAGAGGTTTATCAGACGATTGTGCATTTTTTGAAAAAATAAAAGATTTGGTTGTTAGCGTGGATTCTTCAATTGAGGGAGTACATGTCCCTGAAGGAACTGATATAGATATACAAGCTAGGAGGGCGGTTTTAAGGTCCATTTCAGATTTAGCAACTTTTGGATCTACTCCAATATGTGTTTTTACAGCTATGAGTCTTCCAAGTACATTTAAGCAACAAGATTTTGATCAAATTGCAGAGGGTTATAGAAAAGCGCTAGTTGAATACGACATTTTTTTAGCTGGCGGAGATATTACTTCACATGAGGGACTTCCAATATTTTCTGTAACTGCTTTTGGAGCTAATGCTAATAAAGAGTTAGGAAGAAATAAGACAAAACCAGGTGATTTAATTGTAGTGTCTGGATCAATTGGAGATTCTTTTTTAGGACTAGAGATTTTAAAAAATAATTTGAAAGTAAGTTCTTTAGAAGAAGAAAATTTAATAAAAAAATTCTTAATTCCAGAACCTAAAATTGAGCTTGGTAAAGATATTAAATCATTTGCCAATTCAATAATCGATATTTCTGATGGCTTATTGTCCGAATTAAATCATTTATGTGAAAATAGTGGAGTTGGATCAGAAGTGTATATCAGAGATATTCCAATCTCATCAACTGCTAAAAATTATATAGCATCCAACTTATATAATTATAAGGATTTATTAAGTGGTGGTGATGATTATGAGTTACTTTATACAATAGATCCTAAAGATAAAGCATTAATTGATGATAACTCATTTATTATAGGAAAAATTAATTCAGATAAAAAAATAATTTTGTATTCAGAAGAAGGTAAATCAATTGATATAAAAAATGAAATTATTGGTTATAAGCATTTTTAGATTTAATTATTTTTAAAATTTTTTAATTAATGTTGCACTATACTCTCACCTCTGGCATGTTAGCCAGAATTTTAATAAAATTGTTATATTTTAACATAAATAATGGGATTGATTATTATGACTGAAGTTTTATATTTTGCTATTGCTAGTGGTGCAATAGCTCTGATTTATGGTTTAATGACAGCTAAGTCAGTAATAAGTGCAGATGCAGGATCTAAAAAAATGCAAGAAATTGCTGGCGCGGTACAAGCTGGAGCTTATGCTTATTTAAATAGACAATACAGAACAATTTTCATTGTTGGAATTGTAATATTTGCCTTATTAGCATTTTTATTAGGTATCAAAGTTGCTTTAGCATTTGCTGTTGGTGCAGTTTTATCTGGTGCTGCTGGATATATTGGAATGGTTGTTTCTGTAAAAGCTAATGTAAGAACGGCACAAGCTGCAAGTGAGGGTTTGGCTCAAGGTCTTAGTATAGCTTTTAAGTCTGGAGCAGTAACAGGTATGCTAGTTGCAGGCTTAGCGCTTCTAGCAGTAACGGGAACTTATTATATATTATTATTAAATGGGGCTGAAGGAAGAGAATTAATTGATCCTTTAGTAGCTCTAGGTTTTGGTGCATCACTGATATCAATTTTTGCAAGATTAGGAGGAGGAATATTCACTAAAGGAGCTGATGTAGGAGCCGATTTAGTTGGTAAAGTTGAGGCAGGTATTCCTGAAGATGATCCTCGTAACCCTGCAACTATAGCAGATAACGTAGGTGATAATGTGGGAGATTGTGCTGGAATGGCTGCTGATTTATTTGAAACATATGCTGTTACTGTAGTTGCTACAATGGTTCTAGCATCAATTTTCTTTACTAGTACTGTAATGGAACAAATGATGATTATTCCTCTAGCAATAGGTGGCGTATGTATCATAGCGTCAGTCATTGGAACTTATTTTGTTAAATTAGGAAGTAATGGTTCTATAATGGGAGCTTTATACAAAGGGTTTATAGTTTCAGCAATTTTATCTCTTATTGGAATAGGTTATGCGATTAATCATGTTTTGGGATTTGATTCTATTTTCCAAGTTAATGGTGCTTCATTTTCAGGTATGGAAGTTTTTTATTGTGGTATTGTTGGTATAGTACTTACAGGACTATTAATATGGGTAACTGAATATTATACTGGTACTAATTATCGTCCTGTGAAATCTGTAGCAGCTGCTTCAGAGACTGGACATGGAACAAATGTTATTCAAGGACTTGCAGTATCTATGGAAGCAACAGCTATTCCTGCTCTATTAATTTGTGCAGCAATAATTATAGCTAATATGTTTGCGGGTTTGTTTGGGATCGCTATTGCTGTTTCTAGTATGTTAGCTTTAGCTGGTATGGTAGTGGCTTTAGATGCTTATGGACCTGTTACTGATAATGCAGGTGGAATCGCAGAAATGTCTAATTTAGACGAGTCAGTAAGAAAAACTACTGATGCCTTAGATGCTGTTGGAAATACAACTAAAGCTGTAACTAAGGGATATGCAATTGGTTCTGCAGGTTTAGGTGCACTAGTATTATTTGCTGCTTATACCTCAGATTTAAAGTATTTTAGCGCAAACCCTGATTTATTTCCATACTTTGAGGGGGTTATTTTAAACTTTTCTCTTGAAAACCCTTACATAATAGTTGGCTTGTTATTAGGTGGATTACTACCATATTTATTTGGGGCGATGTCCATGACCGCAGTAGGAAGAGCGGCTGGATCAGTAGTAATTGAAGTTAGAAGGCAGTTTAAAGAAATCAAAGGTATTATGACTGGTAAAGCCAAACCTGATTATGAAAGAGCTGTCGATTTACTTACTCAGGCTGCTATTAAAGAGATGATAATACCGTCTTTACTTCCTGTATTGGCACCAATAGTATTTTATTTTATAATATTATATATTACTGGCGGTGATAAATCTGCTGCTTTCTCTGCATTAGGGGCTATGTTACTAGGTGTAATTGTAACTGGTCTATTTGTTGCAGTTTCTATGACCGCAGGTGGTGGTGCTTGGGATAATGCTAAGAAGCTTATAGAAGACGGAAATCATGGTGGAAAGGGATCTGAGGCTCATAAAGCAGCAGTGACTGGTGATACAGTTGGTGACCCTTATAAAGATACTGCAGGACCCGCAGTAAATCCTATGATTAAAATCACTAATATAGTAGCTTTAATGCTATTAGCAATTTTAGCTCATTAGTATGTAGTAATAAAATATACAGAAAAGTTTATTATAATCTTTTCTGTATATTTTTAATTTTGAATATCACTATTTCCAATACCTTTTAATATATATTGTAATAGGGGCTTATCATTACCTCTGGTTTCTGTAATATCTAAATTGTAAGCCATTTCATTTAAATCATTTTGGTCATAAGTATTAATTTTTATGGCCTGGTTTTCTTTATTGAAAATAATTTCATAAACTTTATGTTTTATTACTTCAGGCTTGTAAAAAGCTACATGCTTAATTGTATTATTTATATAATACCATTTATTAAATTCAAATGCTGAAATTGTTGAAGGAGGACCTAAAAGTGCTTCTATTTCAGCTTTCTCTAAATTATTATTAACTATACTCGAAATATGTTTTTCAATATTTAATACGCCATGATTACTTATTCTTCCTGAACAATTATTCAAAGAAAAAATAATAGAAAAAAAAATTAAGTACTTGTATAAATTATTTTTGTATATAATTTTCATAAATTTACATTTAACATGTAAATTATAAATTATAAATATAGAAATTAAATTATTTACAGAAACATATTTGATAATGATTAATTTATTTAAAATATTTAAATCTAAAGATGATATTACTAGAATTGAAAAATTTTATAATAACATTGTAATATTAGCAAGAAACAAAAACCTTTATATTGAGGGTGGTGTTCCTGATACTTTAGATGGACGATTTGAGTTAATAATATTACATTGCCATTTATTCGTAAAACGTTTACTAGAAGCTAGTTCTCAAGAAAAACAATTTGCTCAAGAAATAATAGATTACATGTTTAAAGATTTTGATAGGTCTTTGAGAGAAATTGGAGTTGGTGATCTATCAGTTGGTAAGAAGATTAAATTTATGGTTTCTTCTTACTATGGAAGGGCTAATACCTATCAAAATGCTTTAATAAAAGGAGGTAAAACTTTAGATGATGCTCTTAAGAAAAATTTATATGGTACAAATACTCCAAATGAAATTGAGATAAAGTACATAAAGATATATATTGATAATTTAACAAAATATTTAGCTTCTTTAAAAAATGAAGAAATTTTGATTTGTTTTCAAAATAATGTAAGTCCGTTTGTAGGAATACATAATGAATAACTTGAAAATTAAATTTGATGAAATAATTAGAGTGAATACCTTAAAAAAGGAATCAGGAATAATAAAATTATGTGATAATGATATTTATAAAAAAAATATAATTAGACGTTTAGATTTATTAAGTTTAAATATATTTACTCTAGAAATAAAATATAAAAAAATAAACTCTAGTGATATAGTAGCTAATTATGAATTGTATGTAGAAGGCGAACAGAAATGTGTTATTTCACTGAAGCCTGTGAAATTTATAGTTAGAGAAAAGTTTAATATAAATTTTTGTGATCATAAAAAATTAGAATTATCTGTTTTGGAAGATGAATTTATTGAGCCTATTTATAATGGAGAGATTAATTTTAGTGAGATAGCTGTTCAGATGCTACTATCTTTTTTAGATCCTTATCCAAAAATAAATAATGGTGATATTAATTTAGAAAATGTTTATGAAGAAAAATTAAGTTCAAATAAAAGTAAGAATAATCCATTTGAAGTATTGAATAATTTAAATAAATAGTTATAACAACATATTAATATAATATTTCTATGAAAGGTAGTGAGATGGCAGTTCCTAAAAGTAAGATTTCTCGTT
>CETH01443741.1_pt1 | contig 15424 bp, 9 predicted proteins | sample 361461 | NCBI WGS metagenome assembly CETH01 (sample SAMEA2622695, study PRJEB7988) | marine metagenome | isolation source: saline water (ENVO:00002010), including
TGATTTGTTGGTAAAAATAAAACAGCTAACTATTCATGCAATGAATGAAGCAACAAACAGTCCTGATATGCTTTCAGCAGACCAGGAAGAAATAGATTATCTTTTGGATACAATTGATAGAATTTCTCAAAATATAGAGTTTGGAGGCAAAAAGTTATTTGATGGAAGTATGGGAGTAAATGGATCTGCTGTCGGAGAGAACTTAGAATTTATTTCCGCTGATGCAAAAGCAGTGAACTCTCCTGAAAAAGGGTGGGAAGTAGATATTCATCAAATTGCAACAAGGGCAAAAAAAATTGGAGATGTTTCTATTGATATAAATAATGTTAAAAACGGTCTTAAGATTCTTCTCAAAGAAGGAGGTAAGAGTATATCTTTAAATTCTGAATCTGGAGATTTAGGAAAAGAAATAGATCAGATTATTAAGAATTTTGAAAAAGATCCAATAAATTTTCCTAAGGATGAAATGTCTGCCCAAATTAGAGAATTAATTGTATATTTTTTAAATCAATATATTTCAGATGATGGATTAAATCTTGAGGTAAAACTATCACCTGAAGATAAACTTCTTGTAAGACATAAAAGTTTTGGAGATTCACATTCTTTTTCTGTTACAAGTTCTGTTGCTGGAATTCTTTCTAAGGAACCAAATGTTGCTCAAGAGTCAGACCCTGGAAAAAATATTGAGGGTACAATTAATGGTGAGATGGCTTTGGGAGAAGGACAATTTTTGTCAGCTTTAAAAGGAACCGAAGCTGAGGGAGTTACAATAATGTACGATAAAGAATTAGGATTTGATGAAGTTCCTGTGTTTAATGATATTGGTAATAAGATCGGTACAAAGTTGATTGAACAAAAAAATGAAGATTTTGTAGGGAATAAAGAAAATCCAAAAATAGAAGGCTTTGTCTACGTGTCTCAAATGTCAAGAGAATTTCAAGTGGGACTTGACAAGAAATCAAACGCAGCTTTTTCATTTTTAAATATACGCACCTCACTGCTTGGAAAAAATATACAAAACAAAAGCAATTTTAATAATCTCTCAGAGATAAATGTAAAAACTACTCAAGGAGCAAAGGATTCTTCTAAAATTGTTGAAAAAGTAATCGACCAAATTTCGGAATATCGAGGTGAATTAGGATCATTTCAAAAAAATATGCTTGAAAGTAATCTAAATAGTCTAAAAATTAATGAGGAAAACATTACCCATGCAGAATCGACTCTTAGAGATTCAAATATGGCTGCAGAAATGACAAATCTTACAAAAGATAAAATTATGCTTCAAGCAAGCACTGCGATGATTGCTCAAGCTAATCAAATGCCCCAAACTGTTTTGAATCTGATTCAAGCATAAATTTTTTTACACAAAATATATAATATTATAATCATTTTTACAATTCTCATTTTATTCAAAAAACTTGCCGTTTTTATAAGTTATGTTTCTATTACTAAGAAGCTAGAAAAGTTTTGCACTTAATAAAAAATCGCTTCCATATATATTATAGATTTGTTGTAAATGGAATCTTCAATTATAGAAAAATCTAATAATTCTGAAGTATTTCCCCTTGAATTACGAGGAATTACAAAGATTTTTCCTGGAATAGTTGCAAATGACCGAATTGATTTTAATCTCCGTGAAGGAGAAATTCACTCCATACTTGGTGAAAACGGCGCAGGTAAATCAACTCTGATGAATATTATTGCAGGCCTTTATCCTCCAGACTTTGGCGAAATGCTTGTATTCAATAAGTATGTAAAATTCACTAATCCAAAACAAGCTATTGAAAAAAGTATTGGTATGGTGTTTCAACATTTTATGTTGGTAAAAAATCACTCAGTTGCTGAGAATATTATTCTTGGAATGCCTGGATTACTTAGGCTTAATCTAAATGAAGTCAGAAAGCAAATAAGAGATATCAGTGAACGATATAACTTATTTGTTGATCCTGATAAAAAAATACAAGAATTATCAGTAGGTGAACAACAACGAGTTGAAATTGTTAAGGTGCTTTACAGGGGCGCAAGAATATTAATTCTAGATGAACCGACCGCAGTTTTAACTCCACAAGAATCTAATGCCTTATATAAAATTATGCAAAGAATGACGAAAGAAAGACATTCCATAATATTTATTACTCACAAAATGAAAGAAGTTATGGCTCTATCTAATCGAATAACAGTTTTGAGTAGAGGAAAAGTCATGGATACTTTGAATAAAGATGAAACAAACCCAGAAAAATTAGCAGAATTGATGATTGGAAATTTGGAGATAACAGACTCAGAAAAAGATAATGAATTTTTTCAGAGAGCAATATTTGAAGAAAAAGATAAGCCAAAATTGGCTTTAAAAAAGAAAGAAAATTTAAATATTACTTTGTCTCTAAAAAATATTTGTGCGTCTAATGATTTAGGTCATCCAGCTCTGAAAGGAATTTCATTTGATTTGCATGAGGGAGAGATTTTAGGTATGGCAGGAGTTTCAGGAAATGGCCAGCCAGAGCTAACAGATGTTTTAAGTGGTTTGAGACCAAAAACTTCGGGAGAATATTTGTTTGAAGGTCAATTAATGGAAAAACCAACGGTAAATGGAATGATTGATAGAGGAGTTGGATATATTCCTGAAGACCGAAAAAAATATGGAGTATCTGGGGGTATGTCAATTGCCTATAATTTTTTACTACGAGATTTTAAAAACTTAAAATTTTGTAAAAGACAAATTTTAAATAATTCAAAAATATTTGAATACGGTCAAAAAAAGATGCAGGAGTTTGATATTCGTGCAACATCTGAAAAAACTCCGGTAGGTTTGCTTTCTGGAGGGAATATGCAGAAAGTAATTCTTGCTCGGGAGATTTCGCGTCCTTTAAAATTATTACTAGCTTCACAGCCGACCCGTGGACTTGATATACATGCAACTAGTTTTATTCGAGAACAAATTTGCAATGCTAGAGATAGAGGTTTAGCTGTACTTTGGATTTCTGAAGATATTGATGAATTGTTGGCAGTATCAGACAGAATAGCTGTAATATTTGAAGGTAAGATTATAGATATAGTTTCCCAAGAAGAAGCATCTGTTGAGGAAATTGGGCAATTGATGACAGGCATGGTAGAGAAGGCTTATGAATATTCTTAATAAGGATTTAAATGCGTGATTATATACTTTTGTATGTCAATGGGAAGCGTTATAAAGTTTTTCGAGAAAATGTTTTTATAACACTTTCAGATTTTTTGCGTAAAGATTTGGGATTAGTAGGTACAAAAGTTGTTTGTGCAGAAGGAGATTGTGGTTCATGTACCGTTCTTTTAGGGCGAACTAAATTAAAACAAAATGGTGATATTGAATTTAAATATCAAAGTATTGATAGTTGTATTCAGTATCTATTCCAACTCGATTGTTCTCACATTATTACAGTTGAGGGATTAAAAAATGACGGAAAAAAGAAATTTGGTTCTAATATAAATAATATACAAAGTGCAATTGTTGAATCTGGTGGATCACAATGTGGATATTGTACTCCAGGTTTTGTAATGTCATTGTCAGCGATGCTTGAATCTAAGGAAAAACTGACTCGAAATACCATTAAAGAAGGTTTAACAGGGAATTTATGTCGTTGTACTGGATATGAACAAATTATTGAAGCGGCACTATCTATTGATGCTTCAAGGTATGAAAGTATAACAAAATTTTTTAACTCAAAATCTATGCTGGAAGACTTTAAAGAAGTTTTAGCTAAATCAGTCTATTGTAAATATTATGAAAATTGGAATGGAGTAAAAAGAAAATTTCAATATTTTTTGCCAGTTTCTTTGGAAGAAGCACTTGAATTTAAGCAAAAAAATAATAATTTAACTGTTGTTGCAGGTGGAACCGATATTTCTGTTCAAATGAATAAAGCTCGCATAGAACCAAATTCTGTTATGAGTTTGAATCATTTGAAAGAACTGGAACAGATTAATGTAAGAAATCATACTGTTACGATTGGATCTAGAGTAACTTGGACTAGATTAGAAGAAATATTTAGAAAGTATATTCCCGAATTTTATAAAATTATTCGAGTCTTTGCTTCTAAGCAAATCAAAAATGAAGGTACTTTAGCAGGAAATATTGCAAACGCATCGCCAATAGCCGATTCATTGCCTTTTTTATTCGTAATTGATTCAGAGTTAGAATTGTCTAGTACAAAAAAAAATATCAAAACTATTGAAAAAAGATGGTTGAAGATAAATGATTTTTTTAATGGTTATAAAAAAATTGACATAAAACCCGGAGAACTCATTACTAAAATACGTTTTAGAATTCCTGAATCAAAAGACGTTTTAAAACTTTACAAAGTTTCAAAAAGAAAGGACCTGGATATCTCAACTTTTACCGCAGGAATTATAATTCGAATAAAAGAAGGAAAGATTGAAAAAGCTCGTATAGCTTATGGTGGAGTTGGTCCTGTTGTTTTAAGGTTGTTAAAAGTTGAAAAATTTTTAAAAGGCAAGGTCATGCTTGCAAGTATTTTTAAGGAAGCAGGTGCCTTGGCTTGTAAAGAAATTAGTCCCATTTCAGATGTTCGGTCATCTTCAGATTACCGTTTTAATTTAGCAGAAAAAATTTTGCAAAAGTTTTTTTATGAATGGGAAGAAGATAAAAATAATACAAGGGCAGCATGAAAGTAGTTGGTAAAAAAATACCTCATGATTCAGCAATTGGTCATGTGACTGGTGAGGCACTTTTTGTTGATGATTTACCATCTTCAAAAAATGAATTAATTGTAGATTATATTGCAAGTCCTTTTGCACATGGAAAAATAAAAAGTATTAATTCTGAAGAACTCAGCAAACTTGAAGGAATTGTAGGGGTTTATACTTATAGAGATATTCCTGGCCACAATTTATATGGGCCTGTAATTAAAGATGAATATATTTTGGCTGAAAAAATAGTGGAATACATTGGCCAACCAATAGCAATAATCGCAGGTGAATCTGCAAAAGCAGTTCGGAAAGCTAAAAAAAAGCTCCGACTGATAATTGAAGAGCTAAAGCCAATTTTAACAATTGACGAAGCAATTAAAGCGAAGAAATTTCTCGGTAATTCTTCGCAGTTTAAACAGGGTGACTTTGAAACAGTATGGAATGAATCCCAACTTAAATTAAAAGGTACATTTATTTGTAACGGCCAAGAGCAATTTTACTTAGAGTCTCAAAGTGCAATTGCTTGGCCAAGAGAACAAGATGAAATTTTGGTTCATTCTTCAACACAAAATACTACAGAAATTCAAGAAGTTGTTGCAGATGCTTTGTTATTAAATTTTAATAAAGTGATTTGTGTTTGTAAACGAATGGGAGGTGCTTTTGGAGGAAAAGAAACTCAGGCTGTAATACCTGCGGTTATGGTTGCATTGGTCGCATCAAAAACTAAAAGACCTGCTAGAATTGCATACTCAAAAGATGATGATATGCAATCTACAGGGAAAAGACATCCATACAAAATTCATTACAAAGTAGCATTTTCATCTAATGGTAAAATAAGAGGAGTAAAGTTTGATATTTTTTCAAATGGTGGTGCTTACCTAGACTTATCTAATGCTGTTATGGAAAGAACATTATTTCATTCAGATAACGCTTATTTTATACCAAATCTTATTTTTAATGGTTCTGTTTGTAAGACTAATTTACCGCCAAATACAGCATTTCGTGGCTTTGGTGGTCCTCAAGGAATGGCAAATATTGAAAACGTTATTCAAGAAATAGCAATATATTTGAATAAAGATGCCTTAGAGATTAGACGAATTAATTGTTATTTACGCAACAAACAAAATGTAACTCCCTATGGACAGAAAGTAGTTAATCATATTATTCCAGAAATAATTGATCAACTTGCTGAAAAATCAGATTATTTTAAGAGAAAAAAGGAAATAGAAGTGTTTAATAAAAATTCAAATACACATCTAAAGGGATTAGCATTAACCCCAATGAAGTTTGGAATATCATTCACAACAAAATTTTTAAATCAAGGAAACGCATTGGTGAATGTATACAAAGATGGAACAGTTCAAGTTTCAACTGGTGGGACAGAAATGGGTCAGGGTTTGAATACAAAGATAAGACAATTAGTAGCAGAAGAATTTAAAATATCTTTTGATAATGTTCTTATAATGGAAACTTCTACAGAAAAAAATAACAATACACCACCAACTGCAGCTTCTGCAGGAACTGACTTGAATGGAATGGCTGCTGTTGAAGCATCTAGAAAAATAAAAAATAATTTAATTAAATTTGCTAGTAGTTATCTTGCTTCTCAAAATAAGGGATTAAAACCTTCTTTTGAATCCATTAAATTTGTATTGAATGATGAGGGAATTACAGAAATAAATGACATAAGATTTCCTGACAAAAAAATTACATTCAAGGAGCTTGTAAGTTTAGCTTATATGGATAGAGTGAATTTGGGAGAAAGGGCATTCTATAAAACACCAAAAATTAATTTTAATCGAGAGACATCAAAAGGAGAACCATTCTATTACTATACTACAGGGGCTGCTATTTCAGAAATATTGATTGATAGATTTACAGGATATCTCAAGATCGAGCGTTCCGATTTGATGCTTGATATTGGAAAATCAATAAATCCTTGTATAGACAAAGGTCAAATTTTAGGTGGTTTCATTCAGGGAGTAGGATGGGTAACGAATGAGGATTTGCGCTACTCAGACAAGGGGGAACTTTTGTCATATTCACCTACTACTTATAAAATTCCTAATATTCAGGATATTCCAGATGTTTTTAATTTAGAAACTGTTGAGAATCCCCACCATAAAATTAATGTGCAAAAAAGTAAAGCTGTAGGCGAACCACCATTAATGTTGAGCCTGTCTGTTTGGATAGCAGTAAAACATGCTTTATCATGTATAAGTAATCGGAAGATCCCTCGATTAAATCTACCAGCGACAGGAGAAGAGATTCTGCGTAGAATTAAAGAATTGGAAAAAAATGCAGATTATAGCGAAGAAAAAAAGACTTCTTCAAATGAATCGGAATTGTCATTGGTTTCTAAAGCTTTAATTTCTGCAGAGAAAAAACAAGTAGCTTGATTAATAATTTATTTTCTATATTTTTCAGCTCCAAAAAATAGCTGATTGATTTGACATTTGTTTGTATATTGAGCAAATTGTAAATTAACATTTGTTTTTTTAGAGACAAAAACTAATTTTTATAGAAATGGAGAAATAATGAAGGAAATTGAGATTAACGGGATAAAAGAAACTATCATAGAAAGATCAGATTTTCCTATTGAAGAATGTAAGAAAATTTTAAGAAAAGAAACTACAGCTATTTTAGGATATGGGCCACAAGGTAGAGGACAAGGACTTAATATGAGAGACCAAGGATTTAATGTAATTTTGGGGTTACGAAAAGGACGCAGCTGGGACAAAGCTTTATCAGAAGGTTGGGTTGAAGGCCAAACTCTCTTTGAAACTGAGGAAGCTACTATGCGGGGGAGTATTATTCAATATTTGCTTTCTGATGCAGGTCAAATATCTGCATGGCCGAAGGTAAAAGCTAATCTAAATGATGGTGATGCTCTTTATTTTTCTCATGGATTTGGAATTGTCTTTCACAAAGATACAAAAATTATTCCACCAGAGAATACAGATGTGGTTTTGGTCGCACCTAAGGGAAGTGGATTAACAGTTCGTACCCATTTTCAAGCAGGTAGAGGAATTAACTCTTCTTTCGCTATCCACCAAGATTATACAGGACGTGCAAGGGAGAGGTGTATTTCAACGGCATTTGCTATTGGATCAGGACATTTATTTGAAACTACATTTGAGAATGAGGTTCATAGTGATCTTACAGGAGAAAGATGTGTTTTAATGGGTTTGTTGCAAGGTGCTTTTTTAGCGCAGTATGAAGTTCTCCGCGAAAATGGACACTCTCCTTCTGAAGCTTATAATGAAACTATTGAAGAGGCTCTGCAGAGTTTATATCCTCTGGTTTCGGAAAAAGGTATGGATTGGATGTACGCTAATTGCTCTACAACTGCTCAACGCGGGGCGTTAGATTGGGCTCCCCGCTTTCGTGATGCAATAAAACCCGTTGTAGAAGAATGCTATCAAAGAGTTCTTGAGGGGAAGGAAGCACAGATATCAATAGAATCTAACTCTCAGCAGGATTACCGAGAGAAACTTGAGAAGGAACTTGAGGAAGTGAGTAACCAGGAAATGTGGAAAGCTGGACATGTTCTTCGTCAGTTGCGTCCCGAAAATTTATGAATTCCCTTTGAAGAGGTTATTTTGTATTATACTTTGTGCTGTTAGTAGATGCGCAATATGATTTATTTTAAGAATATTGTTATATGTGTTTTTTTGTTAATCAGTTACTTTTCGACTTATACTTTTGCACAGTTTGGTGATGAAGTTGAAATACCTGCGAAAATTGTTTCTTTTGAGTTTCGTGTAGAACCTGAAAAACCTCGTCCTGGTGAGCATGCACGCATCATTGTCGATCTAAAAATCCATAAAGGATGGCATATTTTTTCAGTAATTCCTGCTGAAGATGATTTTTCACCAATTCCAACAACATTTAAAATTGAAGATGAATCATTGAAGCTAGTCGGTCCAGTCTATGAAAGTAATCCCATTAGTGCTCCAAATTCTGTTTTAAACTTGGTTTTGAGTTTTCATAAAGTTAATGCAACTCTTTTTCAGAACGTAAAAATTCCTTTAGAGACTAAAAATAGTTCTATTCTTACTATTCCTTTAAACATATCTTATCAGGCTTGTAGCGATAAAGTTTGTCTTCCCCCTAAAACTGAGAAATTATTTTATAAAATACCAATTGGAAATGGAAGTACTAGATCAGAATATGAAATACCACAATTTGCTGTTGATAGTCCTCCTGAAGATCTTTCATCAATGGAAGAAGTTCTCAAGGGAGGGTTTTGGGGATTTATTACATTGGCAGTAATTGCAGGATTATTAGCATTGTTAACTCCATGTGTTTTTCCTATGATTCCTATAACAGTAGCTTTTTTTACGAAACAAGGAAAAGCAAATTCTTTAGAGACAATAAAATTAGCAGCGTTGTTTGGTTTGGGTATAGTTATAACATATACGATTACCGGAATGTTACTTTCAATATTTTTGGGTGCTGCTGGAGCAGTTCAATTTGCTACAAATGGGTGGGTGAATTTTTTAATTGGGCTGATGTTTGTGATTTTTGCGTTAAATCTTATGGGATTTTTTGAAGTGAAGTTACCAGGAGGATTGGGAAATATTGCTGATCGATGGTCTAGAAATGTAAGGGGTGGATTTGGTGTATTAGCAATGGGCTTTGCATTTACTTTAACTTCATTTACATGTACAGTTCAGTTTGTTGGAACTCTTCTGATAGCAGCATCTCAGGGTATGTGGTTTTGGCCCGTAATTGGAATGATTGTATTTTCTACAGTTTTTGCGATTCCTTTTTTCTTACTAGGAATTTTCCCAAGACTAATCCAATTGATCCAATCTAAATCTGGAAATTGGATGATTCATCTTAAAATTGTTCTTGGTTTGCTTGAATTAGCTGCAGCATTTAAATTTTTCAGTAATTCAGATTTAGTTTGGCAAATCGGCCTTATCGATAGAAATTTCGTTCTCTTTGTTTGGGTAATTCTTTGCCTTGTAGCAGTGTTATATTTGACTGGGAAGTTATCAATACATAATGTAAGAGTCAAATTACCAAGCCTAAGTGGTTACACTTCAGCGTTCATTTTTGGAGTTTTTGGAATTTATTTAGTTAGAGGGCTATTTGGTATTCCTTTAAATCCATGGGTAGATACTTATTTGCCTCCCACTCTTCAAAAATTTTCAGTAAATAATTTAGGTATTCCTGAGTATGAAGCAAAATTGAAAAAAATTGAATTTCAAACTCTAGAATGGCAAGATGATTTGGTTTTTGCTCTAAAACAAGCTAAAACAGAAAACAAGAGAATATTTATTGATTTTACAGGGTTCACGTGTATTAATTGTCGCTGGATGGAAGAAAATATTTTTTCTCATCCAAAAGTAATGGAAAAATTTAAGAATGATTTTAAGCTTGTACAACTTTATACTGACGGAGGAGATAAAGCTTCTGAAAACCAAAAATTACAAATTAGTAGATTCAAAACGGTTGCACTTCCTTTGTACGTTATTCTTGATTCTGAAAATAATTTATTGAGAAAACATACTGGAATATTGAAGCCAGCTGAAGACTTTTTGAAATTCTTAAACTAACACTTCAAAAAAATTCTGTGCGTAAATGTATTATTCTCTTTCTGCTTATTTCATTATTTAATATTTTAAGTAGTTGTTCAGATTTAGGTTTTTACTGGCAGGCTACTAAAGGACATCTGAGCCTTCTTAATAAAAAGAAAAATATTCAGGATTTAATTGATGCACCAGATACTCCTGCTGAATTAAAAAGAAAACTCAAATTAGTTGAAAGTACTAAAAGTTTTGCAAATCAGTACCTTACAATTTCATTAAATGAAGCATACACTGGATATGTAGAATTGGAAAGATCTTATGTAACCTTGGTAGTTACAGCTGCTAAACCTCTGGAACTTAAATCATATCAGTGGTGTTACTTGTTTATTGGTTGTCAGGAATATAGGGGGTTTTTTATAGAATCAGAAGCAAAGTTGTTTGCTTCTAAAATGATAAGCGAGAATCTTGATGTTTCAATAAGGCCAGTTACTGCTTACTCGACGCTTGGTTGGTTAAATAAGCCATGGTTACCTGATTATTTTTCAGACCCAGTTTTAAGCACTTTTCTTATGAGACACGATGCAGATTTGATTTCAACACTTTTTCATGAGATGGCCCATAAAATTGTTTTTGTTAAAAATGATACTACTTTCAATGAATCTTTTGCGGTATTTGTTGAACAGGAAGCCTTATCACAATTTCTTGATCTTTATAAAAATACTGATTTATTTAATGAGAATTGGGAAAAAATTTTTAGTTGGTATTTAAATGCTAGGGATGATAGGGCTCTTTTTAGAGAATTAATAGAAAATACTTATAATAAAATGGAAGTTTTGTTTTCATCAAAAATCCCAACAAAAGAAAAAATAATTAAGAAACAACAATTATTTTTTGAATTGTATGAAAACTACTTGGCTAAGAAAAAAAATTTTCAAATCTTATCATATGACAAATGGTTTGAAAAAAAACTTAACAATACACATTTGCTAGGAGTAAAACGTTATAACAGTAAGGTACAAAAATTTGCTAAACTTTTTGAGAATAACGGAAAAGAATGGCCAGCTTTTTTCAAATCAGTTAGGGATTTAGCTTATTTATCTAAAAAAGAAAGAGATTCTTTCATGGATTCACTCAATTGAATAATTATGCTAACCAATCTCGCTAAATTGCGTGTTATTTTGTTAGATCGTGATGGGGTAATAAATCAAGAGCCTGGGCCTATACTTTGCCCGGAAGATTTTATAATGATTCCAAGAAGTGCGGCTGCAATTGCAAGAATAAATGATATAGGTTTCTTATGTTTTGTTATAACCAATCAGTCAGCATTTGCTAGAGGAAATTTAACGAAAGAAAATTTCCAAAAAATAACAAAAAAAATGTATTCTGAACTTGAGGATTTTGGAGCTAGTATAGACGGACAATATGTTTGTCCACATCATCCAGAATGGGAAAATGGAATTAGAAGAACTATTTTTAAACTATGTAGCTGCAGAAAACCAGGGACTTTACTTATAGAAAAGGCTGCTAAGGAGAATAATTTTTCTCCAAAAGAAGCTGTTTTAATTGGAGATTCTCCAAGAGATTTTGAAGCAGCAGCAAGATGGGGAATAATTTCAATTGGAGTAAAAACAGGTCATTCTTCAGAAGCTAGCAAGTATTCTTTCCAGCCGGATTATTGGCAGAATGACTTATGGGAGGCTATAGATTTTTTGTTAGAAGGTTTTTAAAAAATTTTTTGAAATATTATGAGTTTTAATTGATTATTGATATAATGGTGCAGTTTATATTTTTAGATTAAGAATAAATTATAAAATGGCTAGAGATTTTTTTTCCTAATTGGGAAGTGCTATTTTCATTTTTTATTAGTTTTTGATTTAAACCAAAATAATGCCAATGTTACTAAAAAATAATTCTAGTTTTAATAAAATCTTTATTTTTTACTTGATTTTAATTTTTTTCTTATTTTCAATTTTAGGTAAAGTTTTTGCGCAGAGTAATAAAGAAGGTCTTTTTTCTCTAATAAAAACTACCAAAGGTGAAATCTTACTTCGACTTTTCTATGATAAAGCGCCCCTTACAGTATCTAATTTTATCGGACTCGCTGAAGGGAAAAAAGAATGGAAAGATTTAAGTAATGGTAAAAAGATAAAGAAAAGATATTATGATGGATTGATGTTCCATAGGGTTATTAAAAATTTTATGATACAGGGTGGAGATCCTCTTGGGAATGGAACTGGTGGTCCTGGGTATACTTTTGAAGATGAATTCCATCCAGATCTTAAGCACAACAAGCCAGGTATTCTTTCCATGGCAAATGCTGGACCCAATACTAATGGTAGTCAATTTTTTATTACTCATACCCCAACCCCACATTTGGACAACAAACATTCAGTTTTTGGTGAGGTAGTAGAAGGAATGGATGTTGTTTACAAAATAGAAAAAGGAGACTTAATTGAGTCTGTAAAAATAATTAGGAAAGGAGAAGAAGCAAATTCTTTTGATCCTTCATTAATTGAAAAATTAGTTAAGGAACGTAACAAAAATTTAGCTGAAAAGAATAAAAAAATTGTTCCGAAACCTACATCAAAAATAGATCCATCAAAGGTTCCAAACTACAAAAAAGAAGATACTGAAGAAATAAGTGTTGAGATGCTTGTAATTGCATATAAAGGAACTCGATCTCTCAAAAAAAATATTTACTATGATAAAAAGGGTGCGAAAAAAATAGCAGAAAAAATAACAGATTTGGCTCGAAGGGAAGGAATCATTTTTTCAGATCTAATTAAAAAGTTCTCAGATTTAGCTGAACAATCAAAATTACCTTTAATATCTTCTAAACAGAATAATATGCCAGAATTCCTTAAGACAGGATTTAAACTTAAAGTCGGACAAATTAGTGATCCTGTAGATTCGGCATTCGGTTATTTGATTTTTAGGCGTGTAGAGTTTGAAGTTGTTACAGCAAGCCATATATTAATTACATTTGATGGAGCATTACGTTCAACAAAAAAACGTAGTCGAAAAGAAGCTAAAAAATTAGTAGAAAATATTTTAAAAGATCTAGAAAAAGGGACTAATTTCGCTGAATTAGCCCGTTTATTTTCAGATGGGCCATCTGGACCCAAAGGAGGACACCTAGGACGTTTTACTCGTGGTCAGATGGTACCTGAATTCGATAAAGCAGTTTTTGATTTGAAAACAGGAGAAGTGAGTGGCTTAGTTGAAACAAAGTTTGGATATCATATTATAAAACGTATTAAATAATTAAATAATATGAGAAAAAATTATAAAAAAATTATGTCCGTGTATCATCCTTTATAAAATAGTCATGGAGTAAGATTTTGGAAACAGCAGGTATTATTATTATAGGGAATGAAATTTTGTCTGGAAAAGTTAAAGATATTAACTCTTCTTATTTATGCCAAGAGCTTAGAACTCTAGGCGTTGAAGTGAGGCAAATAATGACGATTCCTGATACTTCAGAAATTATTGGGGAGACTGCATTCGATTTTTCAAAAAAATTTACTTGGGTATTTACTAGCGGAGGTATCGGTCCAACTCATGATGATATTACGATTTCATCTATAGCAAGTGGTTTTGGGGTGAAACTTTTTGAATCTCCTCAGATCATTAAAATTATAAAAGATTTTCACGGAGAAAATATGACCGAAGCCCATAGAAGAATGGCAATGATTCCTGAAGGATCTGTGCTTGTAGAAACATTAAAAGGCAGACCGCCGCAGTTACAATTCAGAAATATTTTTATTTTTCCAGGAATTCCAGAGTTTCTTAAAAGTCGTTTTTCAAATATAAAAGAAAGTTTTAGGACCACACCAATCGTGTTGAAAGAAATATTTTTAAATGCAGATGAAGGAAAAATTGCAGATGTACTTGATGCGACCCTAGAGGCTTATCCGAAATTAATGCTGGGCTCATACCCTAGAGTGTCAGGAGGAGATTATAAAGTTAAATTAACTCTTGAAAGTAGAGATTCTATTTATTTGGAAAAAGCCTTCAAATTTATTTCTGAAAATTTACCAAAAAAATATTTTATAAAAACTCAATAAGTTAATTTTTTAAAGCCTTATGCTTTCCCCAAAAAACCTTCAATATCATTTTTCTGGAAGAGGGCCAGTGATTCATGTTGTTTTGGACGGATGGGGTGTTGGTGAACCTAATTCTACAAATGCTATTCATTTGGCCAATACGCCTCAAATTAGTAGCTTGTCTAAGAATTCACAGTATACAGAATTATGGACTCATGGACTTCATGTGGGGTTACCTAATGAAAATGATTTAGGTGGATCGGAAGTCGGGCACATGACCATGGGAGCAGGTATTATTAAGGATCAAGGTCCAACATTGATTCAGAAATTAATAAAGTCGGGAGAATTTTTTGAAGGTCCAATTTTAAATGAGATAATGAGGAACTGTATTTTTAATGAGACACCGCTTCATTTATTGGGTTTAATTTCTGATGGAAATATTCATAGTCATGTTGATCACATGGAAGCAATTATTAGGTACGCATTTAAAGTAGGAATAAAAAAATGTTATATACATGCTTTGCTTGATGGAAGAGATACTAAGATACAGTCTGCATTAAATTTTATAGAACCATTTGAAAATTTGTTTGCGGTTTTAAAGAATCAAAGATCCGAAATTGATTATGCTTTTGCAAGTGGCGGAGGACGTGAATTTTTAACAATGGATCGCGATAATAATTGGGATAAAGTAGAATTAGGCTGGAAGACTCATGTTTTAGGTCTTTCAGAAAATCGGTTCCCATCAATTAAATCTGCTATTGAACACTTCAGAAAACTTAAACCTGGTATAGTAGATCAGGACATTCCAGAATTTATTATTGAAAAGAATGGAGAGCCCATTGGTAGAATTGAGGATAGACATGCTTTAATTTTTACCAATTTTCGTGGGGATCGTGCAATTCAATTTTCAGAAGCTATTATAGATGATGATTTTCAACATTTTGATCGTGTATTTAGACCAAAAATTTTGTTTGCAAGTATGACACAATATGATCAAGATAGAGGTATTCCCCAAAAATTTCTTGCAGGTATGCCTGAAGTTAAAGATCCTTTTGGAAAGAGAATTCTTGAGCTGGGGCTAAGACAGTTTAGATTGACAGAAACTCAAAAATTTCCTCATGTTACTTTTTTTTTCAATGGTGGGTATCGTGAACCATT
>CETH01156848.1_pt1 | contig 15406 bp, 11 predicted proteins | sample 361461 | NCBI WGS metagenome assembly CETH01 (sample SAMEA2622695, study PRJEB7988) | marine metagenome | isolation source: saline water (ENVO:00002010), including
ATTTCTTACATAGAATAGTTGAAGGTTCTTCAGAAAGATCATATGGAATCAATGTTGCTGAAATAGCGGGCATACCAATGGAAGTCTTATTAAGAGCTAAGGTTTTACTAGGTGAATTTGAAAATCCTAAATCTGATAAAAGTTTTTTTCAACCACTTTTGTTTGAAGATAATTCTTCTGAATTGTTAAGAAAAATAAAGATGATAGATCTTCAGAATATAACTCCTATAGAGGCAATAAATATCTTAAACGGTTTACAAAAAGAAATTGATTAGAAGTAAAAATAAGAAAATTACAGTAGGCAGTATGTTTGCTGGGATTGGAGGGATTGATTTAGGTTTCCAGCAAGCTGGTTTTAATATTTTATGGGCAAATGAAAATGATAAAAACGCGTGCCTAACCTATAAGAAAAATTTTAATCATTATCTATATCAAGAGGATGTTCATAATTTATCTCCAAAAAAATTACCTAAAGTAGATATAATTACCTCAGGATTTCCATGTCAGGCTTTTTCATTGGCTGGTTATAGAAAAGGTTTTAATGATGATAGAGGAAACTTATTTTTTGAAACTCTAAGGTTTATAAAGGCTATAAAACCAAAAGTTTATTTTTTAGAAAATGTTAAGAATCTTTATGGTCATGATAAAGGGAATACATTTAAGATTATAAGAGAAAGCTTAATAGACTCAGGATACTCTTTTATAACTAAAATTATAAATACAAAAGACTACTCTAATATTCCTCAAACAAGAGAAAGAGTTTACATACTTGGATTTAGAGGAGAATCTGACTTTAATAAACTTAACAATTATGATGATAAATTTATATCATCTAGATTTAAGTTTCCAGAAAAAGTACCTCTTAAAAAAAAGGTATATCAATTATTAGAAAAAAATGTAGAAAACTCAAAATACTATTATGATTCAACGTTCATGAAGGGTAAACTTTTTCACCTGTTAGAGAATGAAATTAATGATCCTAAAGCAATCTACCAATGGAGAAGACAATATGTCAGAAAAAATAAGCAAAATTTATGCCCAACATTAACTGCTAACATGGGAATGGGAGGGCATAATGTTCCAATAATTTTAGATGATAGAGGAATAAGAAAATTGTTACCCAAAGAGTGTGCAGCGCTTCAAGGCTTTCCCAAAAAATTCAAGTTTCCTGAACATTTACCTGATAGCCAAATATATAAACAAATTGGTAATTCTGTAACAGTTAAAGTTGTAAGAAATATTGCTGGTCAAATAATGAAAGTATTAGATACTTAATTTTTTGCTATTTTTTCTAATATTTCAAAAGGGTCTTTTGCAATATCTATTTTGATTTTCTCATAAGGAAAAGTGTTATTAAATTTTTTCATTATTACACTTTTAGAAAAATTAAATTTATATTCACCATTTTCATCATTGAAAAAAATAGTTTTATCATTTATTTTTTGTATTTCAAAATTATTTTCGCTTATTCTATCCATTGATTCTTCTATCACATACCAATTTCCATTTTTATTTCTGGTTATACAGTGATAAATTATATTTTTTAGACCATATCTATCTAAAGTAGTTTGAATTCTTTGGTTTCTTTCTCTAGTTAAGTGCCTTATTAATATTTCAGGCTTACTTCTTAATGAATCTATTATGTCATACGAAGCGTTGAATTCAGCAACTTTTTCAAAGCTATAATATCCATCACAACCAAAAGTTTTTAAGCCAATACCTAAATCATCTCTGTAACAATCTATAGCCTCATCTTTTTTACTTACATCAGTAAACCCAAAACATTTAGCAAAGATAATTTCTAAAGTATTAGAATCTAATGCTCTTCTATTGATGCCACTCTCTGCACTTGTAGTTAATTTTGTGAGATAACCAGCAGCTTTTAATAATAATTTATACTTTTCAATTTGATATTTTTCAGCTTTATCTATAAACATTTATTTATCACTTATTTTTTGTATATTAAGAATCTCTAATAATATTTTTTGTCTAAGAATTTTATAATTCTTTTTTCATACTCTAATTCCAATTTTTCTAATGTAAGTTTTTTAAGAATAATTTTGTACTGTAATTTATCCTCATTATCCCAATAATCTATAGCTTTCATTATTTCATCTATTATTTTATTTTTTTTGATTGTTGTATCTGATTCTTTGATATTATTTTTGATTTTCCTTAAGTTCCATATTCCAGAACCTTTATCACTATTTGTAAAAATATCATTTTTACCATTCCATGCGTCAGAATCAGATGAATTAGTTTCTAACTCTCTTCTTATTATTGCTTCTGTTGATGGAGGAATGCTTAATCCTTTATTTTTTCTTATTTTTTTTGTTTCTAAATATATTTGTGCTAAGTTAGGATTATCAGGCAAATTATCCATTGCTTTTATTACGATATCTAACCATTTTGTATCTTGATCTGTTTGATTATTTTTAGATGATATATTTGATCTATCAGCTTTGTGTTTGTTATCTATCAAACTCCACCCTGTATGACTAAAATCCTCATTATCAATCTCTATTTCTTTATATTCTGAGCTCAAAATATTTTCTAGAATAAATTTCTCAATATTATTCATAATATTTATGTTTTTGTCTTTGTTAGATTGATTTTTATAATTTCTATAATTAATTCCATGAAAAAAATCATTTATCTTATAATGTTCAAATATTTTTTCTAGTTGGTTAGTAGCTATTGATATGAATGCTAGATCATTACTAATTTCATGAATGCTACTGTATAAAAACATATCGTCATACGCTTTAGTTACTAATGATTGCCCTAATCGATTGAATTGACCACTTGAATTATATAAACCTGCAATAAAGCCTTTGAAAAAAATAAATTCATTTTCTTCATCATAAAAAAAAGGTTTGTCTATTCTTTCATATTCACTTCTCTTGAAATCATCATTATTAAGAGCTACTGAATGTGGTATCAGAGGTTTTATATAGTGTGATAAAGAATGATGAAATTCTTTTTTAGTCTCTTCAGTAATTTCCCTCTTATACATCCTGTAGTGATGCATATACTCTTTGGCTAATCTCATTGCCTCTTTGTGATCTAATTCTTCAATATTGATCTCAGGAAGAGTATTGATTTTGTTTTTTTCATTTTCTCTTTCTTTGATTTTTTGTATAGTTAACTCTTTCAATTCCCTGTCTATTCTTTCTTCCATAGTTTCTATATTTTCATTCGTTTCAACAGTCTTAATCTTTTCTTCGTCTTCCAAAGAATCAATTATTTCTAAATCTTCTAGCAATGCTTCTATATCTTTTTGATTTTGTTCCTTTTCTTTGGTTCTTTTATCGATAAGCTGATTAATATCAGTGATTAGATTATTAAGAAATTCTTTAAAATTTTTCAATTGCAATAAATCCTGCTTTAAAGCCTTTTCATCAAGTGGCTCATCATATCTCAGCCCAAACTTAGCTAAACAATCGGTATACAGTTCATCTATGCCATCTGGTACAACCATTTCTTTGGAACAATTTTCAAATTTCAATAATGCTTTTTCATAATCTTTTTTATCTGAAAAAGTGTAGATAAGCCCTTCAAAAAAATCACAAAAGAATCCGTCTTCTACAACTCTTAATTTTTTTATATTTTCATGAACAATATCTGTATCTTGATTCCATTGATAAGAATTTAATAATATCTTCAATTTATAACAATCTGATATTTTTATATGATCTATTGAAACTTTATGGAACAAGCAATTACAATCCTTAAAATGATTATCAAGTCCTTCAGGTTTAAAATTTTTTCCAAAAGCCTCAATAGCATTATCTAAATCTTCATTTGATTGAGTAAAATTTTCATTATGAAGTTCTTCAAGTGCTTTTAAATACAACGAACTAGAGTCTTCATACTGATCTGCATGAGCCCATATGTTATTAATCGAATCATCTAACATTAAATTTGAAGAGGAAATGTTGGATTTTATATCAACAAATATTCTTACTGTACTAGGAAGAAACGGGAAAAAGAAATCAGATGGAAGTGATTTAATAGGATAGAATTCTAATATTTTTTCATCTATTTTTTTTTCTAAAATTCCTGAATTTTCTACTTCTTTAATTTTAAAATTTTTAAATTTGGTATTAGATAATAAATTTTCTATGAAATTTATAAAATCAAACTCTCTTTCAAAGACTGAATCTTTGTTATATTTATCATTTTGTTTTTCTATTTTTGAGATATCTTTTTTATAACTTTCATTTAAACCAACATCTAAATATATAAAAGCTCTTGATTTAATAATAAATGAATCGTAATCGTACAATTCTATAATTTCTGATAAATCTTCTATGGCTGAGTCAAATTCATATTCTTTGTAATTTAAGAAACTTTTTATGAAAAATAATGGTTTAGAATTTGGGTTATCAGTTATTATTTTAGTTATTAAAGTTAACGCTTCAGAATAATTATTATTTATTAAATTAATAAATACATTTTCCAATTTCTCAATTGATTTGCCCTCATTTTCTACATAAGATTGAATTTCTTTGTAAATTCTTTCCATATATTAATCTTGTCCTTCTACTAATTTAAATGCGATTTCTCCATATTGAGGATTTTTATTGATAAAGTCTTCTATACTATCGAAATTTTTGATTATTAAAGAAATAAGTCTTATTAGTCTATTTGGTACTTCTCCATTAGATCTCTTACTCTTCTCAAATAAATTCTCCCACCATACTTTTCCTTTTGATTTTATGACTTGAATCTGTGATTCTATTCTTTCTCTATCTGTATTGATTTTTTCTACAGATAGGTCTTGTTTTTTATTATCAGTAAGTAGGTTATCTGGAAAATTAATTAAGTTTTCTGGTAAATCAGATTCTATCAATTTTTGCCAGACTTGATTGTTTTTTTTGGCTTGTTCTGGATATATGACCCCTATACTTTCTAGGACCGTAATGACAAAATCTAATAAATCTGGAATATAACCGCTATGTCTTGTTTTTTTCTCAATATGTTGGTAAAAATTTATATCTCTAGTAAAATTATTATGCTCAATAATCAAATCATAATTCAATGATTTATCTTTCTTTTTCCCTGCCAGATAAGAAATAAAGGCAAGGGTGTATAAAACATGAATATTTGCATAAGTAGCTCTAGGGTTGCCCTCTGATCTAAATGTAGCACCATAATTATTTTTATGTATTTGCACCAATCGTTTGTAAATAATCATTTTTGCTACTAACTCTTTAAATAGAGTTCCTGTTGCTAGTAGATTTTTCTCATTTTTAATTCTTTGAAATTCTGTAAAAGCACTATTTCTACCTTGTGCTGCTATGACTGGATACTCCCAAAAACAAAGCATTACTTTTGCTGCATCTACCTTATCAATATATTGATCAATATATTCATCTTTTGTCCCACCATGGATAGATTTTTTCCATGCTCCTTTAGGGTATTCCTTTTGAAATTGTATTTTCGAGGCATTAGTGTCTTTTCCGTATAAGATACTTTGATAATCCTTTCTTTTTGATTCATAAAACCATTTAGATTTTCCTATAAATTGTTTCATTGAAAACTTATTGAGCTCAATATGAAAAGGATCGTTGGCATCAAAATCTGCAGCCTGAACTTTGTTTTGATTGTTAGAATATCTTGAAATCTTATCAATATTTTCATTAAATTCATCCAAATTCTTTTTATCTATATCTAAAATTTTCATAGGAATTACTATGTCTGAAAAATTTGAATTTGCTGTATTCTTATTTCTACTAGTAAAGTACAAAGTTGCTGTTGTCTGTCCTCCATTAACAATTTTGAAATCGCTAGCACTTATTATGTACTTATTTTCAGAATCCAAAATTATATTTGTAGCCACGGCAGTGATTCCATTATTAAATGCAACAAATTTTTCAGGATTATTGACGACAGTATCTCTAATTCCTTTATTAATTGGACCTGTGAAATTTAAGAATGCTCTAACGTTATACTGCATAATCTGTCTCTGATATTTGTCATATAAATCAATTAATATTGATGCTGGGATCAAAGCCAAATAACCAGAAATATCAGGGCTTATATCAGGTATTTTGATTGCTTGTATTTTTTGTGAGTAATCTTCCTCAAAATCTATATCGATTATATCTTCTTCTTCTTCAATATATTGAATCCAATTGTTTAGGTCGTAAATTGTAACATTCACTTTTATTTGACCTAAAAATAATGATTCTAGATTTTTATTTGATTGGGGAGTTGTTCCGTTTGTAAAAAAGACAATATCAATTTTTGATAAATTTGAATTAAATAAAATTTTTGATAACCTTCTAGACTCTACATCAGATTCATCAAATGTTTCTGAATAATCCTCTGAAGACATTTCCATTATAAGTTTTTCTACTTTATTTAACTTTTGATCGATTCTAAATTTATCAATATTTAATTTACTATCTTCTTGTAATAGAATTCCTTCATATAAATCTAAAGAGTTTAGTTCCTCTGAGTACCCAAAACCGTGTATTTGTCCTTTTTTTGTTTTTATAATATTAGTTATATTTGGTTGAATAGATCTAATATCGCTATCATTAAGTAATTTTGTAAATTCGTTAATTAAAGAATCTGTCATAGCTACTTCATCTTCTTCTGAATTATTAATTATTCTTGTGAGTAATTGATCAAAGTTATCTTTTATAATATTTTCGTTATCCAATGGGAATTTCCTTTATTTGAACTAAATATGGTTCACATAATTGAGAATTTATTTGGTATCCTTTATCAATTATTACGCCTTTAGGGAGAGTTTTTTGAATTAATCTTGGGAAATTATTTCCTACAAGAAAGATTTTTCTCTCTAATATATTGATTCTAGGGAATTTTAATTCAGATTCTGCTGGATTATAATTTGTATCCCATAATTTTTTCATTATTTGAGAGAAAGCATTACTATTTTTTTGAGAAATCTTTTCTTCAATTTCAAAAATCAATTCTCTAATTGAATCTCCATCGTTAGTTTTACCCATATTTAACCTGTAGAATGAAAGGAATAAATTATCATTATCTGATTTTTCTAATTGTCTTCCATCATTTATAGATAAATTGATTGTTGTTGAAGTTTTTACTTCAATTACGTTTTCTTTAAAATAAAAATCGTTTTGTTTATCTCTTTTCCATGCTTCAGCTATCAACTTTGGATCTATTCCAACGTCTAATAAGTCATTTATAAAAGCTAATTCTCCAAAAATCCCTTGGAATTCTTTCAGAGTTAATTCATTTCTAGGTCTCTTAAATAATCTTAGCCATTCTCGTAATGTTTCATTTATTTGAATTAGCACCTCCATGGCATCTTCTTTATCTTCTAAATCGTATGAAATATTTTCAACAAGAATCCCAAATCTATCTAGTATATTTTCTTCTTCTTTCTTAATCATTAGTGAAATTTGAAACAGTTTATCAGGACCTTCTGTCACTCTTTCAAATTCAATTTTTATATTGTCAAATTTTGGAAAAGTAATTCTATTCTCAAACCCATCATCCAAATTTTGGACTGTAAGATTCACTCCAAAACTATCTGAAGTTATAAAAGCGTGAGTCAAGACTAAATCATTCATACCGTTAATACTTATGTTTCTAAGTAAAGACTCACGATCTTCATTTTCTTTCTTTTTTTTGGCTTCATCTAATTGGTTCCAAATTTCTATCAAGTTATTTGAAAATATATTTTTTTCAGAATTGTTCATACTATTCACTTTCTTGACTAATTGATGTGTTAATTAAAGCAGCTCTTGGGGTTCCTTCTATAAAAAATTCATCTTTTGCAGCTATAGCCCATGCTAGAAACTTAGATTCTGCATTAGTGTTATATGAAGGATAAAAAACAATAAGATTTTCATCTTTTTTTCTAAAATCAGCATGTCTTTCACTCCTGTACAATGTTTGCTCTCCAACACTTTCTTCATCATCTTTTTCAAAAGCTTTTCTTGTTTGATCATCAAAATCTAGTAAAAAATCTTCCTTGTTTTGTGTTTCGCTTAATATCTGTCCAAAATAATAATTTTTGCTAGTGGGATCTAATCTGTGAACGCTTCTTTTTCCCAAAGTGAAATAATTTTCTATTCCATCAAACTGGTGAGTTTCATTCTTTTTTTGCTTAAGGCCTACTATTGCAACACTCCATTTTATATTTTCTGAATTTTTATTCTTATCAATTAGCTCTGTTATAGTTTCTGGAATTGGTAAAATATTTCTTCCTTCACGAGTAGGATTACTAATTTTTTTAAATAGAGATTTAATATCATCTGAGCTCATATTCTTAAATATTGATGAGTTGTCAGATATTTTTTTGTGAAATTGTTTATTTGAATTAGTAAAGTCACTTAATGTTTCAAAGTCACGTAAAAGATTTTCTTTGTTTTTGGTGTATAACCTACATGGAGACCAAGGACTTGGTTTTATTGGAATATTTGTAACTACATCCATATATCTACTTTTTTGTAAATTAGTATAACTTGCATTTCTCTCAGGGTTTTCAAGATCAAGCATTTCTATTTCACGTAATATTTTCGTTGGCTCTTGTTTTCTTCGTATTCCGATTTTTATTTTTTCCTTTACTTTCTCAAAACCAATAGTGAAAGATTTATACTCAGAAATTAGCTCATCATAAGTAAATACCTTAACTAGATCTTCATAATCTGGTCTATAACCTAACCATCTCGACATCTGGCCGTGAGTATCTGCCTTGTTTCCTTGTCGTGCTTCTCGAGTCAAGTAGGAAGTTATAAGATTCGGTATTGTTAATCCTCTTGAAAGTACTGTTCCTCCTATAAAAATTTTGTATGGATTTTGATTATTTGATATATATTCATCAAAGGATTCATCTCCTAAAGAATTATCATCAGAAGAATTTATCACTGGCAAAAATAGATCTTGATCAAGTCTCAGGCATTTATCTAAAATTTCTTTTGTTTTGTCTAAAATTTCATCAAATTTATACACTTCATATTTTTTTAAATCCGAAAAAGCAAGATCGTTTTTTACTTTATCCATGAATTCTTTTGATTCTTTTTTTAATTTTTCATATATATCTAAAAATTTACTTAATGTATCATCATCATTGATTTCTAATTTCCTCATAGTATCAGTAAGTTTAGTTTTTATGTCATCACGGATTTGAGGATGAATACCAAGATCTGTAGTAATATGAACAAGCATGGAACTATTTAATTTTTCATTATCTAGATGTATATCTTTTTCATTCAACCTGATTTCTTTTATTGCTGTAGATATAAAAAAAGTTATTAGTGCTTCATAAAGAGGGTCTGGAAAGTTGGAATAAATTAGAGTGTGATCCCGATGTTGCCTAATGTTATCAGGAATATATTTCAGCATTGTTTCTCTATCAATAGATTTATAAACAGGTAACCAATGCTCCTCTATATTAGCATTAATTTCATTAGCTGCATATGTTCTTCTTATATCAAATATCTTTTTGTTTCCAAAATATTTAGGTGGGGGATCTAGAGCTACAACAAAATCTTCAGGATAAATATTTTTTCCATATTCTTCATGATCATCACTGGCTGAAGTAAATATATTAGCATAAGGAGTAGCAGTAACAGCTAAGTATGTAACCCTGTCAAAATTATTTAATATTTCTCTGATTTTACGGTTAATTGTTGTTGGTGTATCTTCATTATTTCTTGATGTATCTATGCTGCCGTAATCAGCTTCGTCATCGATTATGAGAGTAGGTGTTTTTACTTTTTCCAACTCATCTGAGGGGTTCTTTTGAGTTTTTAATTTATATGAAGATAGTGTGTCACTATTTTTTGCTGATACACAGAAACTCCAAATTCCATGATGATCTACTCCTCCAAGTAATCCTTTCTCAATATCTTTCTTGGTAATGCTTCCATCTATATCAGGAGAGCTTAGAAAATTGAATGATTTAAAAGTTGATCTATTTGCTCTATTAACACCTAAGAACCCTTCCAATCTTTTTTGAGTCTGTATTCTAAGTGTTGTCGTTTGACCTGCAAGAATATAAAAATTTCTATACCCATTATCCATAGCCCTGAGAATAAGTGCACAATATGTGAGTGTCTTCCCAGATTGAATATCTGCTGCAAGTAATCCTCTTACATCAAACTTTGCTTCATTTTCAGAACCACAAAAACCCAGAATTTGATCTACATTTTCCCTTAATTTTGATCTAGCTTTATCATCCCATCCATCTTTCTTTAATTGTGTTTCAAAGTCTTTATAATAAACTCCTTCTTTTGGGGTCCAACTATTTCTATCTTTACTTTTTCTTGCACTAAGATCGTAATTTCCATAAATTGTCTCATCTTTTTCATTAAAAATTTTATTAGAAGCTATCCTTAAACTTTTACTCTTTTCTTCTTTTGAAAGAGATTCCAAGAAACTGTGCTCATTTAAGTTCCAATATATGAATTCGTAAAAACTATTTTTTCTTTCAGCTTGTCCATCTAGAGTGATATTTTTATTAGTATCATTTACATCTCTCCAAACTAGGAAAAAATCTACTATAAGTTGTTTCATTTCTGGGTTATCTAATATGTTCATTCCTTATACTCCGATCTTAACTTACTAATAATTTCTGGGTTTTTGAACATAGGTTCACTAGAACGAAGTATTGGTAAAACGTTATTTTCAATATACTCAAAAGTATTACCTTCATTGATTATATTTCTGATCATTTTTCTACCAATTTCAAAAGCTTCACCATTACTAAAATTTTCAATTTCTAGTTGATCATTTTGATATATAAGATTTTGCATTGCTTCAAAAGGTAATCCTTTTTCAATAACTGTAAGAATATCTTTTATGTCTTTCAAACTAAATTTTTTATAGTTTTTTATAAAAAAATCTATAAGTGCGTTTGATTTATTTATTGTAGGAACACTCAAGTAACCAGCTTCAGAAATACTTACATTCCAAATAGGTTTGATTTCACCTTTTTTTATCTTTTTATTGGTTTCTTCTTCACGATAAATATCAGGCCTTGTTGCTTCTCTTTGAGTTATTCTTTCATATTTAAGTAATTCATTTCGTACATTTGTATCTGTTATTTGAATTTCATCTTTGATTACATTTATCCCCATGATTTTATCTAGGGTATTAGGAAAATTTACCTCAATTCTTGCTAAGTTAAATCTATTATGATTAATAGATTTATTCATCCAAACCCCTTTTTTTATCAGCCTATCATTTCTGTAAAAATAGAATCCTTGATTTGATATACCATCAAGAAGAGCTTTATCTCTTTGAGCTTTCCAATCTAGGTAATTTGAACTTTTTTTACTAATAGAATTAATATGAGGAAGCCTATATCCAATAACTTCAATATTACCTAAGTCAGTTTCGATTTTTTCTTCAAAAAGTTTTTTTGAAGAATTGTCTAGATTTTGTAAAAAAGGATCCCAGGTTTCTATTTTTTTATTATTTATATATATATTAAAAGATTTTTTTTGGAGATATTTATGAAAATATTGTGAAATATGGGGTTCAAGTTGAGTGATAAATCTGTCCAAAAATACTTCTTGAGTTTTTTTACTTCTCCAAGAAAGATCCCTTAATTTTTCCAATGTGATAGATGTTCCAGAACTCAAATTTGATAATCTTTTTTCTGCTGCAGTAGGAGGAATTAAGTTTGGTTTAACAACAACTTGATTTATTTTTCTGTTATATTCCTTATCCCAAACTCTAGAAACAATATTATTTGAGCCTAGTGGTTTAGAACTTACTGTAAAAAAATCACACTGAGAGAGTGATGCTCCTTTTAGTCCAACTCCAAATCTTCCTAAATCTTTTATATCTCTTTCTTGAGTGAAATCCTGTGATCCCATTATTAGCTTGTCATCAATCTCACTTTCATTAATTCCATTCCCATCATCAGTGATTGTTATATTACTTAGCCTATCTTTCCATTCAACGTCTATCCAAATATTTTTAGCTTCTGCAAAAATGCTATTATCAATTAAATCTGAGATTGCAGAATTTGGGGTGTAGCCTGATTCTGCAAGTATTTCACTAACTAATACGGGAGAAACATTTATGGCTATATGATTGTCTTTATCGTTGAGCATCATCAAAATCCTGAATTCTTGAGAATATTTTTACACTGATTTTCTACTTTTGAACTTATTTTTATATTTTTGGTTAGTAACTTTTTGAAATTTATTATACACCTTGAAACCTTAATTGATAAATTTTTTCCAATAAGCTCATTTTCTGTTCTTACAAAAGATAAGCAAATTTCTCTTAATATAAGTAGTTCATTCCAATTTATATTTATCGAACATAATCTACTAGATTTATCAGTTCTGCATATAACTTTAGATATTTTTTTTATAAATTCTAAATTGACACTAATTCCCTCACCAAGATTAGAGTTTCTTGAAGTTTGCAAAGTAATTCTGTCATTGATAAATATTGCTTCATTTTGTGTTATTTCAAAATTTATTTTTTCACCTTTTCTATACATATTATTTTGACTCCTTTTTAATTAATTCATTAAGATACATAAGTATTTTGTATGTAGCTAAAGTATCTTGCTTGCAATATTCTATTAAGTTTTTTCTGATTGTTTCTTTTTCTTTTTTTGAAATACTTGGTGAAACCATTTTTTCCCATTCAATAAATGCATTTTCACCATTGTTTATTTCTAATTGATCATATGTGTAGTCTTTTAGTAAGATGGAATTAATTCTTTTAAGAGAAGAAGATCCCTTTGTTCTATAATCGCAATACATATTTGCTTTAAATATTTTTTCTAGATCAAAAATATTATTTAAGAGTTCTTTTATCTTGCTTTCAAATTTAGGCATTCTGTTAGATATCATATTAAGAATCCCTTTTTCAAAACTCTCATGCCAAACGACAATTGAGCCTTGGGTATTAATTTTTTTAAGTAGTGTTTCTGATAAGTCAATTAAAGGATCTTTAGATATGGAGTTAGCAAGAAAATCTACTGATCTTAATTCACCTCCCTTTGTTAGAGTATGAAGAGACCATTGAAATGGTATCTTCTCCCAGGAATAATAACTATCAATTATAGGAATCACGCTTTGATATGATTCAAAATCAAGAAACTGAATGGGCCACTTTATTTTAGACAATTCTGTTTTGATTTCTGTAATATTAAAAATTGGTTTTTTTTGAATATAAGATTCGAATTGTCCTCTTCTTGATTTAGTTAAAATTTTATGATCTTTGGGTAATGATGAAATTTCAAAAATTTCACCTGAAGCTAATTCTGACAATGTTGCTTTACTCTGTCCTACTGATTTAAGATCATGGATTGAGTAATCAGGTATATCAGGATTAGAAATATTAAATGTGTCACAATGATTATTTCTGCCTTTATAGATACAATTACATCCTTGAGAAATATCCCCATTAATAAATTCCTTCATTTCAAACATATCTTTCATAACAATATTTTTTTCTAAAGCCACTTTCTCTGTAACATTTACGACATTAAAAAAATTCTTATTATTTCTTCCATTTATTGAAAATAATTCTTCTTTATTAGGATGAATTATGTAACAAGAAGATATTTTTATCCCAGACATCTCCAAAACATTAATTTGGAAACTAATATCTTTTATATGATTAGAACTACTTTTATGCAAAGAATTATCTTCTTTGATATTAGTTGTAGATTTGATTTCGTAGAGGTCCCAAGATCCATTTATTTCGTTTCTTACTAGGACATCACTTATTGAAATAAAATCCTTAGATTCTATAGTAGCTTGAAAAACAATATCTGTTTCATTTTCTAAAAATCTCATTGTTTGTTCTTGCTTTATATTTATATCGGAACCTTCCACCAAAACTCCTTTAGGAAAAAGAGATCTAGCAGCTAGTTCAAATTTGTCACCCTGACTTGCTCTAAATTTATCACCTTCACTCTCAGGTTTAGATGAAAAATTTTGGTTCAAATTGAGCCATAAATTTTCTTTACAAAAATAATAATTCATAAGATGTGATTTATTTATTTTTTTTTGCATATTACTCTCCTTCATAATTGAATTGGTAAAATATCATCTATCCAGCTCTTCTTGTGAGTTTGAATAAATTGTCTATGTATAACAGTTTTATTATTCATTTTGCTTGAATGTCCTAGATGAACACACTCATGTTTTTCGCACCAGTAAGAGTTAAGAGTTGAAAAAATATTATTCCTAATTATTGAATTTTTCAAAATATTTGCTTCAGTAAAATTCTTGTATTTTTTCTTTTTATTACATTTACTCATTTTTACTCCTTTTAAGTTCCATAACTTAATTATTTCAATAAATTTACCTATTTTTGGATACTCTGACTAAAATAAATCTGAATAAATTCTACATAAAATCTAAACAATACCTTTTCTTAGTTTGTGCATTAAAAAATTTGAAGATTATACTTGATTTTTTTATCAAGTATTTATTAATAATTTATTCAGATTTGAGAAATATTTACTCTTAAATTAGAATATTATTATGAAGACTGAAGACATACATAATCTGTTTAAGCAGATCACGGAAAATGAAATAAATGAATTTGATTTCATAGTATATGAGTTTTTTTATAAAAATCTAAAAAGTGGAAAAGGTGTTATTTTTAATCCTAGAGGGTTAAGCATTAAAGATTGCATATCAAAATTTGATGAACAAAATGCAGAAATCCTTGAAAAATTTAAAGTTAATAAATTTGATAAAAATACTTGGCAAAAATCTAGAAAAAAAATAGAAGAATTAATTATTCCTGAAATTGGTGAGAATAATTGTTATAAGTCTTTAAGTTATCTTTATGAGAGAGGATATATCCATATACTTAGAGATCTACAAAATGATTTTAAGGAAAATCAAACAAAATTAAATATAAATAATTTAGAAAAATCTCTAAATAATTTATTAAATAAAACTAATTTTGAAAATTCTCATAATGTCTTAGAATTTGAAATTAGTAATCAAAAAAAAATAGAGCAAATGAAATACTTTGACTCTATAAAAAATCAAACTAATATTCCAATAAAAGAATCTGAAGAATTTCAAAAAAAAATAGATTATTTGTCTAAATTTATTGTTTCTTCCATAAGAGGATATTTGGATATAAAAGACTCTAATAATATTAGAGAATTGAATAATATCTTAAGTGAAATAAAAGAAGACTTAGAATCTTTATAAAAATAATCATCTAAGCATTTCAGATACTATTTTAGAATATTGTTTAATAATGTCATTATAAATTTGTTTGCCCTTTTCTTCTGTCGCATCTTTTGAACTTCCTAATGGGTCATTTAATATAGCATCTTTATCAACTAATTCATTGAACAAATATAAAGCAACAGAAGTTTCATATTCACCAGCATGACCTGGCCAAACATCATCATCAATTATATTTTTTATAAAATCTTCATCATGAGTTTCCCAATAAC
>CETH01184549.1_pt1 | contig 15375 bp, 14 predicted proteins | sample 361461 | NCBI WGS metagenome assembly CETH01 (sample SAMEA2622695, study PRJEB7988) | marine metagenome | isolation source: saline water (ENVO:00002010), including
CTTATTGTATATCGCATCGAGTGAGGCGCGCCGGACTGAGAATTGGTCGTTTGTTTTCGGATTAAACGATGGGTCGCTATTGAACGAAAACTCGGTTAACCCTGTGTACGTAGCTCCAGATTCCTCATAGTCGCCGTTTGCCTTCAGGAACAGGGTACTCCGAGGTCCAGTGCGAATAGTTGTCTTTAGGGTCCCGTTTAGCTGCTCGAAATCATTATTTTGGCGGAATCCATCTCCGCGCTTACCTAAAAGCTGAATTTCTGACCTCATCCGCTCTGAGCCAAAACCACCTAGTTCTGCAAAGGCACTCGCATAACCGTTCGCCCCAAAGGTCAGTCCCACACTTCCACCTGGCTCGAGCCGAGGCCGACTCGTGATGTAGTTGATGACCCCACCCATGGTTTGCGGGCCGTATCGAATGGCTGCACTCCCCTTAATAACCTCTACGCCCTGGATGCGATCTACCGGAGGGTTGTAATACATGTTCGGGTAGACATAGACCGCTGGCTGAATCGGAATGCCGTCCTCGAGAACCAAGACTCTCGATGATCGTCTCGGATTGAGACCTCGAATACCGATGGAAAGACGAGCGTTGCCAAATCCATCATCTGCAGCTCCGAAAATACCTGGCACCGACTCAAGCAACTCCTGAGTGCCAAGGGCCTGAATCTGTCTCAACGCTATCGCCGGTACACTTGTGGCTGTCCCCGGCAGGCGTTCGTAACTCTCTTCTTGCGGGGCTAACACCTGAACTCCACCAATCCTCAATGGGGCTGCGGTCAGGGTTATCTTCAGATCTTTCGCACCCGCTGAGAGCGGATCGATCGCAACACGTGCGTCAGTATAGCCTAGGGCACGAACGATTAACACGCCGGACTCTTCGGGCACTTGAAGCGTGAAAAAACCTTCAGTGTCAGTGACCGTGCCGATAACTCTACCCTCTATTTCAACGGACACGGTAGCACCAACGACCACCTCCCCCGATTCCGATTCGACCACGCTTCCCGACACCTCAGGGTTAACCGCCTGCGCAGATACCGTAATTGGAGTCAGAAGTAGTGCTATTAAGCAGAACCTTGCGATGACTTTGGCGACCATTCGCATGTTTGTCCTAGAAGCGTTTTGGGTTCTTAGGAAGAGCACGAAGCTTGTCCTCATCCTCAGCATCAGGGGGAAGGAGAGCCCCTTCCGTTGATTCCAACACAGCCGGGCTCAGTTGCAGCATCCCGTAACTGCCCTCCTCGGGTCCTTCATCTGTTGGGTCGAGGATTGCATCGTCCTCGCAGGCGGAGAGGGCCACAACTAAAGCTGCTAACAGAAGGCGCATCAGAAATCTTGCTGTAGAAGAAAACTGTTCGAATGACGTCTGGATGAGATTGAGAATGATTCTCAACGAGTGAAAAAATGCACAGAATCATCAACCTTGTCTACCCCACCAAAAAGCGATGTCCCCCGCTTGTCCCTATAAGAATCCGGTCATCTAGCGTAGAACTCGATGATTGCCCGGTCGTCCACGATAAATGGGACATCAGCCCGGAGCGGTTCTGACTGAATCCTGAACAAGAAACCGTCGTCTGTTCGGGTGATGTAGGACGGCAGTTGGACTTGAGGAGGCCGTTGCACTGACTCAAGAACCTGAACGTTCTCCCTCATCTTGTGAGCCAACTCAACGGTCTGACCGACCGACAGGGAGTAGCCCGGTCGGTCTACTCGTGTACCATCGACCAAAATGTGGCCATGGCTGACCAGTTGGCGAGCCGCTCGCTCAGTAACCGCCATCCCCGACCGAAACACAGAGTTCGATAAACGCTTTTCTAGGGCTCTGAAGAGCGCATCACCAGTTACCCCATCGTCGTGTGCGGCATCTCGGAAATACCGACGCATCTGTCGCTCCGAGAGGTTGTAATTAAGCTTGACTTTCTGCTTCTCTTCCAACCGGCGGCGGTACTCGCTCACCTTACGGCGCTGCCGCGTCTGTCCATGCTGACCGGGAGGATAGGGCCTACGATCGGTCCTTTTTCTCGTCAGGCCGGGAATATCAGTGCCCAGGCGGCGAATCTTTTTCAGTCGTGGCTCAGACATAGTCACAATTAGCTGTAAGGGGCGGGCCTGAGTACGAAAGGCCTTCGGAGAATTCTTCACCTAGCTCCTCAAACGCATCGTCGACCAAACGGGCTAGATCGAAAAGCTCTTCCGCAGAGAAGGCAAACGCCGCTGGTTGATCCAAAACCAGAAGATACGGCCGGGCGTCAGTCGTTGTAACCGACGTCGCTATCAGGCTGTGAACTGCATCACGGACCTCGCAGAACGACCCCGCATCAACATTGATTACGGCATTGCCGTACGCGATTTCCACGTCCCCGCAACAACCACAGCGAGTAATCGCACCGGATTTACAGGATGATAAGGCTCGGGTCCCACTAGGAGCTGGAATGCGTTGAGTAGGTAGCATTTTATTGTCCATAATCTGAGAATGAAAACCATTCTCATATGATTTAGGGGATCAGATCCTACCTATTCGCGCAATCGAGGTCAACAAGCCAAATAAATCCGGTAGAGCAGCCACCAACCAACCTAGGATTGTTTATGGACTCGACTGCTGCGTTACTCGATCTAGGGATACCTCAAAGAACGGATTTCGCAGACATAAAGAATTGACAAATCGATTTATCCGCTTCGCTGGAATTGCGGAATGGACTACGGGGCAGCCTTCCGGAACCAGGCCATGAAACGAGAGAGCCCTTCTGGGAAGCGAGTTTTGGGTCGATACCCCAAAACCGCATTGGAATGAGTCAGGTCAGCTCGAGTTGAATGAACATCAGCCGCGTGGGGCTGCAGTCTCTTTACCGCAGGTAACAAACCCATCTCCCTCCCAAGCGCATCTACTAGTTCCCGCAATAGCACAGTTTCGCCCGCACCAACGTTGAAAACGTCAAAGGTTCCTTTTTCGGCCCAGTCCAGAGCACAACGGACTGAATCCACTACATCATCGATGAAGGTATAGTCACGACCACTGCTGCCATCCCCAAAAAGTGGAAGTTGCTCGCCGCTACAGAGGAGGCGAGCGAACTTGTGGAGAGCCAAATCCGGTCTCTGTCGGGGACCATACGCGCTGAAAATGCGTAGGCAAGCTACACCCAGCCCCCTAGTGCGAGTCGCGGCCTCCAGCATCGTTTCTCCTAATCGTTTTGTCTCCGCATAAGGAGAGAGGGTCTGGTCCACTGAGTCGGTTTCTGCGCACGCCTGGTTCGAATTATTTCCATATACCGACGAGGAGGACGCAAAGATAAGACGAGGGACACGTCTCGTCCGGATCCAATGAAGCACTTTCTGTGTGCCATTTACGTTGACGTCGATGTAAGCCCATGGTTCTCGGAGGGATGGCCGGACTCCAGATCGGGCTGCTAGATGTACGACCGCATCTACGGATGGCAGTTCCGAGAGGCAGGTGGGATCTCTTACATCGCCTTCTACAAACCGGAATGATGTGTAATCACGGGCATTCGCTAGGTTACACAGCTTGGTTTCCGGATCGTAATGGCCCTCCAAAGAATCCAACGCGACCACGTCGTGCCCGTCGGCGAGAAACGCATCACAGACGTGAGAACCGATAAATCCAGCTCCCCCGGTCACCAGGAGTTTCATCGCCCCTCACTCCACCCCAAGAATCCGGAACAACTGCAGACACGTGCTCAAGTGCTCGAACCCTGAACTAACAACTCGGATTCAACGTCTTCGCACAAAAGAAGAATGGCATGGCCCTGTGTCACAGATCACTCGTGGACTTTAAAGCTAGGCCCCTGGGGGGGAATACAACCCACTCGGCCCCATCGGCTATGACGAACTCTAGGGATCTTATCCCTCCCCCAGGGAGCCAGTTGAGATTGATTCTCAACTAAGGGCAACATACCCGAGCCTTCTTTGACTCACAAGGGCTAGGTTTTAGATAGGCATTTCTACTGATGCCACTCACGGGCTTCCACGTATTGCAGTATAGGCGAGGGATTTCGAGCTTTTCTGTGGCTATGACAATCACACCCAATCCCTCTATGCAGATCTCCGCCCGACTTCGTCGGACACGCGGATCTGAAGGGGTGAGAAAACTCGTCCGCGAGGCAACTCTCACCCCGGCAGATCTTGTATTACCGATCTTCGTTTCTGAGGTCGATGAAGAAGTTGTTGAGATTGGGTCTATGCCCGGTGTCTATCGCTGGCCAATCGAGCGAGTCCCAGAGATTGTCGAGTCGGCGGAAGCGGTTGGAGTAGGAGCCATCCTACTCTTTGGGATCCCTGAGGAGAAGAACCCCGAAGGGCATCAGGCATCCGCGAAAGATGGGATCATTCAGCAGGCGATTCGAACTATCCGAAATAATGGTTTCAAAGGTGTCGTGATTACCGACGTCTGTCTCTGTGAGTACACTGATCATGGCCATTGCGGGCTCGTAGACCAAGACGGAACGATCCTCAACGATGCGTCTCTGTCACGCTTAGCCGAGACTGCCATATCTCACGCCGAGGCAGGCGCGGACATCGTCGCCCCGTCGGCGATGATGGATGGCCAAGTTGCTGCTATCCGAACCGCACTAGATGCGACTGGATTCATCAATATTCCGATCCTCTCGTATTCGGTGAAATATGCTTCAGCGTACTATGGCCCTTTCCGAGAGGCGGCAGACGGAAGTCCCACATTCGGAGATCGCCGTAGTCATCAAATGGATCCCGCCAACGGACGTGAAGCTGAACGTGAGCACGAAGCCGACGTGACTGAGGGAGCAGACCTGATCATGGTTAAACCCGGACTTGCCTATCTTGATGTCGTCCGTCGCTCACGAGAAGCGTTCCCCGCGATGCCTCTTGTGGCGTACAACGTCAGTGGTGAATACAGCATGGTTAAGGCCGCAGCAGCAAATGGCTGGCTCGACGAACGGGCCATTGTCCTAGAAACACTGTTCGCTTTCCGAAGAGCAGGTGCCGACCTCGTGATCACCTACCATGCCCTAGACGCCGCTCGCTGGCTTGAAGAGGGATGACCGTGAGACGCAACTACCGCTAATCGTCAGCCAAAAAATCGAAGAAAAATATGAATGAGACCACAAACATGAATGACGACGAAGAGACCCCAATCCTTGGGCACTTCGTCACCTATCGTTGCACAGACGCATTTTGGGCCCTCGAACCAAAATCCCGTTCGGTCGCAGCACGAGCATGGTTCGAGTTACTTCAAGACTCTGCGGACCGCGCACACCTGTACGTGACTCAAGGGATCGAGACCTCCAGCGAAGTCCTAGTCTGGAGCACCGCAGATGCAAGCGACCCTGCGAAGCCCGGGACATTCTTTAAACAACGAGCAGCCTCGGAAAATCTCTACCGCGCCTACTTTCAGCCTTCTGATGTGCTCTGGGGTATGACCCGACCATCCCAATACAGCCGTGCCAAGTCAGCCCAAGAGATAGACCCATACGACGACAACGATCGGCAGCCGTACCTGGTCATGTACCCTTTCACTAAGACAGCGGACTGGTACCTCTTCGGACGCGAAACTCGTCAGGGGATGATGAACGAGCACATCCGAATCGGCAAGCAATACCGTGAAATCAAGCAATTGCTTCTTTACTCGTTCGGTCTTCAGGACCAAGAGTTCGTAGTAACATATGAGACCGACGATCTCGAAATGTTTTCCAAGCTCGTGTATGATCTCCGTGATACCGAAGCACGTCGCTATACCAAGGGGGACACGCCACTGCACACGGGAGTGCTAACCGACATAGGAACGTGGGCAGACATAGTCTCGGGGGTAACAGGCTAAATATGTCGGCTCCGGGGGTCTTTGTTGTTGGCACGAGTCACGCAGTCGCGTCGGCCGAAGCCAGAGAGCACCTCCACCTAGAACCGTCTGAGATCCTCGAAGCCCTTACGCCAGTGCTTCTGCGGAGCGACCTACTCATTGAAGCTCTCCCACTCGTTACATGTGGGCGGCTTGAATTGTACGGCGTTTCTAATCGGCCGGTTCGAGCAGCCCAGACCCTCAATCGCCTAGTAGCCACGCAAACCGGCTTCAATCGAACCGAGCTTAGCAACAATACGTTTCAACTTCAGGGGAGAGAGGCGGTTCAGCACCTGCTAAGAGTCTCTGCAGGCCTAGACTCAGTCGTCCATGGGGAAGCGCAGATCCTCGGCCAGGTGCGGAGCGCCGCGCACGACCCTAGGGGCTCGCTCGCTAAAGGTACCGTGCTGCATCGACTATTCGAAGTAGCGCTGTTAACGGGAAAACGAGTTCGTTCAGAGACAAAAATCGGGCACGGGGCAGCCTCTCTAGCGGGAGCCAGTTTGAAGCTAGTGTACTCTGAGATACCCGACCTAGAACGTGCATCTGTCCTAATCGTTGGCGCCGGTGATACTGGTTCACTCGTTGGCCGCCTTCTGGCTAAGCAGGGCGTCGGCAGAATCGTCATAGCTAACCGCACGCTAGAGACGGCACATGCAGTAGCTTCCTCATTAGGCGCTGCAGCCGTGCCACTTTCGGAACTTGCTGCGGAGATCGCTGAGGCGGATCTCGTCGTCGGTGCAGCAGCTGATTCACATCACCTGATCACCCCTGAGTCGGTCCTATCCTATCGGGAGGATAGGCCACTCTGGTTTATCGATCTCGCACACCCGCGCAACGTGCATCCCGACGTCACAAAAATCTCGGGTGTCCGAGTATTCGACCTCGATGCTGTGGCGAAACAGGTGGAGTCAGCTAAAGCAGCAAGACTTGAACAAACGCCAAAAGCCGAGGCGATTGTGCTAGAAGGTGTGAACCATTTTGAAGAGTGGTTCAGATCTCGCGAAAGCGTCGAAGTCCTCACGGCACTGCGGAGCCATGTACTCAAGCTGGCTAATGATGAGGCGGAACTGATAACCCGCGGCAGGGGTGACACCGAGAAAGAAGAGGTCCTTCTAATCGCCCGATCGATCGCCCGCACCCTTCTTCACCAACCAACAGTGGCCCTCCGCTCCGCCGATCTTTCGACTGATGAAGGCCAAAAGCTCCTCCGCTCCGCCCACTCATGTCAGCTCCTCGAATTAGCCTATGATGAAGCGGAGCGCCTCACTCACGGCAGGAGTGACGGAGAACGAAAAGACGTTCGCCTTATTGCTGGTGCTATAGCTCGTGCCCTGCTCCGCCAGCCCGAGATTGAGCTCCCGTCAGAAAACATTTCCAGTGACAGTAGTGGTATGGGACTTCTTGACTCCACCGCTGATGAGATGGTAGAACCCGCATCTCAGAGAGCAAAGGACTGACGAACACTCGCGTGTCCTCGATAAGGATCGGGACCCGTAACTCCCGGCTAGCACTCGCTCAAGCTGATTGGGTCTCCTCGGCACTCGCGTCACTGGATGTCGAAACCACGATTGTCGAAATCACAACCTTGGGGGATCGCGTCCGTGACGCTCCGCTAGGTCCGCACCTAGGCTCCTCTTTTTTCACCAAAGAGATTGAGTCCGCGCTGCTAAACAACAACATCGATGTCGCGGTCCACTCTTGCAAAGACCTAGCAACGCGCCTCCCTGATGGCCTCTCCATCGTTGCAGTCCCGGAACGCGAGGACCCCAGGGACGTGGTAGTAACCGGCGGAAACGCGCCGAAGGCATTTGGTGAAGACTCATCAGGCCTTAACTCTCCCTTCCGTGTTGGGACATCGAGTCCTCGTCGTAAAGGAATTCTCGCCGTTTTGAGACCTGATTGGACGGTGGTGGACCAGCGAGGTAATGTCCCTACTAGAGTTGCTGCTGTTGACGACGGGCTCCTTGATGGGGCAGTACTGGCCGCTGCTGGGCTTTCCCGACTTGGGATGCTCGATCGTGCCGATATAATTTTTGATCCCGCAGACTTGGTACCCGCCGCAGGGCAAGGAGCACTAGCACTTCAATGCCGAACGAGCGACACCCTGGTTTGCGAAAAAATCGCATTGCTCAATCATCCGATCTCTCACGCAGCCGTTCGCGCGGAGCGCGCCGTTCTCCGAAAGCTGCAGGCCGGATGCCAGGCGCCACTTGGAGTTCATGCGGCATTACATCAGCTACGGACCGAAGCTCCCGAAGATGTCTCTGTGATTCTTCATTCAGCAGTTGCAACACCTCAAGGGCTAATCCGGAACGAGCTAGAAGGAAACCTCGCTGACCCCGAAGGGCTCGGAAGCGTGGTAGCGGAAGAAATCGCGTCTATCCTAGGTGTAAGCACACTAGCCGACACCTCCTGGGCTGGCATTCCACCTAGGGAAGAAGGGCGATGACACGCTTATCGGGTAAAGTCGTTGCGGTAACTCGTTCGACAGACGATAGATCTCTCGCACCTCTCTTGGCGGCGGAAGGCGCCCAAGTGGTGCATTGGCCGACTATCAAGATACAGAGCACCTCCGATCCCGAGAGGCTAAAGACCGCACTGGGATCGATCGAATCCTACAACTGGATCGTCTTTACAAGTCAGCACAGTGTCGCGTCAGTGATCAGCTTGGTACCTGTTCAGCCCACGGGAATACGAGTCGCAGCCGTCGGAGGCGGAACCGCTGAGGCGCTTAGCAAACGTCAATGGAGGGCCGATGTAATTGGCGACGGCGGCAGCGCGGATCTCGCTAAAGCAATCAAAAGATCCTATCCCTTGGTTGGTGTATCGGTCCTCTTTCCAGCCGGGAACTTGGCAGCCCCAACATTGCAGAACAGTCTTGAGGCCGCAGGTGCCGAAGTTACCCGGGTCGAAGCTTATGAAACAAAAACGCTCTCGGTCGATCCTACCCGCATACTCAGCGATCTTAACACTGGTGTTGATGTCGTAACGTTCGCGAGTCCGTCAGCAGTAGAAACCATGGCGAATGCGATGGACGATGGATGGCCGAAGCTTCTTAAGCACTGCAGTGTAGTCGCTATAGGAGCAACGACACGCGATGCTCTCCTCTCTCACGGCGCTTTGAAAAACGCAGTGACTATGGCAAACCCAGCAACACTCGCGGGCCTAGTTGAGGCTACTGTCTCTTCCTTCATATCCACTCCCATAAGAGAACACGAACAGTGAACTCCGTTCACGACGAACTCCTCGCAAGGTCAATGGCTGTCATGCCAGGAGGTGTAAACAGCCCCGTCCGAGCCTTCAAATCAGTAGGAGGTACTCCCCGCTTCATTCGCGCAGCCAGAGGTGCCACTCTAGAGGACGTCGAGGGGCGAGTCATGCTCGACTACATCGGATCATGGGGTGTCGCCGTCCTTGGTCATTCGCACCCTAGCGTCACAAAGGCCATAAGCGAAGCTGCCCTGATGGGAACGTCCTTTGGCACACCAACCGAAGGAGAGGCTGCGCTGGCTGAGATGATAGTCCGCCTAGTGCCTTCGATCGAAGTAGTGCGGCTTGTGAACTCGGGCACGGAAGCGACGATGAGTGCTATGCGGCTGGCCCGAGCAGCAACTGGACGCTCGGGCATCATTAAATTTCGGGGTGCTTATCATGGCCATGGAGACATGTTCCTTGTCGAGGCTGGCTCCGGTGCCGCGACACTCGGCATCCCATCAAGCCCAGGGGTACCAGAGTCAACAGCATCCCATACACTCGTAGCAAATTTCAATGACCTCGACTCCGTGGCCCGTCTTTTCGAAGCCCGAGAAGACCAAATCGCCGCTGTGATCACAGAGCCGGTGTGCGGCAACATGGGGTGCATTCCACCTGAACCAGGATTCCTAGAGGGCCTGCGAACCATCTGCGATGATTATGGAGCGCTCCTCGTCTTCGATGAAGTCATGACCGGATTCCGGGTAGCGCTGGGAGGAGCACAGGAGCGATACAATGTCCGACCCGACCTCACGACACTTGGCAAAGTTATCGGGGGAGGTCTTCCGGTCGGCGCATATGGGGGGAGGGAAGACCTGATGCGAATGATCGCGCCTGACGGGAAGGTCTATCAGGCAGGGACCTTGTCCGGAAACCCTCTCGCCGTGGCAGCAGGTCGCACGACACTAAGTATCCTAGAGTCAAATCCAGATATCTTTTCCGATCTTGAAGAAACAGGTAGCACGCTCGGGGTTGGACTTGAGGCACTCGGGCAGGAATACGGCGTACCCATAAGGTGGCAGTCCTCAGGGGGTATGGGCTGTCCATTTTTCTCTGAGACCCCGGTCACAGATTGGCAGTCGTCCGCAGCCACCAACTCACAAGCCTTTAACCGGTTTTTTCACGGGATGCTCGAGCGCGATATCCATCTCCCACCAAGCCGCTTTGAAGCTTGGTTTTGGTCAACCGCGCACTCGACCACTGACATCGATCGCACGCTGACATCAGCCAAGGACATTCTTGCAGGAGGATTCGATGCCTGACGGCGAGACACTCTTCGAAAAAGCAGCCCTAGGGATAAGGACGGAACGCACCCCAGTATGGGTGATGCGTCAAGCTGGTCGATATCTCCCCGAGTATAGAGCACTGCGAAAGACAGTCGATTTTCTGACCGCCACAAAAACACCGGAAATCGCGGCACAGATAACACTCCAGCCGATCGACCGATTCGAGCTGGACGCTGCGATCCTGTTCGCCGATATCATGACTCCGCTTGAAGGTATGGGTGTACCGATCCGCTTCGCTCCGGGTCCTATAATCGAGTCCCCTATCCGGGCCCAGAAAGACGTAGATGGTCTTCGTCCGCTTGATCCTGACGAAGGTGTCCCATTCGTTCTAGACGCTCTTAGCATAGTCCGGTCAGAGCTTCCAAAGGATAGGTCTCTTATAGCATTCGCAGGCGCACCCTTCACACTGTTCTGCTATCTAGTTCAGGGAGGTGGCTCCAAGGACTTTATGGACGCCAGAAGCTTCCTCAGGGGTGACCCCGAAGCCGCCGACGCTCTTCTGAATTTGCTCGGCACATCAATGATCCGCTATCTGAGTGCTCAGGCACGTGCCGGGGCAGACGCCCTCATGCTCTTTGACTCCTGGGTCGGTCTTCTTGATGAGAAATTGTATAGGGCCCGGATCCAGCCAGTTATGAAGAACATCATTCAGCAGGTTAAAGCTGAGATCGACAGGCCAATAATCTACTTCGCCAATGGGGGATCTGCCCTGCTTGAGGCGGCATCAGAGATCGGCGCGGACGTTATCGCGGTCGACTGGACAAGGCCTCTGCACGAAGTCGTCGCTCGGCTCGGTTCCTCTGCGGTAGTCCAAGGAAACCTAGATCCATCTGCCCTCTTCGCATCACGCGATGAACTCGGTCAAGAAATCGATAAAGTTCTCGAGTCCGGTATGGGGGCCGCAGCCCACATCTTTAATCTAGGCCATGGCATCCACCGCACGACCGATCCCGACCAGCTTGGCTTCCTAGTCGACCGTGTTCATGAAACGTCTGAGCGGCTTTCTTCCGATCGAGAGGGGTAGAGCAGTCCATCATGAACCCAACTCAAATCGGAGTGCTCATCATCAACTTCGGGGAGCCTGACGAGCCTACCCCAGAGAAAGTAACGCCCTTCCTCGAACGAATCTTCCTTCAAAATTCAGGTCTAGAGCCGGGGCAGGAAGCAATCTCACGTGCCAAGAAACTGGCAGAGGATCGAGCACCTGGCCTGATCGAAGAATACGAATCAATCGGTGGATCACCCCTGAACGAACAGGCCCAATATCAATCCGACCTACTAGAAGCTGAGCTCCGTTTCCGCGGCCTAGACACGACTACTTACGAAGCTTACCAGTTCACTGAGCCGTCCATCGTCTCCGCGGTCCAGAAAGCTAAGGCTGATGGAATCGGTCACCTGATCGCTCTCCCGGTATATCCGATATGTGGCCGTTCAACCACTGTCGCTGCACTAGAGGCGGTGCGTAGTGCACTCAACGAAGAAAATTGGGAGCCTAGGTATTCCGCGATCTCAGGATGGCACCATCACCCTGGGTATCGCTCCTTCCGCGCCGAGCACATCCGGGGCTACCTATCAGCGCACAATCTAGACATCAAAGATCCGGAAACGCTGCTCTATTTCTCAGTGCATGGAACGCCGATTCAATTCCTAAGCGAAGGAAACAGATACGATCGCTACGTTGAAGAGCACTGCAAAATGATTGCGGCAGAGCTAGGAACCAACCGGTTCGAAGTCGGGTTCCAGAATCACACAAATCGCCGCATAGCATGGACACAGCCGGACAACGAGAACGCAATACAGGCGAGGGACGAGACGAACTTTGTTATTGTGCCCATAGCATTCATGCACGAGCAATCTGAGACGCTCTCAGAGTTGGACTTAGAATTACGGAGCTTCACGGAAGCCTTAGGGAAGTCTTTTAATCGTGTACCCGTTCCACATGATGACGAAAGATTCGTGGACTTTTTAGCTACACTGGTCGAGGATCTCCTAACTGGAGATCTGTCAACGACCCCGACCGTGAAAGACGAAGCTCTAAGCCTAAAGCAGTGCCGATGCGCAGCGATCCCAGGCGTCTACTGTGCAAACGCCGGACGGGATCTTCCACCTAGCCCGTACGCGGTTCCTAACCCCCTATGATCGTAGTCGTTGGAGCGGGAATAACCGGACTAGCGATCGGACACGAGCTTCTCGAGTCAGGAGCAGACTTCATCATACTCGAGGCGAGTGACCGGGTCGGTGGAGTCGTCCAAAGTGGTAAAGTGGGCGAACACGTGCTCGACTGGGGTCCACAACGCGGGCGCCTCACACCCGACTTCCGTGAGCGCGTAACCAAGTTCGGACTAGATGACGAGCTGCTAGTCGCAGAAACCAATCTAGGGTTGTTGATCTATCATGACGGTGGCCTCCGTCGTGTTCCATTCTCAATCCCCGAGATGTTCACGACAGACGCGCTGTCTCTTCGGGGAGCCATTCGGGTACTGCTAGAACCAATTACCGCTGGGCCTCGCGATAATGAACGAGTCGATGCGTACTTCCGTCGAAAAGTTGGTTCGGAGGCCTACGACACCCTCGTCGGACCTTTCTTCGGAGGCCTCTACGGTTCCAATCCAGCCGACATGGATGTCGAAGTCGCATTAGCGCCAATTCTAAGCCGAGCGGGCGTTCGCCGAAGCCTATTAGCAACACTGATTAAGCGAGGACGCATTTCGGCTGCGCCGGCATTTTCGTTTCAGGACGGCATGGAACGTCTCCCTCAAGCAATGGCCGAAGCGCTTGGTGACCGAGTTCGGCTCGGTGCACCGGTGGAGCTGATCTCCGCGACAAGAAGCGGTTGGGTGGCGACAGTCGGTGACACCGGAGAACGCATCAAAGCTGAGCAGATCGTGATGGCGACCCCGGCTCTGGCTGCCGCGACGCTGCTAGAGCACCAGGCCCCCAGAGCTTCCGCAACGATACGCGCACTGAATCACAACCCGATCGCAATTGTCCACGTGACAGCAGACTTGGATGCTGATGCCATGGGGTTTCAGGTGGCATTTGCAGAATCGCATAGAGCGTTGCGAGGTGTCACATTCCAGCATTGTCTATTCAACCGCCATCGTCTTTTCTCAGCGTTTCTAGGGGGTTCCCTGAATCCAGCTATTGTGGACGCAGACGACGCATTGCTGGCCAACACCGCAACCAAAGAGTTCGAAGACACTACCGGGGCTCCCGCAGAAGCGATCTCAGTTTGGCGAACACAGATGCCCGCGTGGGACCTGTCATGGCGTGCACTGAAAGACTTGAGGATGCCCGTGGGGCTTCACGTCGCGGGAAACTGGCACACTCGTGCAGGACTACCTGGTCGATTCGCTGAGGCAAAGTCAGTCACTGCCTCTGTTTTGGGATTGAGCACCCAAAGCCCTGACGAACAGTTGTGAAGGAGATGAGTCGATCGGATGTCACCCCAAGCTCCCCAAGCTCTTCTGGGACGAAGCGAATGGACAGACTCATCACAGCTTGGGCGTTAGCTGGCGTTGGATCTACGTTAGTGATCGCGGTTGTCCGACTCAGTTCCCGTGGATGGGAAACCGTAATCAACGGATTGTCCCCCATTGAGTGGGTTGTTCTCGCTCTTACAAGTACGGTCTTCTTTTATGGAGAAGGCGTCATGGCGTTGGAACGACGGTGGGTTCCCCATGTGGTTAACCGTTCGCGAGAACTTCGTCGCAAGAGTGGGGCCGCCGTTCGTATCGGAGCACCGCTTTACGCCATGGGTTTGATAGGAGCCCCAGTTCGAAAACTGGTCCGCACATGGCTAGGTGTTTGTGCCATCGCCGCGGCCATCTTGATAGTGCAGGCTTTCGCAGAACCATGGCGGGGGATAATCGATCTGTCGGTCGCCGGCGCTCTCGCGTGGGGCACGATCGCCCTCATCAGGTCGCTCCCGGACGCGCTTTCCTAAAGACTTCTAGTTCCAAGAATACGTGGAGAGAGTGCCTGCTGACTTAAAGGGTCGACACGCCTGCTTACAAAGCAAGGCTTCCGCTGAGCACTTCCTATGTCACCATGGTCTTCCACTAAACCCCTCAACATTCCGGAACCGGTTGTTAACTACGTTGTTGAAAATCGAACCAAACTGGAAGCTGAAACCGAGGCTGACCCCATATCGGAAGTCTGTTTCGAGCTGCTGAAGCTCAAGTAAAGCCTCTTCGTCAGTCGCACCTTGGGCGGAAAGATAGATCTGGTCTTGGACCCATCCTATGTTGCCATCAAGACGGACTGAGAAGCCTCGAACGATCCTGAAGTCTATGTCGCCCCGAAGATTGACGCTGTAAAGACCGTCTTGGAACGCTTCGATATCCGGAAGAAACATGAAACTAGACGCGCTTATCGAAACACCTGTCTCGCCCCAGGGCTGTCGTGCTGACAAATCTATCTCACCCCACTGCTCCCATCGCGTTTCGGAAGTCTGACCATAGAGTGTCTCCTCGATATACCGCCGATGAGCCGGACCAATGCGGTACGATAGCGTCAGCGCCTTACGGGTGGCCTCCTCATAGGGGAAGAGACTGTACTCGATGCCTGGAGTTACCTCCCAGCGGAATTCTTGATTGTATCTAGGTTGGCGAGCAACCTCTCCACGCACTCCTACCGACCAATGCTCAGCCAGCGTATAAACAAGCCATGGCCTGACACCCCAGTCTGTCCGAGTGTCAGTAAAGGTTCCGGCTTCGAGTTCAAACTCCCGATCTCGTGAATTGATATTCGTGCTAAAGTAGAGTTTCCACGTTGGTGATATCCGAGATGCTATGACGCTGCTATAGAGGTTCTCGGACCTGCGCCTAGACTCACCATCAACGTTGTAGTTCGCGTTGATCCGGAAAATCCATAGATCCCAGGGGTCTTCGACCTCATCCGCACCTACAACCCGGTCGGGAATCACTAACCCATCTGCAGACGCACTTGAGATATTGACTAGACCACGAAAGCCCGCGGCAGTCGAGAACCTCAGTAGGCCAACTGATA
>CETH01074892.1_pt1 | contig 15363 bp, 11 predicted proteins | sample 361461 | NCBI WGS metagenome assembly CETH01 (sample SAMEA2622695, study PRJEB7988) | marine metagenome | isolation source: saline water (ENVO:00002010), including
CCGTGAAAGAGACTTTCCCGTGTCCACGGGTTGCCTCTACCCATCCCCGAACGGTTACCTGCTCACCTACATGTTCTCCAAGCTGTCTGATTTCCACCATCATCGTGCCGCATCGCAATCTAAGAGTCTGCGTCGAATCAACTTATCGACGCGAGGCAGGACAATGCACATAATGCGCGGTTAGGGGAAGCTGCTCAACCAACCCCGTACATTTCAAGACGGTGCTTGTACAGTCCTTCTAAGTGGGCTTGGATCGCCGCATGATCGGCGCTCTTAAGCTCTGGATCTTCCGCCACAATCGCTCGTGCCTCACTCTGAGCGTCCACTAGCAGATCCTCATCCACCAGGAGGTCCGCAAACCGCAATGCCGGGTCTCGTCCATGCTGCTGACTACCTAAGAGATCTCCTTGGCCCCTAATTCGGAGATCCGCCCGCGCAACTTCGAATCCATCGCTGGTATCGCGGAAAATCCGCAATCTCTCCAGGGCATGCTCGCCAGGCTCGGTAACCAAAATACAATGGCTATCCTCAGTGCCGCGGCCCACTCGACCACGAAGCTGATGCAGCTGAGACAGGCCAAATCTCTCCGCATGCTCTATAAGCATCACACTAGCGTTGGGAACATCAATTCCCACCTCAATCACCGTGGTTGCGACCAATACATCGATCTTTCCCGCGATGAATTCGCGCATCACCGAGTCTTTCTCTGCACTAGCAAGCTGTCCATGAATTAGGCCAACTCGTTCTTGAAGAAAAACCTCCGAGGAAAGTCGTTCGAACTCCCGCTTGGCGGAGAGCAGATCAATTTTTTCTGAATCGTCAACCAATGGGTACACGATGTATGCCTGCCGGCCCATAGCTATCTCAGAGCGGACAAAGTCGTATACCGCGATGCGATGATCCGTCGATCGAAGGCTAGTCGTAACCGGCATTCTTCCTGGGGGCATTTCATCAAGCAGGCTAAGGTCAAGGTCTCCGTAGAGTGCCATAGCCAACGATCTAGGAATTGGGGTAGCAGACATGACCAGAACATCGGGTATCCGCCCCTCGCGGTCGGAAATCGCCATCCTCTGCTTCACGCCGAACCGGTGCTGTTCATCGATTACCACGATACCAAGTTCATCGAATGCCACATCTTCTTCGATAAGAGCGTGCGTTCCTACAACAATCCTCGTCGATCCGTTCGAAATAGATTCAAGGGCCTCTCGGCGGCTACGGACACTTAGAGATCCAGTAAGGAGGGTGACCTCAACCCCTAACGGATCGAGCATTCGGGAGATCCCTCGTGCATGCTGTTCAGCTAGGATCTCGGTCGGAGCCATGAGACATGCCTGACGCCCACCCTCGACCGAGAGTAACATTGCGAAGACCGCAACCGCGGTCTTCCCGGTACCGACGTCACCCTGAAGCATTCGGTTCATTCGGCGCCCCGAACTCATATCGTTATATATTTCACGCAGAGCACGTCCCTGAGCAGTTGTCAGCTCAAAAGGCAACGCCTGATGCAACGGGCGTATCAATTCGTTCGTTCTAATGTGCTCAATTCCGGGGTTGTCCTCATTTGCCCTGCGTCTGGCCTGTGCCTGGACGAGTTGAAGGAAAAAGAGCTCATCAAATGCCAACCGACGGCGTGCCTTCTCTGCCTCGTATATAGTCTTCGGCCTGTGGAGCCACTTGAACGCTTCTTCTAGTCGGGGCAATCCATATTCAGCCTGCATTCGTGGGGTAACATATTCATCATCGTCAGCCCAAGTGAGCATTTCGGTCAAATTCTTGTCAAATACGCTCCGTAGAACCCATTGAGGAACATCCTCAGAGGCCGGATAAGAAACGAAGATCATACCTGATTTCATCGCTGACTCGCCATCTACCCCGCGTTCCAGAACAATATGCTCTCTCGGTTGTAGTTGGCGTCCGTGAAAAAACTTGACCCGACCCGAAACCAGCAGAGTGTCTCCTTCTCGCAGCTTTCGATCAAGCCACGGTTGGCCCGGCCAAGCCACGGTGATCATCCCCGAATCGTCCTCAAGCACTGCCTGAAAAATCCTTAAACCACGACGTGTCGGGATAACCCCCTTGCTCCGAATTCTACCAATCGCAGTTGCGTCCATCCCAACTTCAAGACTTCCGATAGACTCTACGGAAGAAGCATCGTCATACCGACGAGGCGCATGGTAGAGAAGATCCCGAGCGTTGGTAATTCCAAGACGAGCGAACGCGTCCGCCCTCTTAGGACCCACACCCTTTAGAAACTGTATGGGGCGATCGAGGTGTGAGTAATTCATCCTACTACCGCGTCTAAGAATTGAGTTACGTCGAAAGCCTCTAGATCTTCGAGCCTCTCACCTACCCCGATTAGTTTCACCGGTACTTGATGCTCCTCTTTTAACGCTACTACAATTCCACCTTTAGCACTTGAATCCATCTTCGAAAGGATGATACCGGTGATGCCGAGTGCTTTTGAAAAAGCCTCGACTTGACGAACGGCATTCTGTCCAACGGTGGCGTCCAACACCATGAGAGTTTCATGGGGGGCGTCCTGAATCTTTCGACTAACGACACGTTCGATCTTAGCGAGTTCTTCCATAAGATCGCGGTTGGTGTGGAGTCTGCCCGCTGTGTCGATCAGAACGAAATCAATCTGACGCGCGGCAGCGGCCTCTAGCGCGTCAAACGCCACCGCTGCCGGATCACTCCGTTCTTGACCACGAATAAAATCCGCCCCCGTGCGCTCAGCCCACATATGGAGCTGCTCGACGGCTCCAGCTCGGAAAGTATCGGCTGCAGCTATCATTACTCTGCGCCCCTCCTCAATGAGGTGAGACGCCAGCTTTGCAATGGAGGTTGTCTTTCCGACCCCGTTTACACCCACAATCAGGTAGACCGTCGGGCCCGCTTCCGCTTCCACTAACTCAGAATCCGGTCCGGAATCGAACATTTGAATAATCTCTGACCGAAGAACATCAATGAGTTCTTCTTTCCCACTCGCTATACCCCGTCGCAACGCCTCTTCCGCTCTGTCCGTAAGTCGAAGGGAAGCTGGGACTCCAAAATCAGCGGCAAGGAGCTTAGCCTCCAGATCTTCCAGTGATTCGGTATCGACTCCAGCCGCGAGAACTCGCACATCCGACAGTGCAAGATTTACGACGCGTTTCCACAGGCTTTTTTCTCTCTCGGATTTTCTCTTAAAGAGCCTAGCCATGCTAACTTCCTTAGCGCAATCCAGTGCGGCGCCGAACAATCCATTCTCCGCAAAGCAGCGCCATTATTAGAAGGTACACCCATGGGTATGTCCGGAGCGGTCGCCCAGAATCCTCAGTTTTACCAAGCAAACCTAGGCTGCCAGGTGACAACTCAGGCATCTTTGGGACCGGAAGCATCTCAAGAGACATTCCCGAGACATCGAAGCGGCCGGCTCCAACCGTGTCATCAGATTCAGACACTAGAGTGTATGTGTATAAACCCGGATCCAACGATCGAGTCATTGCCTCTCCGCCACCAACCAGGATCGTGTCGGTGACGATTTCTGTTCCTGACCGAATCTCTAAGTGCACGGATGAAGAGTCTCCTCCGAGACTCCACCCGATCTTTTGTCCACGAGATGTCACCCATACCGTTGGTCGAGGTTCAGCCGCAATAACCTCTTCACCCGCGAGGAGCCAATCCGCGATCCCGGACCAGATCCTGCGATACGGTTCATGACCATTCTCACGTGCTGCCCAACGCCAAAAATGAGAAGCTAGGGCTACAGCGACTCGACCTCCTGGCCGCTCTATCAGGGCAAATGCACTTTCGGGCGAGCCAGCTCCCCTGAGCTGTATCTGCAACGGGGGCAGGAGTACAGGATCGGAGGGGACCATCGCCCTAGAGAGCGGCGGTAGGCCCTGTATGTTGACGCCAGCCAACGCTCCAGCAATCGGAGATGTCGGCACATCAGGGGACGCATACCACTCTCCAGATATTGGGTCACCGGTCTCCAGTCCAACAGCCCTTGCTCCCTCTGAATCTAGCGGTAAAACAAGGCGTTGCCCCCGACCTCCGGCAATCTCGGTTATCCACGAATCCGCATCGGCTGCGAGACCGTGCAACACCAGTAAAGCGGCCTCAGTGGCGGCGCGCTTCACGGTGCTAGAGTCCGCTATACCTAGCTCGGAGCCCCACCCTAGACGCACAAAGCGATCGGGTCCAACGCGAAGATACCCAACTGAAGGAAGTCCGGTGACCTTCTCCAGAACCGGAAGAAGATAGCGCGGCTCCCAATCGGGGACGGCAGAAACAAGAACCAGCGCTCCAGATGGATATCCGATATCGGCATAAGTGACTGCTTCATTATCGCTTGGAAAAGCGTCATCAACCTGCTCCTCGTCCGCGATTCTTGCGATGTATCGAAGATGTCCGCTCTCCGCTGCTTGAGGAAGTCGGACTGTCCCTGTTGACCTGAGTCCCGGACCCGGAGCCAAAACCCGCACCTGAGCTACTTCACGGTCTTCCTCGAAAATTTCCACAGTTACCGAATCACCCGAATTACCGCCAAAAATTTCAATCTCGGCTACAGGCGAGTCGTCCCGATTAAGGACGTCGCTCAATGAGAACCGTGCGATACCGAAATTACGTGCCACTTGAGAAAGATCTTCGAACTGCACAGCTACGGGGATCACATCAAGCGTCGACTGAATCGCAACTAGGTCAGTAAAGCGAAGATCTGAGAGGACGCGAACCTCCTTCGCACCGGACTCTGCCGCTAGCTGCAATGAGGGCGCTAACTCACTTATGAGTCCTTCGCTCGCTCGTTGTTTATCATTGACTTGCCGCGTCAGGTCCCCGTTGCCAAAACGGAATACTTCCCAGCCCTCAGTCTCTAGTTCGGCTGCCCTCTCCGCGGCAACTTCTTTTGGACTAGACCCCTCCAGTCCCTCTACTGTCATGCTCATTGAAGCGTCGAGCAGCACCCAAGGAGCGGATCCTGCTCCTGTGGCATCGAAAGGTAGCCGCGGATCAAACAGGAGAAGAAGTACCAATGCCAGTATCAAGGCTCTTACGACCGCCAAGCGTCGTGTAGCCGGCACAGCTAATTCGATGCGGAGGTAAACCCAAAACGCATACGCACCCAAAATCCCCGCAAAAAACAGAAACACTAGAATGCGACCGATGGAGAACCCTAGGATTTTCTCTACGCTCCCTCGCCCTGCTGCAACCCGCCCGATGCTCGACCGTCTTCGGCCTCCGCCTCAAACGTGCGCAACGGGCTCTGCCCTGGAATCGTCTTCAGCAGTTCATATCTTCCCGACATCTCTGCACGCCAGCGGGTCATGTCATCCGCGGGCACCGGATCGCCAGACGGAAGATCGACCGCTAAGGGATCTTGGTGTCGACCATTCTGCAACATTTCATAGTGCAGGTGCGGTCCCGTCGCGAGCCCAGTCATTCCCACGTAGCCAATCACATCACTTTGTCGAACTCTGGTTCCTAGGGTCACATCACGGTTAAACCCATTCAAATGTGCATATCTGGTAACCCAGCCATTCGAGTGTCGGATCTCCACCGTATTGCCGAAGCTACCCTTGGGTCCCCTGTGGATAATTACCCCGTCGGAGGTCGCCATAACAGGCGTACCAATGCTCGCGGCGTAGTCGATCCCTCGGTGAGCTCGTATGGTGTTCAGGATCGGGTGACGCCTCCCGCTCGAAAACCGTCCAGAAATACGGCGGTATGATAGTGGCTTGAGGAGGAACGCCCTTCGGACAGACTCTCCATCCAGATCAAAATACGACCCATATCCATCACCATTCGGGTCGAAATAGATCGCGTGATATGGAACACCCAGGTTCACGAATTCCGCCGCAAGCAGTTTTCCGTCTCGCATTGAGCCGTCCGGGCGAACCTCTCGTTCAAATGCAAAACGGTAACTGTCACCTTCACGGATCTGTCGGGAAAAGTCCATTTGCCACTGAAAAACATTATCTAGGCGATCTATGAGAAGATTGCGATCCTCAAAGGTCATCTCAACCAAATCGACGTTGTTCACGACAGAACCCCAAAACGTCTCACTGATCTCACCGGTTGCATAAACTGTATCAACAAAGATGGGGGTCTGAACAAGACTCGATCTCCATCGGTCATCGACCCGAGTGAGCCTGACTGTTCGGTCTTTACTAACCGCAACATCTACACTCCGGAGCTTATTGGTACCGGCCCGGTAGCGGAGAACCACATTCGTTCTCTCTCGTAAGCGCCTCGGATCAGCATAGTTCTGAAAAGCCCTTAATACCTCCTCCTGCTCATTCGCATCGACCGCTCCGTAGAGGAGTCCTCCGAATGTCTCACCTTGACCAAGAGAATGGACCTCAACCTTCTCCGCGGGTGGGACCCACACCGTCTCTAAGAAACCGACACTCGGAACCTCGGAGTCACAGGCAGAACAGACGATCGCTGTAATAGCAATCGCTCCTCGTGAGATAATCACTCTGACGTTCCGCTTCACCATTAACTCCTCATCACGTCCCGAATCAAGAGTCCGGACACCCGAAAACACTTAGACGAACGACTGTCCGGCAAACATCTCCACCGGACAGTCGTTCTCTGGGAAACTCGTTGAATCTAGGAATCCAACTCAGTCCATCTGACGACGAATGAACGTCGGGATATCTAAACCTTCTACCTGCTCTCGGGATACCATGCTCTCTGGAAATCTTGTAAGCGGAAGTACCGGCTCCGAAACCCCTCCCCCCATGGCAACCCGTTCATCCTTGAGTTCGAACTCAACCGTTTGCACGGCCGGCTCAATTGCCGGGTGCTGGAAAGTCAGATTCGTGTTGTCGGACTCGGGCACCGATAACTCGACCGGCTGACTGGGTTCTACCGAAACGGTTTTCGGGATTGGAATCTGAGCACGAGAGCGCCGGAAATCTGGTGAAATCACGCTGTCGTCGCTCTCCGGATCGAATCCCGTCGCGATCACGGTAACACGAATCTTGTTTTCTAGTTCCGGATTGTGAACCGCACCAAAAATGATCTCGGCCTCGTCTCCTGCCTCTTGCTGGATAATCGTCGAAATCGTAGTGACCTCGTCAATGGCGAGATCCATCCCACCTGTGATGTTGATCAGGACGCCCTTGGCTCCAGAGATTGAAAGATCATCCAATAGGGGTGAGGAGATAGCCTCTTGAGCCGCTTCCTGAGCTCTATTATCACCCTCCCCAAAACCCGACCCCATTAGTGCCGGGCCACGGGCCGCCATAACCGTCCGGACATCAGCGAAATCGACGTTAATCTCACCGGTAACTCGGATTAAATCCGAGATACCTTGTGTTGCGTTCAAAAGTATCTCGTCGGCCTTCTTAAGCGAATCCGCAAAAGATGTTCCCTTCGGCACAACTGAGAGAAGTCGGTCATTGGGCACCAAGATCATGGTGTCTACCGCGCGGCGAAGCTCTGCTAGGCCCTGCATCGCCTGACGCTCCCTTTTCCTCCCCTCGAAGGAGAAGGGCTTTGTCACCACACCAATCGTGAGTGCGCCCATCTCCCTCGCTATCTCAGCCACTAATGGCGCGGCGCCGGTTCCAGTTCCACCACCCATTCCAGCTGTTACAAAGACAAGATCGGCACCCTCCAGTGCACGACGGACCTCTTCTTCACTCTCTGCTAACGCTTGGCGTCCGACCTCCGGACGAGCACCCGCACCCAACCCACGAGTGAGCTTCTTTCCGATCTGCAAGGTGACCTGTGCCTTTGAGTGCTTAAGAGCTTGCCCATCGGTATTCATCGAGATGAACTCGACTCCTTCCAAATCTTCATCAATCATTCGATTGACGGCATTTCCGCCGGCTCCTCCGACGCCTACAACCTTCATCCGTGCATTCGCAATCGGTGTTTCTTCGAACTCGAAGATCATCATTTTCTCCCCCCTAGCGGAGATTTTGGTACTACTGCGACTAGAAAAATTCTTTCAACCACACGCCAAGCCTGGTGACTATTCCGGAAGCCCGGGTTGAGGCACCACGGCCAGTTTCAGCGAAGCGATCTGCACCCCAGAGCGCCAGGCCCGCTCCAACTGTAAAACGAGGACGCGCTACGACATCCGCGATTCCGCCGAGTCCTTCCGTCGGTACCCCAAGACGCACAGGCGCCGCAAAAATCTGTTGGGCGAGTTCTGTAATTCCCGGGATCGACGCACTCCCGCCACTCAGCACGATTCCCGCACCTAGCTTTTCGGCGACTCCGTTATCTTGGAGTTCACCTTGAATGATCCCAAACATCTCATCCAGTCGCTGCTCTACGATATGTGCGATTAGTTCGCACGCTACCGATCGCATCTGGTTCGGAGATGGACCTGGCAAGTCAACGGTTTCCCGAGGATCGACCATCTGAGCGAGAGCATGAGAGTGATGTTCCTTGGCCCGCTGCGCTTCTTTGTACGGCACCGCTAGCCCTCGCATGAGATCCTGGGTCACGGTCGCGCCACCGAACGGAAGGATGGCTACGTGGTGGATCTTACCCTCGTAGTAGGCGGCCACGTTAGTTGTTTGAGCGCCAATTTCAACCATCGCTACACCGACTTCTTTTTCGTCTTCGGTAAGGACGGCACGGGCTCCGGCCAGAGGTTCGAGTACGAGTTCCTGAACCCGGTATCCGGCTCGATTGATCGCCCTCGTGATATTCGCCGATGCAGTGACTTGGCAGGTGACCAAGAACACTTCACTCTCCAAGCGGACTCCGGACATGCCAATTGGGTCTTTAATTCCCGCCTGGTGATCGACACGGTATTCTTGGCGGATGGCATGCACCATTTCGCGATCGGGTGGAAGCGCTACCGCTCGAGCAACTATATGAACTCGCTCGACATCGTCTCCCGTTACCTCCTCGTCAGATATTGCCACCACTCCCATAGAATTTGTAGCACGCACGTGTTCACCACCGATACCTGCGTATACTCGGTCCACCGTCGCCCCCGCCATGAGTTCAGCCTCGTTCACAGCATTGCGGACAGACTCTGTCATCTCGTCAATGTTGATCACAAAATCACCACGCAATCCGGCTGTTGGAGCTTGACCTACACCAAGGATTGCGAGGCTCGGATGCCTCGGGTCCCCGATCACCTCACCTATGACGGCGCAAGTATGAGTGCTTCCGATGTCGAGTCCAGCGATCAGATTGGAACGCATGTCATCGGCCCCCGGCCATGTATGTTGAAATGGTTTCTATAGAGCGTTCAGGTCGGACAACCACCTGGTCTAAGAATCTCAGATCGACCTCAGCTGGTGGTCGTCCTGAACGCAGCTGCATTATGTGCCCTAGAGCCGATTCACCCTCTTTGATCCGGACGCCCTCGGTACGGATCGGCATGATGAACTCGACATCAGGGTTGTGCAGTCGAACGGCTACTATGCCCTTCGAGTGCAATCGGATGGTGGAGATCAGATTCGCAAAGCCCGGACGAGTTGCGTTGAGATGCTCTAATTCGGCGGCCAACGTGCGGACTTCTTCTGGAAAAAGACCCGCATTGTCTGGTCCGCGACTTTCAGAACTGATGATTGGTAGGTCTAGTGCGGGCGCGGTCGGATCGATCGGTAACTGATACCCCTCTGCGTCTAGTGGTTCGAGCATCGACCTTCCAGCGAAAGCAACCGGAACACGCTCTTCCACCGTGACGCGTAGCCCATTCGGAAACTTCCTTTGGATCTCCACCGCACGGACAAGAGGATCTGCTGTTACCCTTTCCCTCCACACCGCCGCGTCGCCCCAAACTGAAGCCATAGAGCCAAGACCTAGGAGACTCACTACCGTTTGCTTGGTCAACCGCTCAATACCCCGAACCTCAATCTCACCCTCACGCACGGCAAAGACCTCAAGATCACTGACAGTCTCAACCAAGTGAGGTCCCCAATATGCCAGAGGAGCGATCACGACGGTCACCGCTAAAAGCCTGAACTGTCGTTTGACAGTAGCGTTAGGCATAGGCAGGCACCTCCAAAAGTTGGATGAGCTCTGTTCCAGTGAACTCAATGGACCCAGCACCCAGTGTCATCACTACATCACCCTCCCGCGTATCGGCAGCCACTTGAGCGGCCAAGGCGTCGAGGGACTCCACATAGCACAAGTCGTCGTCCACCCCTGCCTCAATAACGGCGGATACAAGAGTGTATCCGTCTACCCCTGGGATCGGGTCTTCGCGCGCCGGAAATATGTCCGTAAGCCACACCTTGTCAGCCACTGCGAGTGCCTCGCCGAACGCTCGGGCGAAATCTCGAGTTCGCGAATAGAGATGAGGCTGAAAGACCGCAACCAAGCGACGACCTTCATAAATATTTCGTGCTGCACGCAGCGCAGCAGCAAGCTCAGTGGGATGGTGAGCGTAGTCGTCGATGACAACAACTCCGTTTACCTCGCCAACGAGCTGGAAGCGACGCTCAACCCCACGGAAATTGGAAAGTCCCGTCTTGATGTGATCCCACTCAGCACCCAAGGCCCTAGCGGAAGCTGCGGCTCCGAGTGCGTTCAAGAGATTGTGACGGCCGCCCATCTTGAGTTTGAGCTCTCCAACACCTTTCCCATCCTCCCAAAGTCTCGCATACCATACGCCCTCAGTAACACGAATATCCGTCGCGCGTAGCATTGAACCGGCCGAAGTTCCATACGTATAGCTGCTTGGTCCTATCGCGGGAAGCAGCGACGAAGCCCCATGATCGTCGGCACAGACGACGACCCGGCCACCACCCCGTACTCCTGCCACAAACTCCAAGAAGGCGCTTCGGACTCCGTCAAGGTCACCATAGATATCAAGATGATCCGCCTCCACGTTTGTGATTATAGCAACGTCTGGGGAGAGCGTTAGAAAGGAACGGTCGTATTCATCGGCTTCCACTACAAAAACATCTCCCGTCCCGTACCGCAGGTTTCCATCCCAGTCGTTCACTCGACCACCAACCAGTCCAGTGGGGTCCATTCCCGCCGCAGCCAAGATTTCCGTAGCCATAGCGGTAGTTGTCGTCTTCCCATGCGTACCGGCTATTCCAATAACTCTTCCCGAAGCCACCCACATTCCGAGCGCCTCAGAGCGCTTCATTACGATGATCCCCGCTCGTTTTGCTGCGAGCACCTCAGGATGGTCTTCGGGAACTGCAGCGGTCATCACGAGAACTGAAGCGTCGGCGATATGTGCTTCATCGTGTCCAACAAACACCCTTGCCCCCAGTGCTTCTAAAGCACGGAGAGCGACACTTTCCTTCAAGTCGCACCCAGTAACCATGCCGCCGCTGCGCAAGAACAATTCAGCGAGAGGGTACATACCTGCTCCGCCTATGCCCATGAAATGGACTCTACCACCGGCAGAAAGTGCCCTGAGGTCAGGCTGCTCGGTCAAGCGGCGCTCCTTATCGGGGACAGCATCGTTGTGACGTCACCAGCGATCTCCTGTGTTGCCCTCGGATACGCACGCTCTGAGGCGCGCATACCCATTTGCTCTAGGCTAAGAGGATCCATAGCCATCGAAGCGATCTCTTCCGCTAGCCGGCTGGGGGACAATTCTCTCTGTGGGACGACACGAGCTGCTCCTGCAGCTTCCAAGGCGCGCGCATTATGCTCTTGGTGGTTTTGCGTTGCGGTGGGCAGAGGCACAAGTACGGCAGGAAGACCATGGTTCAGAAACTCCGCTATCGTCATCGCGCCAGCGCGGCTCACAGCGAGATCAGCCGCGACAAGCGCACCCGGCATGTCTTCGATATAGGGAAGAGCATGGACCCACCTAGGAACCCCACACTCTCCGAAACTCCTAACAACGCCTGCGAAGTGTCCACTGCCAGTCGACCAGAGGAGGTGAAGCTCCTCAGGCCGTTTGATGTCGCCACGGGAAACACCGGCCACGTAGGCTGTGAAGACTTCGTTGAGAGCCGAGGAACCCTGGCTTCCACCGGTCACGAACGCCAAGGTTGCATGCTCAGGGATACCGAACGCGCGCCGCGCTTCGTTGCGCCCCAAACCCGATCGAGACCGCACTGGATTTCCGCTGACAACGCAACGCTCTGCGCTAAGGGGCAAGCGGTGAACTACTTCCGGATACGCGACGTGGACACGAGTAGCAACTTTTGTAAGAAGCTTCGTGACAATACCAGGCACTGAGTTCTGCTCCTGAAGCACTAGGGGGACGCCCATAAGACCCGCTGCTATCCCTGCGGGAGCTCCGGCATAACCACCGGTCACTACTACAACCTCGGGTTGGTAGCGCCTGAAAAAGTCAATGACACGGATGAGTCCCACAAGAAGCCCAACGAGTGCTGGGAACAGACTCATTGCACGACCACGATTGAAACCGCTTATCGGGAGTAATAAATGGTCTTCCGCCCTTTCTGGCAGGACTCTTGCTTCAAGGCCGCGCCTGGCACCGACGAAAGTGATGTGTACGTCTGGCCGCACTTCTCTGAGTGCATCCGCTATCGCTAGTGCTGGATAGAGATGCCCGCCCGTCCCACCTCCCGAGACAACAACAAGTGGTCCCCGCATTCTCAACGTATCAAGCATGGGCTGCCCTGCCATCGGAGGTTGTTCGCGCCACCGAAATCAGGATTCCTATTGCCACGAGAGTAACGATCAGGTTCGAACGCCCGTAGGAGATTAGCGGCAAAGCAAGTCCAGTCGCGGGAGCAAGAGCCAGCCCCACCGACATATGGAGCATGGCCTGCACTGCTATGAGACTGGTACATCCGATCGCCAGCAGCCCTCCAAACATATCCGGAGCCCTGCTAGCAATCCGGAATCCGATCACGACCAAGGCGACATAAAAAACAACGACAACAGTGATTCCTAAAAAGCCCCACTCTTCCCCAATCATTGCGAAGATGAAGTCGTTGTGAGCTTCCGGAAGAAAACCGTGCTTCTGCCGACCCTCGCCAAAGCCTACACCAGTCACACCACCAGATCCGAAACCGATAAGTGACTGCAGTACCTGGTAACCAGCTCCGGTTGGGTCCGAGAGTTGTTGCAGAAAAACCTCAAGCCTCTGACGGCGATAACTGGCGAAGAGAAGAAAGTACAGTGCCGGTGAAACAAGAACCCCTAGGAAAACGAAGTGCGAGATCCGAGCTCCGGCAGCGAATACAATTAGGACACCGAGCGCCGTAATAACGATCGCTGTAGATAGGTCAGGTGCCGCCGTTACGAGTCCGATGACGAGAGCCCAAACCGCAAGAAACGGCCCAAGGCCACGCCTCAGGGACTGAAAGTACGGGGCCTTCTTAACAGCCATAGTGGCTGACCAGACAATAATGGCCACTTTAGCTACCTCGGACGGCTGAATGGTCACACCTACTCGAAGCCATCGGCGAGCTCCATTGATCTCCGGTGCGATCCCATGAGTCCACGGAAGTACGCAAAGCAAAAGCATCAGGACACTTACCGCTATCAAAGGCCATGCTAAGACTGCCCAATAGCGGTAAGGCATCCAGGCGCAGAACATGAGACCAGCTAGTCCGAAGAGTGCTCCCACCCCTTGGCGGGTGACGTAGAAGGTGTCCGACAAGCCTTGGTTAATCGCAAACACCGAAGACGCGCTGTATAGGGTGACTAGTCCGAATGCCAGTACAAGCAGTGTGAGACCGAACACCGCAGCAGCTTCCCAGCCCTGACCCAAACCTGAGTCAGGAAGGCGAGCTGGTCCAACCGGAGCTATGTCCAATGGCCGAATGATGCTCACACTTCAGCCCTCGCGAGAAGTGTGAAGTGCTGGCCTCTGTGCTCGTAGTTATCGTACATGTCGAAGCTAGAGCAAGCTGGTGAGAGAAGTACGACATCACCTGACTCGGCCCAGTTACGTGCACTCACTACGACATCTTCGAGTGATCCTTCGATCAGCCGCAACGAAGGGCTGTCAGGGGGTTCTCCAATAGACTCATCCTCTTCACTACTGCTAACACGGAGGGCTTCTCTCAGTTCATCGATCGCTCTAGAACCTGCGGCACCATAACCGACGACTATACGAGCGCGACCACGCATGGTCTCGGCAAGCTGCCCAAAGTCTTCACCCTTATCTTTGCCACCCAGGAGAAGAATAACCGAGCGATCTAGACTAGAGAGAGCACTACAAGTCGCTGCAACATTTGTAGCCTTTGAGTCATTGATCCAGAGGACACCGGCGCGATCTGCTACAGGTTCTAAACGATGTGGGAGCGCACGCGCAGAACCGAGTCCTGCCATGACACCTCCTGAGCCAGCACCAGCAAGTCGAGCCGTCAGCGCAGCAGCCAGAGCATTCGTAACGTTATGAGCTCCGATAAGAGGTAATTCATCGCGCTGTAGGACTGGCTCGATATCTCCCTCTAGGTTCAGTATCAGTTGCCCTTCACTCAGGAAAGCACTGCTGTCAGTGCCGCATCCGAACGTATACCGGCGACCGGGAACACCATCGGAAAGCTTTCGCACCTCATCATCATCTGCCGGGAAGACCCAAACGCTCTGTTCCGTAGCATTCTCAAATAGCTTCGACTTATCGCTATAGTACGCATCGATTGACCTGTATCGATCTAGGTGATCTGCTGAGAGGTTCGTTATCACTCCGATATCGGGATGGAACGTTTCCACCCCTGACAGTTGAAACGAGCTCATCTCGAGCACAACCCACTCTGGTCTCTCCTTGAGCCGGGCGAGATCTGAGGCAGCAGGAGCAAGTCCACCGCCGACGTTGCCCCCAGCGGCTGACCTAACACCGGACGCATGAAGTAGATGGTTCACTAACAATGTTGTTGTTGTCTTGCCATTTGTGCCGGTTATCCCAATCAGTGATGCATCGAGGAACCGTGAGGCAAATTCAGGTTCTGATATCCACTTAACTCCCCGTCTTCTGAGGTCCTGGAGCACTGGGGAAGTCGGTAGGATACCTGGGCTCGCAACGACAAAGTCGGCATCGACCATTCGTTCGATGTCGTGCCTTCCCAAGTCGACCTTGATTCCATCTCCGAGGTCGGCTCCACGAGCTGCAACTGCATCCTCCGTGCGAGAATCCGAGACATATACTTCTCCTCCTTTTTCAACGGCTAAGCGTGCCGCGGCGACTCCGCTCACACCCAGGCCAATGACAGCCACACTCATTCCAGACAAATCCATCAAACCACATCATCTCCAGATCGCACCACTCGAGTAGGTCTACTCACCGGATCTTCAGCGTGCTGAACGCAAGCATCGCGAAAAGGACTCCTACGATCCAAAAGCGGATAACAACCGTGGTTTCAGACCAACCAAGTTTCTCGAAGTGGTGATGGACGGGAGCCATCCTGAACACGCGCCTGCCCAAACCGAACCGCCACTTCGTGTATTTGAACCACCCCCTCTGCACGATCACCGACAGGGTCTCCAGTACGAATACGCCACCGACGATTA